>Ga0233427_10002544_pt1 | contig 17107 bp, 17 predicted proteins | sample SI_118_April2016_5_FD_179885 | JGI IMG/M metagenome (GOLD analysis project Ga0233427, IMG submission 179885) | Seawater microbial communities from Saanich Inlet, British Columbia, Canada - SI_118_April2016_100_MG | ecosystem: Environmental > Aquatic > Marine > Inlet | place: Canada: British...
GAGATCGACCTCGACGCTGGCTCGGTCGCCCAGACGCTGTGTGATCCCGAGGGTTTCAATGAGTGGGTGCTGGAGGCCGAGATCGATCTCAAGGCCAGCGACGCCGAAGAGCGGGCCGTTGTGCGGCCGCTGCGGGTTCGACGGCGCTAACCAGCCAATTGAGCCGGCGAGCAGGGTCAGCTCAGCCGCCGACCGCTCGCACGAGATCCGCAGGGAGCAGGAAGTCCCCATCGGCGCCGGGCATCATCTCGAATTCGCCGAGCACCGCCTCTGGGGTCAGCGCCGCGTAAAGATGCGGAAAGTGCTCGTCGGTCCCCGTTCCCGGCTCCCACACAAGGGCGCGGCCGAGGAAGTGGGTGTCGATGACCAGAGCGACGAGATCAGTGCGGCCTGCGTAGAAGCGGTTGGCCGGCGTCAGTAGCTGATGAAGCGAGGACAGATGAATGAACCCGTCAGCGGCGAAGGCGCCCGGTAGATAGCTCCCGGTCGAACGAGCCGCTTCCCACTCCCCTCGCTCGGCTAGGTGAACGATACGAGCGGGCACCACATCCCAGCCGGAGCGAACGCGCTCCACCAAGACGGTTTTTTCTTCATCTGGCAAGAATGCTCCGACAGCCGCCCGCTCCATGCTCTGAGCAAGATCGTGGCGGGTGAAGCCATGGTGCTCGGCCGCAAGCTCCAACTCACGTCGAGCGCTCGTGGTTGTGATGGCACGGTCGTCGGGATTCAGCGTGACCCGGAACCCCGCATCGCGCAGCAGACGCACCGGGTGCTCAGCCACCGGCATCCCCAGGCAGGCGTTCGAGGTGAGGCAGATCTCAAGCGGCGCACCCGATGCTCGCAGCGCCGTGGCCGTCGGACCAAGAGCCACAATTCGATCGTCCTCGATTACACAATCATCGATGATTCGCCACCCGTGGCCGATTCGATCCGGTGCACACGTATCGAGGGCGGATGCAACCTGATGGGCGCCATCCATCTCACCCGCATGGATCGTGACACTCAGCCCGGCCCGGTGAGCGAGCGACAAGGCAGCGGCGTGGTCCTCGGCCGGGTGCCCAACTTCAGCACCGGCAAGATCAACGCCAACCACTCGGTCGCAACCAGAATCGATCGCGGCCTGAATGGCCTGGATAGAGACATCCTCAGGCTGATCACGCATGGCGCAGACGATGATGAGGGCATCAAGTCCGGTCATGGCCGCAGCGTCGGCCAATCCTGCATCGACGGCTTCGATAGCCCGCACCGGGGTCATCCCCTGAAGCGTGTGCAGCATCGGTGCGAAGCGAAGCTCGGCGTGGATCACACCGTCAGCGGCGAGATCCTCTACCGCCTCGAGAGCAACTCGTGCCAGCGCCTCTGGCGTCTGTAAAACAGCCCCGACAAGATCAAAACGAGAGAACGCCTCGACGAACGGCATCCCGGGGATGATGGTGAACCACTCGGCTAGCTCGTCGACATCGGCTGCCGGCACCTCGACCCCATGCTCAGCGGCGAGATCGAGGACAGTCTGAGGACGAACTCCGCCGTCCAAATGATCGTGAAGGACGATGATTGGTCCACCAACCGAGGCCGAGTTCATTGGCTCGTCCGTCCGGAAGATTCAAGTATGTGGATGAGCCCCGGGTACTCGTCGAGCGGACCAAGTTTTCGATCGATGTACGTCAGCGCGCCGGTGATAGCAATGAACGACATCGCGAAATTCACCCCAGTGCGGGTCAGGAAAAAGAAGTTCAGACCGGCGTTATTAAACAACCAGATATCCCATGTTGCCGACACCCACTCGAACGCAACAATCAGCCATGTGACGTTGGCCATGACGCGGACATACGTACGGCTCTCAATCACGCTGGGGGCCAGTTCGACAACCTTTGGGATCGCCCAGGCGACGAAAGGCTTACCAATGATGATCGTCACCGCGAAACAAAGACCCACAAGGAATTTGGTGACAAAACCGATCCCGAAGTACACGGCTTCGCTACTGATCCCGAAGTCGATAATTTCCTCATCAACGAGGATCGTGACACCAGAGCGAAGGATCAGATAAGCCGTGACAGACGGAAGCCACCAGCCGATATCAAGACCGGCCCGTCGGCGGCTGACCGTCGCCTTGATCGACCACATGGTCGATGCGATCACTGCTGCCTTGATGTTGACGAGGTTGTACAACCCAAAAAACAAGAGCACCGGCATGTACTGATCGAGAGTCGATCCGCTGCCGGTGCGACGGGGTTCGTGGGACGACTTCTCGACCTCGTTCACATCGCCTGAGTCCATCGATACAGTTTGGCGCACCCGGATGGTCATCGCGCGCAAGAAACATGAGTAATCAGGCGAGAAAGCGTGCAGCCCGCCTCAGCCGACGATGCCGTCACCTTCGGCTCGACTACCCACCGCCGTGCGGGCCGCGACATCTTCCAAACCCTTTTCACTCACGCCAAAAGCCTCACCGACCCCGGCTTCCACCAGCTTCTTAGGGATCGCCCGGATGACATAGTCCTCGGCTAGCGGTGCCGGATCAGGCCCACGACGTGCCATCGCAGCCTCAATGATCGCTTCCCACGAAGCTGCCTTGTCCCCAGCGTTGGCTTTCTCGCGTTCTTTGAACGCAGGCATCACCTCGGTGCCGAAAAGTTCGAGCGACGACATGATGTCTTCATGGCGGTTCCTCCCCGCCTGCATCACGAAAATAATCTGATCTACTCCGGCAGCCTCGTAGCGCTCGAGATACTCCCTGACCTGATCGGGTGTGCCGATGGCACCTCGCAGCCCGGCGTGATCACCGGCTGCGATCTTGGCACCCAGCTTCTCCTGTTCGAGCGCAAGCTGGACCGCCGGATCGAACCCCTGCTCGGCTCGCTTCTCCTGAAACTCCTGCCACACATCGGTACGGCCCGGATGGTGATCACCGAAGACATAGAAGTGAGCCAATGAGTAGCCAAAGAAGTTGCCTCCCTCGAGTCCCATCTCGAGGGCCTGACGCTCGTCTGGGTGACACATCATCGAGGTGACACAAGCAAGGTTGGGATTGACAACCTTGCCAACCGGTATGCACTTCTCGGCCATCGTCTGGCGATAATCATTGACCCAACCCGCAGCATCCTCAGGATCAATGAACGCGAAGGTCAGCGCTCCCATCCCCTTCTCGGCGGCGAGCAGAATCGTGTCATGGCGGGAGCACGCAACCCACAACGGCGGGTGCGGTGACTGCATCGGCTTGGGAACGACATTGCGAGGCGGCATCGACACAAACTCGCCTTCATACCCCGAGAACGGCTCCTCTGTCATCGACCGGATTACTACCTCGAGGCCTTCGAGCCAGGCATCGCGCTTTCGCTCGTAGGGAACACCGAACCCACTGAGTTCGGCCTCCGACGATGACTCTCCCGAACCAAATTCGACGCGACCACCGGACAAGAGGTCGAGCATGCCAATTCGCTCGGCCACACGGGCCGGGTGGTTGAACTGGGGCGCGGTCAGACAGATGCCATGCCCAAGACGAATGTTTTTGGTCCGCTGTGATGCCGCCGCCAGGAACACCTCAGGAGCCGACGAATGCGAATACTCCTCTAAGAAATGGTGCTCAACCTCCCAGACGCAGTCAAAGCCAAGTCGGTCCGCGAGTTCGATCTCATCGAGTGCATCGTCGAGGAGTTGCTTTTCGGACCGTTTATCCCACGGACGCGGGAGTTGGTGTTCATAGAAGATGCCGAACTTCATTGGATGGCTCCTCTTTCGCGCTGGTTACCAGGCGAGATCGATGACCAAGCCGTAGTGGGCACCGGTGGCGACCACAACGAAAACATGCCAGATTTCGTGGTATCCGAACACATTCGTCCACGGATCGGGGTGGCGAGAGCCCACGATGAAGGCGCCGACGGCGAAGGTGAGGAGGCCAGCCAGGAACCAGATTCCCTGCCCAAGAGTAAACGCATCAATGAGCCACGGCGAGAACACGGGCACGACGCCGCCAAAGCCAAAGAAGAGAGCGTTGACCGCGCCAGCCGGCGGATGAAACGGCGCCCATTCGAGAATGATGCCGACCGTTGCCCCGACCCATGTGGCAACGATCAGCCCGATCGAAGGCCGACCGTCGAGTGCCAGTAACGCGATCGGCGTCGCCGTCGTGGCGTAGGTGAGAAAGATGGCGGCGTGATCGAAACGAACGAGAGTTTCGACCCGTTCGATCGACCAATCTCGGCAATGGACGACGGCACTCGTGCCGAGCATGGCGAGGACTCCCAGAGCAAAGATGAAACACGCGATTTTTGCGCGTACCCCATCTGCTCCGATGACGAGCACGGCCCCCGCAGGGATCGACGCCATCGCCGCCCACCGATGAAGAATCCCGCGATAGCGGGGCCGAGGCCGACGCAGAAGTCGCCGAGCGGACGGCGACAGCAAGTCGACCCTCGGATCCTTCAGTATCTCCTGCGACATCGGGTACACGATACGCATCTCGCAGCCTGGAGTCGCAACTGCCGTAGCATCATTGCCCGTGACCACCCTGAGCGAGGAGCTTCACTGCAGCGACGTAGAACTCGCCGCTCTACGCGAGCCGCGCAACGACATAGTTGCTGAGACACGGTCCGGGGACGACAACTTCGCCCTTGAGCACGGCCCATTTCAGACCTACCAGCGCACACTTCAAGTCCAGCCGACCGCTCAAGGCGCGTGGAAGGTCGAACAAACCACCCGTTACACACTCGCTGTTCCTGTATGGGGCTGGCTGTTCTGGTTCCCGGTTCGCCAGGCAATGCGGCGCCGCCGTCCATCGTTTTCGTATTGGTGGGCACCTCCAGACAGGCTCGACAGTCATGCCGCCACGGTCCTCGGCCTGTTGTGTGGCGTGCAGATCGTCGACGGGTATCTCGGAACGGTTCTCACCCAGACACTCACGTTTGCGGCCAAAGAGTTCGACCACGGCAACACCGCTCAGGGCATTGTCTTCGGTGTTGTGCGAGTAGGCGTCCTCCTGGCACTTGCTGCTCTTGCGCTATCTGACCGGAAGGGACGACGCACGCTCCTAATCGCCACTGGCATGTCCAGTAGCGCGCTCACGTTCTTGGGTGGACTCGCACCCAACCTGTGGTGGTTAGGCGGAAGCCAACTCTTTGCCCGTGGTCTCTCAACAGCGCTCGGAATCCTGATCGCGGTGATGGCAACCGAAGAGATGCCCGCTCGTACCCGAGCCTGGGCAGCGTCAGTTCTGACGCTCAGCGCCGGCCTTGGTTCTGGCATGGCCGTCTGGGTCCTACCAATCGCCGACACCAGCATTCGCGGCTGGCGCGCCGTCTATCTCCTCGCCGCTATCGGGATCGGTGTTGTCTATTGGGCCGGTCGCCGTCTGCCCGAGACCCGCCGGTTCGAGGAAGGACTGGGGCACCATCCAGATCTCGACGAGGAGACCAAGCAACGTCGTCGAGACCGCCTCGTTCTCCTTGCGATCTCAGCCTTTCTGGTCGCCATGTTCGTGGCTCCAGCATCAAGTTTCCAGAACGACTATCTGAAGGACGAGCGAGGGTTCAGTGCTACTGACGTCTCGCTGTTCACCGTGGTGACATCGACACCTATCGGGCTGGGCGTGCTCCTCGGTGGCTATCTCGCCGAAACGCGCGGCCGCAAACGTGTCGGAGCGCTCGGACTCGTCCTCGGCACTGTGTGTCGAGCCTCATCATTCTTCTTCAGCGGCCCGATGCTCTGGGTGATCACCCTGGCGGGCGGCGTTCTGGGGGGCATCGCCGTACCAGCGCTCGCCGTGTATGGCCCAGAACTCTTCGGCACGCACGACCGGGGTCGAGCCAACGGACTCATCGTCACCATCGGCGTTGGCGGCAGTGCCGTCGGTCTTCTCGCCGCTGGACTCCTATCAGATCAGTGGGGAAGCAAGCTTGGGCCGCCCATGGCACTCCTGGCCATCGGCCCACTCATCGTTGCATGCCTCATTCTGACAAAGTTTCCCGAGACCGCCGGCCGGGAACTCGAGGAACTCAACCCCGAAGACAGCTAGGACTATCACCACTCAAGGCCCTGAACCGGTACCTTCATAGTGATGGAACGCCGCCGATTCCTGCTCAGCACAGGCGCAGTGACGTTGGCTGCCTGCGCACATCCCGAACGTGACCTTGTCGCCCGCTATACCGACGTTGATATTCGGCTGGAACCCGCAGGTCGCGGAACTCTCCCATCCGGCGGCGACAGTCAACCCGCCGAGGCCGCGTCCGACTCGCCCTATCCCGTGCAGGTCCCTGAGGAAGATCTGCCCGGCATCGTCTTTGTCGCAGAGGCGCTCACACCTGTCGTCACGGCTAGCCAAACGCTCGGCAGCGGTGAGGTCGACTGGGAATTCACAAACCCGATCTCCTCTGGGGGTCCGCTGGTGTTCGTGATCGAAGAGTTCGATGACCTCAATAATTTTCGGGTCCTGTTACCCACTCGCCCGAACGGGTCGTTCGGGTGGATCTCCGCGAACGACATCAAACTCACCCGTCACAACTTCCGACTCCAGATCAACCTGGATGCCTTCCAGCTCACCCTCTTCAACCACGAGGAGGAAATCTGGCAGGCCACCATCGGGGTGGCTCGAGAAAATGCCCCAACACCAAGCGGCCGCTACTACACGACAGAGCTGCTCCGCCCACCCACGCCGCATTCCGTGTATGGCACGTTCGCCTACGGTCTCTCCGGCTTCAGCGAAGTTTTCATGGAATTCGCTGGAGGTCCCGGCCAGCTCGGCATTCACGGCACAAACGATCCAGACACACTCGGTTCCAACGTATCGAGCGGATGTATCCGCCTCCACAACGATGACATCAGCTATCTGGTCGAATCGGTAGGCCTACCACTGGGCGTTCCGGTCGACGTCATCTGACGCCATTCACGCTGGCTCAGTCGATGGCGTTGAGTGCCACTTCATCGATGTCTTGGGTCACCGGTCGTAAACGCGGGTGCAGGAGTGTGAACAACCCGAGTAAGAGTGCGGCGACGCCGATCGGCACGACGGCATCACCCTCCCCGGTGTAGGTCGGGTAGAGCACGAACGCCGACAGCAACGCGGTCCACGACCACAGAATGAACACGGCCCGGTGGTGTCCGTGGCCAAGGTTCATGAGGCGATGGTGGAGATGTTTCTTGTCGGGCGATGACATGCTGCTGCCCCGTGCTGCCCGACGCAAGATTGCCCACAACGTGTCGAGGATCGGGACTCCAAGAATTACCAGTGGGATGAAGATTGGGGCGAAGAAAAAGAACGTCTGCCCAGAGAACTCAGCTGACGAGCGTCCACCGACACTCATGGTGCTGGCCGCCATCAGCATTCCGAGCAGGAGTGCACCGCAATCACCCATAAAGATGCGGGCCGGATGCACGTTATGGGGTAGGAACCCAATGCATACGCCAAGCGTAATTATGGCCCACAGCGCGCCAGGGTTCGACGGGTCGAGCACTTCCTCATTGCCCAAGCGAAGCGCGTAGAGGAAAAAGGTCGCAGACGCTATAGCGACGATTCCTGCAGCGAGGCCGTCGAGACCATCGACGAGGTTGATGGCATTTGCCATACCAACCACCCACACAACGGTCAGCAGGTAGGACCAGTCGGGCGAAAGAACGAGGATCTCCAAGAACGGAACACGGAAAACAAGGATCGAGACACCGGTAAGCGCCATGATGCTGCCAGCCAAAACCATTCCAGCAATCTTGGCGGGCGGCGAAATTTCCCGAAGGTCATCAACGAATCCGACACTCCATATGACGCCGGCGGCAAGGAGTACACCGAGCACCTCGGTTCGCGCTGCCATCACATTGTTCAAGTCGGGGTGGATCGCAGCGACCGCCACGGCAATACCAACGCCAACGATCATGGCCGCTCCGCCCGCCGTGGGCGTGGCCTGTGTGTGGACGTGACGCTCGTCTGGGTCAACGATGGCGCCCAACGGCGCCGAGAATCGGCGCACAACCGGAATCAGGATAAAGGTGACGACCGCGGCAACCGCTCCGACAAGGACATACGCCCAGATCGAAGGCACCGGTCAGGCTCCGTTCCTCAGCCGAGTTCCGGGTACGGCGGGTTGGCCGCACACAGCTCAGCGGCATCCGCTTTCACCTCTGCGACAGCTGCCTCATCAGAACGATTTCGCAGTGCGCGCACGATCAGCGAGGCGATCGTGCCCATATCCTCGGCGTTCATGCCCTGCGTCGTGACCGCAGGAGTACCGATGCGCACACCGGAGGTGACGAACGGCGAACGAGGATCATTGGGCACGGTGTTCTTGTTGAGACTGAGTCCAGCGTTATCGAGCACTGCTTGAGCTTCCTTGCCCGTGAGGTTCTCGTCAAAGCCCCGGAGATCAACCAGCAGCAGATGATTGTCCGTGCCACCGGAGACGAGACGAAAGCCTTCTCGAGCAAGAGCGGAGGCAAGAGCCTCAGCATTGACCACGACGCGCTTGGCATAGTCCTTAAACCCATCGGTCGCAGCCTCGGCGAACGCGACGGCTTTCGCAGCGATTGCGTGCTCCAACGGACCACCCTGGATACCGGGGAACATGGCCTTATCGATGGCTTTGGCGTGTTCCTCACGGCTGAGGATGCAACCACCGCGCGGACCTCGAAGGGTCTTGTGCGTCGTGAAGGTGACGATGTCGGCGTATGGCACCGGGTTGGGATGCGCACCACCGGCAATGAGGCCCGCGATGTGGGCCGCGTCGAACATCAGCATGGCACCGACTTCGTCAGCAATTTCACGCAGCGGAGCAGGTTCGATGATGCGGGGATACGCCGTGGCGCCGGCGACAATCAGCTTCGGCTTGTTCGCAATTGCTTTGTCGCGAAGCTCGTCGAGATCGATCCGTTCGTCGCTCGCGGTGACGCCATAGTCCACGAAGTTGTACATGATGCCGGAGAAGTTGACGGGCGATCCATGGGTGAGGTGGCCACCATGGTCAAGGCTCATGCCAAGGATCGTGTCGCCGGGGTCAAGCAGCGCCTGATAAACAGCCATGTTTGCGATGGCACCGGCATGGGGCTGCACGTTGGCATGGTCGGCACCGAAGAGCGCACACGCACGATCGCGAGCGAGGTCTTCGATCTCGTCGACAATTGTGTTTCCGCCGTAGTACCGCTTGCCGGGATATCCCTCGGAGTACTTGTTGGTCAGCACCGAACCAGTGGCTGCCATCACGGCGGGAGACGCAAAGTTCTCCGACGCAATCAGTTGAACGGTGGTGTTCTGACGTTCCTCTTCCTGACGAATCAGTTCGAGGACTTCATCGGACGCACTGCTGGGCCACGGCATGGGTCAAACCTCCTCCAGGTGACCGTCGAACTGTAGCGGCCGTAACCAGCTTCAGTGTGCTCAGGCCTGCTCGCCGCCAATGGCATCGATCTTCGCCACACGACCCTCATGACGGCCACCCTCAAAGGAGGCCCCTAGCCACGCGTCAAGCGCCTCGGCCGCCACCGCCGGACCGATGAGGCGCTCGCCGATACAGATGACATTAGCATCGTTGTGCTCGCGAGCGAGATGAGCCGAGGTGGCATCCCAGACCGTGGCAGCTCGAATGCCGGCGATCTTGTTTGCCGCCATTGCAATACCGATTCCAGATCCGCAGACGCACAGACCACCTTCAGCATTACCGTCGCGGACGGCCCGACCGACGGCGGCGCCGAAGTCCGGGTAGTCGACACGGTCGGCGCTATAGGCCCCACAGTCAATGATCTCATGACCGCCCTCGCGGAGACGGTCGGCGAGCGATTCCTTCAGCTCGAACCCGGCATGATCTGATCCAACTGCGATGCGCACGATCCTGATCCTAGGAGTTTCGCTTGAGCACCGCGTCGATATCCGCCGAGGTGACCGAACCTTGGCGAAGCACCGCAACGTCACCCATCACCGAGACCACAGTCGACGCGCTTCCATCGATCCGCCCACCATCGATGATCATGCCGGTTTTCGGGAAGATGGCGGCGACATCAGCCGCAGTGGTCGGGGTGGGTTGTCCGTGGCGGTTGGCGCTGGTTGCCGCAATCGGCCCCTCCCGACGGGCCAGTTCGCGGACCAACGGATGGTCAGGACATCGCACGCCGACGCTGGTCTCGTCGCCAACGGCAAGCGCACAGCCAGGGCGACGAGGCGCCACGATCGTGAGCGCTCCAGGCCAAAACGCTTCGGCCAGGCACCGTGCTACCGGCGACATCTCAACGAACTCCTCGGCCTGCGCCAGATCGGTGACCAACACAGCAATTCGGATGTCGACGGGCCGCTTCTTTACCGCGAAAATCTTTGCCACCGCGTCCCTATCGGCGGCGAGGGCCGCAAGCCCGTAGACCGTGTCAGTGGGCAGAACAATGGGGTCACCGTTGCGGAGAGCGTCGGCGATCAGCGCAATCGGATCGTTCACGCTGTCCGCCGCGCCACAACCGCTCGGGCACGGCCGCTGAGGTCGGAATGAATTGACGTCTTGTAGCCACGCAACTTCGCTCGCGCCGCAATCTCCTCGGTTTGCATCGGTGCCATCTCCAGCACCAGCGCGCCGTCAGGGCCAAGCCACTCCCCGGCATCGTCAATAATACGTCCCAGGAACTCAGTGCCAATTGGCCCTGATCTCAACGCCGAGGCCGGTTCGTGGTCCATAACGACGGCGGGAAGTACTTCGGTGTCACTGATGTAGGGCGGGTTCGAAACAATGACATCGAGCGAACCCCGCACGGCGTGAGGGAGTGCATCGAACCAGTCCCCCTCATGGAGGGTCACTCGTGTGGATGCTCGACCGATTCCTGTCAGGTTCGCCCGGGCCACCGCCAGCGCGTCAGGAGATATATCGGTGGCCAAGACACGGCTGCGGGGGCACTCGGTGGCAATCGATAACGCAATGACACCGGTGCCGGTGCCGAGGTCGGCGACAAGGACCTCGCGTTGTATGCCTCCGGAGCGGGCAGTGACTTCGTCAATTGCTAGGCCGGCAACCACCTCGGTCTCCGGGCGAGGGATGAGAGCCCGATGGTCGACCATGACCTCCAACTCACGGAAGCTCCAGTTGCCAAGGACATACTGAAGGGGCTCGCCTTTTTCACGCCGTGCGACCATCGAGTCGAAGTGGGCCACACCCCGGACGGTGGCTGGCTCATCGAGCACCCGATGGAATTCCGACGGCGGCGTGCCGCTCGCTTCCTCAACGATCCTTCGGGCGTTGATGGCAGGCAAGTCAATACCAGCGCGGCCAAAGCGCGTCTCAGCCTCAGACATGAGTTCCGCCCAAGAGATGGTCCCGTCGCTCACGATGCGTCATCAGATTCAAGCTGCTGACGGCGCTCGTCGGCTACCAGCGCATCGCACACATCATCGAGTTCGCCAGCGAGGACCTTGTCGAGTTTGTAAATCGTGAGACCGATCCGATGGTCTGATACGCGATTCTCTTTGAAGTTGTAGGTGCGAATCTTCTCGGAGCGATCACCAGTTCCGACCTGACTACCCCGTAGCGCCGCCGCCTCCGCATTGGCTTTCTCTTGCTCGAGTTGGAGCAAGCGGCTCTTCAACACCCTCAGTGCCTTGGCCTTGTTCTTGAGCTGGCTCTTCTCGTCCTGCATGGACACGACGACACCGGTGGGAACGTGGGTGATTCGGACTGCAGAGTCCATCGTGTTCACCGACTGGCCACCGGGGCCCGATGCTCGAAAGGTGTCGATCCGAAGATCATTGTCGTCGACCTCAACCTCTACATCATCGGCTTCGGGAATCACCAGCATCGTGGCTGACGACGTATGGACTCTGCCTTGCGACTCGGTGACAGGCACTCGTTGAACACGATGGGTGCCTGCCTCATGTTTCATACGCGTCCACACCGATTCGCCAGCGAGCATGGCGGTGACATCGCTGTAGCCGCCCCGCTCGGTGTGCGAAATGCTCATGGTCTCCATGCGCCATCCCATGCGCTTCGCATACCCCTCGTACATGCTGAAGAGGTCACGGGCGAAGAGGTTCGCTTCCTCACCTCCGGCGGCACCGCGGATCTCGATGATCACGTTTCGCTCGTCGTTCGGGTCACGCGGCAGGAGTAGGACACGGAGCTCTTCCTCGGTGCCGGAAATAGCGGTTTCGGCCAACTCAACCTCGACGCGCCATGCCTCGCGCTCATCTCCCTCGGACTCCCCGAGCATTTCTCGCGCCGTCTCGGCATCTTCGGTTGCCTGGCGGAGACGACGACCGGTGTTAACCACTTCATCGAGCTGTTTAAAGCGCCGACCAAGGTCGGCAAGCTGCTTGGGATCGGACTGGACGGCAGGGTCGCCAAGCCTGATCTCCACGTCGTGAAGCTCGTGCTCCAACCCGGCAATGCGATCCAACATGACTGCGAGGCTAGAGGGAGTCGACGAAACGACCGACGACCTCAATGATCTCGTTGTCAAATGTCGGCTTCGGGTCGTGGCGCTGGCCGTCGAGCCAGTGCATCGTGACGGACCCCGGAATGGCTTTCATCTCGCGCTCCATCTCCTCGGGCGTACCAAACGGGTCGCGGTCGCCGTTGACGAAGATCGACGGGATATTGATCTTTGAGAAATGTTCAACCCGCAGCTTTTCCGGCTTTTTCGGTGGGTGAAGGGGATAACTCAAGAGGACGAGACCGAGGGCAGGCAAGCCTTGCGTCACTGCCATCGAGCACATCCGCCCGCCCATCGATCGTCCGCCGAGCACGAGTCGGTCGCATCCGACATTGAGCTCCGCAGCGAAGTCCTCGGCCTCACGTACTAGCTCGGCGATCAGGGTCGGTGCCCGATCCGGTGGTCCCTTGCGTCCGGCCTTGCGATACGGAAAGTCCATGCGGCGAACCGGCAACTCGAGCGCTTCTTCGATAGCGAGCGAGAGCCGATGGTTACGGTCGCTGCCAGCTCCGTGGGTGAGAAGAAATCCGGCAGGGGTACTCATAAAGCAGATGGGTTCAGACGGAAAGGAGAATTTGCCGAGCTTCGGAGAGTTCGGCAATCCTTTGCGCTGCATCACCGTCATTGCCCCCTCTGTCTGGATGGGCATCTATAAGAGCCTCGCGGAACTGACGCTGGATTCGGGCCTTCTCCGGTCGCTCCACGAGCGAGGAAATCCCGAGCACGTCCCGTGCCCATCCAATGGGGTCAGCCACAGCATCGGCGTGGAGCGAGCGTGCGCTCCTGCCGCTTAGGTGGGCGAGAAGACCAGGCCCAATATCTCCGGACCATGCGAGTCCACGACGCACAGCGCTGAGTACGGGGCCGCGCAGGTTTGCGGGAAGCTTCTGCGCGGCATAGATCGCGCCAAGGACATGCTGCGCCGGTGCACCCTTCTCGGCGTTGAAGGTCGCTCGCAGCATGCCCTCGTCGTTACGGAACAGCCTGTGCGAACTTCGAGTGAGACCGATCCGATCTTCCTGCAAACGATGCCGTAGACGCGGTTGTGCCACCCGTCTACCCGCTTCAACCTCGTGAGTGAGTGAGACAAGGTCAGGCCACAGATCAGGGTTCACCTCAGGTGAGAATCGGGCCACGACGGCGCCAAGAAGAATGCCGCCAAACCCGGGAGCGGGATCACACGGAAGCGTGCTGAATCCAAGCGCCAACCGTCGGGTGGGAGCGATCGGACGAGAGTGAAACACTTGGAGTTCAGCTAACAACATGTCGGACTCCACACTACGTTCCCACCGGCGACTCCGGCGGTCGGTCACCGAGTCACCGAGTCACCAATAATGTCAGATGACTCGCTGCAGCGAATCGCGCAATCGTGCCGCGAGGTCAGTGACATCAGCGTCGGTCGCGTCATCGCTCTCGAGGAGATCGGCAAGATCGCCTGCAGAGTCCCGCAAAGAAACCCAGCTTCCGGCGGTGAAACCGAACGGCGTAGCAACAGCTCTCAGACGATGCCCGAGCGTCACGCAACCGAGAACTCCAGCGCTGTCACGAACGTCCTTTCGAACACGATCTGTCGCACCGAACAGGGCCGAGAGAAGATCGTTGAGAGCCAGCCCTTCTAGCTGCTCAAGGCCTTCGTCGGCCGCACGCGTGAGAATGTCTTCGATGATGAGTTCGACCTGCTCGTCGTCCTCCTCATGGCAAACAAGATCACCGTCAGCATCGAATTCGTGCGGCACAGCGGTACCACCGAGACGCTCAGCCAGTAGTGCTTGTTGCTGTCCTGACCAGCCCTCCATTTCGAAGGCAACTTGGGCCTTGTCCGGGTCGAGCTCAGGATCCGTTGCCGCCTCGACCTCTTGGAGCAGCTCATCGACTGCCTCCTCGACCGACTCGTGGGCAAGAAGTGTTGTTCCCTGCCATGAGTGCACGACCTTGTCGGCAATCAGGAGTTGGGCGAGCATCGCACGCGACTGCGACGCCCACTCATGGAGTTCGTAGGCGAGCCATTCGCCGCTGTCGTCATCGACGAGGTTCTCATTGGAGCTAGCGTCGTCATCGTCGACATCGGATGCTTCGGCTTTGATGTCGACGTCTTGCCCTTCGGCATGCTTGTCAGACTCATCACGACGGAAACGGGAGCGAAAGGATGGTGCCACGAGGAGCATCCTCGCACGCTTAGGGCCGAGAAACTACGCCAGCCCGGACCATCACATGACTCTCGCTATGAACTACCGTCCGTTCATGGAACAGACTCCTCCAACCGCTCCTGATCGCAACCTGGCGCTCGAACTCGTCCGGGTGACCGAAGCCGCCGCGCTGGCGGCGTCGCGCTGGATGGGACGCGGAGATAAAGAGGGCGCCGACGGCGCCGCTGTCGACGCTATGCGCACCATCCTTCGCACCGTTCAAATGGACGGTGTTGTCGTGATCGGCGAGGGCGAGAAGGACGAAGCGCCGATGCTCTACAACGGCGAGCGGATCGGTGATGGTTCAGAGCCTGCCACCGACATCGCCGTCGATCCCATCGACGGCACCACACTCACCGCACTCGGACGCGGCAATGCTCTGGCCGTGATCGCAGTAGCGCCCCGAGGAACGATGTACGACCCAGGCCCGTGCGTCTACATGGAAAAGATCGCAGTTGGGCCTGAGGCCAAGGGTTCCATCTCCATGGACAAGTCCATCACAGAGAACCTTCGATCGGTTGCGGCAGCCAAAGGGCGATCGGTGAGAGATCTCACCGTTGTCATTCTGGACCGCGATCGCCATGCCGACCATATTTCCGAGGTCCGCAGTGCCGGTGCTCGTATCCGGTTGATTCCTGACGGCGATGTGGCCGGCGCAATCTCCACCGCCTGGCCTGCCTCAGGCGCAGACATGCTCATCGGAATCGGCGGGACTCCGGAAGGGGTCATCACCGCTGCGGCGTTGAAGTGCATGGGAGGCGAACAACTCGGCCGGCTCTGGCCCCGCAACGAGCGTGAGCGAAATACGGCCCGTGATTTGGGCTACGACCTCGAGCAAGTTCTCACTCAAGACGAGTTGGTAAAGAGCGACGATTGCTTCTTCGCTGCTACTGGCATCACCGACGGCGAACTTCTGACCGGCGTCCATTTTGATGCGTTCGGCGCCCAGACCGAATCACTCGTGATGCGCTCACGGTCGCGCACGGTGCGGCAAGTCAGAGCGCAGCATCACCTCGACAAGGTCAACGAATACGCGGTGAAGCCCGACTAGTCAAGGGGTGCGGTTAGCTCACCAGTTCGTCGAATCGCTCCATGAGAAGCTGTTGCATCATGCTTAGCGGTGCCTGCAGGCGCGTGACGGCCGCGTCGACGAGCGACTCGGACTCTTGCCAGGTGGATTCGTAGCTGATGAGTGCGAGCTCCTGGTGGCGCCAGGGAGACGCTCCAGCGAGTAGCGCCTGCCGATGGGCCACGCGGTCGGCGAAGGTCTCCGACCACTGCTCGGCCGCATACGTCTGGTGCGCATCGTCGCCGCCCGCCTCACGGAGATAGGCGTTCTCTAGCCCTTCCACATCGACAGTTGCTCGACGCGTCAGCGCCGCATTGTTCGCAGCTCGCGCCTCATCAAGGGGGACACGATCAGGCAGGAGGTCAAGGAGTTCAGCCATCTGCTGATGGAGCGAATCGCACAGCTGAGTGATGCGATTGCGGAGCTCGGTTCGCGTGGCGTGCATATTGGGACCAGGGTTTGCGGCGGAGAAGTCGACGATTTGCTTCAGCTCGGTTTCTGCGAGCTCCATCGTTTCGATCACACGGTCTTGGAGCCATTCGATGACTCCGATGACGCCATGACGCAGCACCTTCGCCTGCGGGTTCACCGACGCTTTCCAGTACGTGTCGGGGTCGAGCAGCTCGGGATATGGCACCGACGTAGCGTCCGCTGATGCGTTCGCTAACTCAGCGCGCAATGCGTTCAGGAACGCGACGTTCGGACAGGCAGGTTCCAACAACGAAGCAACGCGAGCACGAGCATCAGCCATCGCAGTACGAAATTCGACTGCAACGGACAGCTCAACCTCGGTCATCGATTCGTCAACCCATCTACCGGCTGCACGGCACATCTCTACTCAGACTGGACCCAACCACTATCGGTACCAGAAGTTCGCCAATCAAGTCGGGGACTCACAATGACAGAACCGGTAAGGCACAATGTCGCGATGGATATCTCTCGTTACCGCGTGCCCGCAAGCAAGTCCGTGGACCTTCATGCTTGGGATCCCCACGAAGACGGTGGTTTAAGCCGTGACGAGGCCGAGAATGAAACGAGAGCGCTGAACAAGGAACTGGAGTCGCTGCAGGAGCTCTTGTATGCCGAAGGCCGTCACAAAGTACTCATCGTGATCCAGGCAACCGATACCGGCGGCAAGGACGGCACTATTCGCCACGTCTTCGATGGCGTCAACCCCTCGGGCGTCACGGTGGCACCGTTCAAGAAACCGACGCCACAGGAGCTGTCCCACGACTATCTCTGGCGGATTCATCAACACACACCCGGTGCCGGCGAGCTCACAATCTTCAACCGTTCGCACTATGAGGATGTGCTCGTCGTTCGGGTCCATGACCTCGTTCCCGAGGAGCGTTGGCGACGCCGCTACGAGCACATCCGAAACTTCGAGCAGATGCTTGCCGATGAAGGAACCACGATCGTGAAGCTGTTCCTCCATATCTCCAAGGAGGAGCAGCGAGAGCGCTTACAGGAACGGGTC
>Ga0233427_10002547_pt1 | contig 17097 bp, 21 predicted proteins | sample SI_118_April2016_5_FD_179885 | JGI IMG/M metagenome (GOLD analysis project Ga0233427, IMG submission 179885) | Seawater microbial communities from Saanich Inlet, British Columbia, Canada - SI_118_April2016_100_MG | ecosystem: Environmental > Aquatic > Marine > Inlet | place: Canada: British...
GATTCTTTTCTGTTCCGTTGCCAACCATCTCTGATTATCTATCTCCAGATCACATATCCTGTATGGAGGGAGGAGTTTCCTCTGCCGTAGCAGCGTGTCGTGCTCCAGCTCACATGATTATGTTGTTGTTTTATCGAATTTGAGTATTACTTTTCAGGTTTTGTGCCTATTATGAATAAAGTTCCAAATTCCCTTTGCCATTTTTTACTACTGTTCAAATCTTTGATTTGTTTTGTTTTTACATTAAACCCTGCTTTTTGAAAATAATCCTTCCATTCTTTTTTTGAGTGATGATGCATTTGTATTTTCATTATTTTTGACCATCTTGCAGTTGATTTGTTATCTGTGTAAAAATCAGTTCCACAGAAAAATTGCCCTCCTGGTTTTAATAATTTATAAATTTTAACTAATGCAATTTCTATAGAATCTGCATAATACAGAGACTCCATTGAAAAAATAAAATCAAACTTTCCTTTATGTTTAAAAGATTCTATGTCTGTATGGAAGAAATTTTCTTTATTACTAATGATCTTCTTTTTTGATTGAATGATCATTTTTTTACTTTTATCTATTCCAATTACTTTTTTACAATTGTCCTTTTCTGCTATTTTTCTAACCACCCATCCATTACCACATCCTACATCAAGAAATCTAAATGGCACATCAAATGATATTGTCTTTAAAAATTTTGAAACATTTTTCCCATGCCCTGTCTCCATTTCTTCTGCTTTGCCATTTTGAGCCCATATATCAAAAGTTTTTCTAACTCCATCCATGTTTTCAATTTTTTTTGTTTCCATTATAATCTTCTTACAGAGCTATGATGTGAACGACTTCTACGTTTTGCTTATATCTAATTTTCATATATTTTATTTGATTAAGATTGCCTGATGAATCCTGTAGAAATTGCGGTGGAGGATTAACTGAAAATACTAAATGTTCACAATGCATGAAACCTAATAGTATGATTTGTAAAAAATGCACCCTTTGTACTGTTGAACAATTTCATTTGATTTGTTCGTCTCAAACATCTGGGAAAATTCACTCTATCCCCCAAACACATTCTAAGGATTATCATCTAATTGCGGCATGATTTATTTTTGTTAATTTATTTTGTAGTATCATAACTGCCCAAGTTTTAAGTATGATGGGTCTTGATTTTGATCCTTGAGCCAAATTTTAGTAGTTTTGGGACTATTTGCCCTTCTATTGATGCCTGTATATGCATCAGCTCAAAGTTCTGATAGAATTACAGTTCTTGATACTTTTGGAGACTATGATCGTGGTGACTCTTTATTCATCTATGGACATGTGGCAATTGTAGATGATTCTTTTCTAATAATGCAAATAACTAATCCTCATGGGGATTTATGTCAGATTCAACAACTAATGCCGTTAACTAATGGTGATTTTATCACTGACGTCATTCCTCTAAAGGGCAGAATTTGTGGAGTTACTGGGGAATATGAAATTAAGTTATTCTATGGGGATTATTCAAAATCAACAACATTCAATGTCTCATCTGATTCTTTCTCTGCTCCTACCACTGATGAAAAAATCACTTTGGCTAAAAATTTAGTAACTAACCAATCATCTATTATTGGTAAATTATTTGATACCAAGTCTCCTACTTCTAATCAGACTTCAAATAATTTATCTGACTTAGAATCTACATATGTTGATTTATGGAGTGAATTCTTTGTAGATGATTTATTAATTGAAATCGAGCCTTTGATTAGACCTGCAGTATCTTCATCATTGGATTCTGTACGTCAGTTGTTAGATGATGATGAAATTTCTTTTGATACTGCAAAATCCCTTAACAGAATAATTTTCACATCTATTTTTTATTATGAAATTGGTGATGTGCCAAAAGCAATTGGATTACTAACTGATGTTTCTGTTGACATCAGAAATCTTAATCCTGAAAAAACAACCGTTCAAAGAACTCCAACTTTTGATGAATTAGAAGAAACTTTGTTGAATCTTATGAAAAAATCTGATACTATAATGAATAGACAAGTACAACAAGAAGTTGGATTTATTTTTGCTCGAGGAACTGCCCCTGTTTATACTGATGAAATTGCAGATTTGATAGATGTTCTCTCAAAGGCAAGATATCTCGACATTGTATCTAGAAAACAAAGTGATCTTTACAGATTAGTACAAAATGATTGGGAGCGATTAAAACTATCTTTTGAATCTAAAGAATCAATAGATGATTTACTCGCATCAAAAACACAGGTTTCTGATTTACATCAAGTATCTATTATTTTACAAAAACTTGATAATGTTGATAGATTCATTTCATCTGATTCTAAAGAAAACAGTGATCTTGCAAACCTAATCATGCCTGATTGGAATGTTCTTGAGCGCGATTTAGCCTTGGCAACATCTGTTGATGATATTTTGGAATCAGAGTTAAAGATTAAGCAAATGGCCCAAGTTATTGAAATTTCATCTAGAATTAACAAAAGTGTTGAAATATCACAATCCATTGATGTTGATTCTAGTCTTATCACTGATTGGAAATTACTTTTAGAACGAGTTGAAAATGCCAAGTCAGTTGACGCTATTTTAGAAATTGTATCTGAATTTGATATCTCTATGACTGATCTTAGAGAAAAACGAAATCCCTTACTGGTGTTGGAATTTCAATATAATTCTATGAGAGAAAAAGCTGAGATTCAAGCTGATTACAAAAATTTGTTTTTAATTGATAATGCGTTGAAAATACTACACACTGCAAAACAAATGGAATCTGGCAATCCTTCTATTATGCGAATTGATAGAATTGAAGTTTTGTTAACTTGGGTAAGTAGTAAAGCTCCTGAAATACAAACTGATTTGAATTCTTACAATAAAGATGCATTCAAAGTTCGTGCAAGTGATATTTTACAACGAGCAAAGTCTATTGAAAATTTAGTTGAATTGAGTTTAACTAAAAATCGGTTCTTACCAAATTATGTAGAGTTTACTGAAACATTTAATGAAAAAATTGACAATGTTCGTGATCTTGTAATTAAAAATGATCTTGATCAAGCTGATCAATTAGTTCGTGAATTATTTGACGAATGGACTATGGTGTCTAAAGCATATACTGATGATCCTCTAGGCTCTGATGTTGGTTATACTGCAGATGAAATAAAACGAATTGAATTTCGTAAAATGTTAGATGATTTTTCAAATACGGTATCTACTTTCTATAATCCCGGATTTTCTGAGTATGTAGATGAATATAATAAAAAAATGGATGCTGCAAATGTGTCTATTGATATTGCCAATTTTGTAGATACTGAATCTAAAATTTCAGAAATTGCCGATTATCTAAGTGAACATTTAGTTTTAAATAATGAACATATTATCTATGACATCTCATTTGATCTTGAAAAAGATATTTGGATAATCAAAGGTGCTACTGAAAAATCTGCTTTTGATAGAAGGGAGAATCTGTATGTCACTGTTATGAATATGGATAGTAGTACTCATAGTAGCTTGGAGTTTACTGATACAAAACAAGGAAATTTTTACACTCAGTGGTTTGCTCCAACTGAATCTGGATTGTATATTGTAGAATTACAATACCAGAATTCAAAAGCTACTCAAATCGTTCATGTTCCGGAAGAATTTGATTATGAATATCCTACTTCTAATTTGAATATGGTTGATCTTGCACGTGAATTCGAAGAATTACAATCATTTGCAAAAGAATTTGGTGGTGAAAATTTTGATTCAAATCCTAGATTCGCATCTGTGATTAATGAAATTAAATCTGGTTTTACTGATGCTAATGCTGAATCTGTAAATGATAACTTGGATGAACTCAGAATAATTATTGAACGATACCTTCCAATACGAAATCCTACAGCTCCTATTGAAGCTGCATATGATGAGGATAAACTAGTGATATCTGGTCGTGTTCTAAAATTAGTTGAATTTAGTGAAGATCTTTTCATTGATGTTTATGATCAAAAAGGCAATCTTGTAAAAGAGATTATTCTCAAAGATGATCCTAGTGGATTATTTACAGAAGTTGTACAACAATCATTTGATTCTGGTGTATATGTTGTTCAATTACAATATCATAATTTGATAGTAACTGACTTTTTTAATGTAAAATAATTAATTATTTCCTTTTACTAGGTTGAAGAGCTGTCTTACTGCAAGTTTTGGATGACGTGTTGCTAATTTTAACATGTTTGATAAACCAAAATCTGCTTTTATAAAATCTAAAAATTCTTCTGATTTCAATTCTTTGATAATATCTAATTCTTTATCCCACTCTTCATCTGATAACCCAATCCACCTGTCTTGAACTTTTCCTGCAGATTTTATTTTTGATTCAATTTCTTTTCGCCAATTTTCTTCATATGGATAAAGTGATTCTTTACTTGTATCTCCTATTTTTATTGCATCCGATGCTACTTTTCCTGCAACTCTACCAAATTTTATTGCGTATCTTATTCCTTCTAAAACCAATGGATTTGCTTGTCCTGCAGAATCTCCTACCAAAATAAGATTATTGTAAACTGTTTTTCTTGATAATCCATCATTTGGAATTAATCCATAATGAAATTCAATTGGTGTGATTTTACCAAGTTTTTTTATTGGACCCAATTTTGTTTCCATTAATTCTTTGAGTCTTTGTGTTGGGTCTACATCTGATTCTGGTTTTCCTACCCCTACGCCTATCCTTACAATGTTATCTTTCATGGGGAAAATCCATGCATATCCTGCAGGTGAATATTGTTGTCCTACCATTAACCACCATGTTTTAGAATCTACGTTCTCTGCTTTTACTTCCCACTCTGCTCCTGCACCAAACCTCTCCCATTGTGTAACAAAACCCATGGCTTTACAAACTGTTGAAGAAAAACCACTAGCATCAATTATTGTTTTTGCGTGAAATGTTACTTCTCCTTTGACTCCAATTCCTTTTACCCCTACAATATCCCCTTTTTCATTTTTAACGATATCTTTAATGTTAGTTTTAACAAAAATATCTGCCCCTGCTTTTTGTGCTTCATTAGATAACCACCTGTATGTTTTTCTAACATCTAAAACGGCTGCTCTTGGAATTGAATCTTTTATACTGACTTCGTTATTTGGTGAACAAAATGAAAAATTGCTAATTGGATTAAAACAATCATCTGGAATTCCGAACTCTTTGATATTTTGAATCCATGTTACTCCACTTGTTCTAACTGTTTCTGCGATTGAATTTTCTTTTTCAAGTAATGCTACTTTCATACCATTTTTTGCAGCTATTAATGCTGCAGATGATCCTGCTGGACCTCCTCCTACAATTACTATGTCATATTGAAATTCTTCAGACAATCTATCTAACTCATTAACATCTAGGTTATAATTTTGAGGGCTGATCTAAAAATTATTTTTTTAAAACAGGTGTTCCTGTAGTATCATTTTCTCTCTCTGTGTCAAATGTTTCCATATGTGCTGGATCTCTGTGCATATAGCTATGTGTTTTACCTTCATCTTTTCTACAAAATTTTGAATGAATTGTTTCCTCGATTTTTAAAGTGGTTTCATTCTCATGAAATAACCTTTGTCCGCAATCTGGACATATGATTTCAGGCATGAATGCAATTTACATTAAATCTATTTAGATGTTTCAAACCCGTCTCATTTACTTTAACCCCAAAACTTTAGATGTTCAAAAATCTGTAATTTCTTATGGAAGAAACACAAATCACTTCTTTTGTTGTATGGTCTGTGGTGACTGGAATTGTTATGGTTGTTACTGGATTAAGTTACACTGTATTTTTAAAGAGAAAAAACCATAATCTTTCTTCTACTTGATACTTTGATGTTTTATCCTTCAGAAGCTGTTTTTCCACCATCCACATTTAAGATGGTCCCTGTAACCCAATTTGCTTCATCTGATGCCAAGTATAGTGCTGCATTTGCAACATCTACAGGCTCCCCAATTCTTGCAAGAGGTAACCTTTCTTCTAAAACTTTTCTTGCTTGAGGATCATCTAGATATGGCTTTATCATTCCTGAATTAATAATTCCTGGATTAACACAATTGCATCTGATATTTCTTCTTGCATATTCTACTGCGATTGATTTTGTGAACATTGTGATTGCAGCTTTAGTTGAAGAGTATACTGCCAAATGCACTCTAGGTATTGCTCTTTCACTTGATATTGAGCCAATATTTACAATTGAACCATTTTTAACATCTGACATTTTTGAAAGAACTGCTTTTGTCATGTGAAATACTCCTAACAAGTTAATATCAATTAATTTTTTAATTTCTAAATCCTGCATTTCATGAAAATGTACAGGATCATTAATTGCCCCTGCATTGTTTACTAGAATGTCTATCTTCCCATATGTGTCCATAATCTGGTTCACTGCTTGCATAGTTTGTGCTTCATCTGTTAAATCACATGTAATTGATGCAGTTGTTTCCTCGTTCCCAATCTCTTTTCTTGCCTTTTCTAATCCGTCCAGATTTCTTGCAACTAGAATTACTTTTGCTCCTTCTTCTGCAAATCTCTTTGCTATCCCTTTACCTATGTCACTTGATGCACCTGTAACAATTACAACTTTATCATTTAATCTCATATTATGAATTATTTCTTCTAGTTTATAGAATTTTTGTTGATTTTTATTCACAAATTCAATATTATTTAGACTCGTTGATTTTTTTGATATACTCTATGATTCCTGTATAATCAATATCTCCTAATCCTTCACTAATTGCATTTTCATAGATTTCTTCTGCTTTGGTAATCATTGGCAATTCAATACCTAGTGCTTTTGCAGTATTTATCATGGTGCTAATGTCTTTTTTTAAATTGGCCAATGTGAATGTGGCATCATATTTGCCTTCTATCATTTTGTAGGCTTTTTTCTCACTCATCCCAGTTTTGAAATATGTAGAGTTTAAAATTTCAAGAAATATTTTTGGATCTACTCCTGATTTTTTGACTAGGGTTATGCCTTCAGATAATGCTAATGCAAGCATGGTAATTTGTAAATTCATGGCTAGTTTGACTGAATGTGCAACTCCTTTTTCACCTAAGAAAAATACTTTGTTTGCAATTACATCTAAGACTTTTTTACAATAATTGAAACTTTCTTTGTTCCCTGATACCATCATTACTAGCTCCCCTGTGATTGCAACGTTTGGGCCTCCCATTACTGGAATGTCTAGTTTTTGAATATTATTTTCTAAAAATTTTATTGAAATATTTTTTGATTCTACTGGATCAATTGTACTCATATCTGCAACAATTAATTTTTCATGTTTTCCTTGTATAATTCCATTTTCTTCAAATGCCATTTGTTTTACTGCGTTTGCATCTTTAACTACTATGATCACTAGTTCTGATTTTTCTGCAACTTCTTTTGGTGATGTAACGATATGTCCACCCTTATTTTCTACTTGAGATGTTTTTTCTTTTGTTCTATTATATGCTGTTACATCAAAACCTGAATCTAACAAATGAAGTGCCACTGCATTACCTAGCATTCCAAGTCCGATAATCCCTATCTTCATTTCAAATCCTCAATGTCTCTCTTCATCTTCAATTTCCCATTGTTTATTTCCAACTCTTGAAACTGAAAACTCTAATTGCCCTATTGTTTTTTCTCCTTTCTTGACTTTGGCAAAATCAAATTTCTTCATTTTAAATAATTTTTCTTTAGGTTTGTATCCTCCTTCTATGACCCTAATCTTAAATTTTTTACTTGCTTTAATTATCATTTTTCTTGCATTTTGAACATCTCCAATCCATGAAAACATTTCAAAATCACCAAAATTTTTTGTAGATATTGTATACCCGTATAATCTAGCTTCTAGTTTCATGTTATGTTTTTTTGCATACTCGTTTAACCATTCTATGACTTCTTTTCCATGGTCTTTTTCTATTCCAAATGTTTCTGAATCTCCCATCTATTGAATTTCCAATATTGAACCATAATAATCATTTTCCAGTCGTTGTTAAACTAAAATAATGACTGAATTGTAATATTTTATGCTCACAATTGATTGCAAGGATGTTTTATCGATAAAAAATGAATTACTTGTGTATGTATCTGATCAAGTTGCTGCCATTCCTGCTCTAAAAAATCAACAATTCACTTTATCCACTTTTGACGATGATGAGATAATTGATACAAATAATGTGATTACTGCAATTAAAGAATTTCTTGATTCTATTGGTGAAAATAATAATTTTGCTGTAATCTCAAATAATAATATGATAAACATTACATCTATCTCTGGAAAAATAATCGAACAAGATTCTATTCCTCCTCCTCAAGATAACATGTTCACTTGTACTCATTGCGGATTTATCACTCGTTATCAAGTTGAACTGAATACTCATATGAAAATTCATTATTTGTAATTTTTTTTAAAAATCCTCAAAACTGTATTTTCTTTAATTTCAGGTGTTTCTATTCTCATTGAGAAATCATAGTGCGGAAATCTTTTTTGATATTCTGAAATGAAACTTTTTGCAACATCTCTTGTTTTAAAATTGGTCCTTATCTCTTTAATTTTTACTTGTTTCCCAAATACATCATAAATAATAATTGAACATTCTTTTGGTTTCACATAGTATTTTACACTACAATACCATAAAATTCCTAATACTATCACAAAAAAACCTGTTATGATTTTATCAATTATTTTTTGCACATTATGATTTTCAACAGGATCTTTATAAGCACTAATTACACAAATTTATCGTGGATGATAACATAAGAAAAAATATCACAAAAGTTTATTGTGAAAAATGTGATTTAATTTTTGAATCTAGGGAAAAATTTGAAAATCATTTTGATAGTCACTCTGCCAGTATTCCTTGTGATGTCTGTCCTATTGATACTGTAATTGCATCCTTTCTGAATCTGTTTAGACGAAAATCTACTCGAAATTTGGAATAAGTTTTTTTAACTCATTTTCAATAGCTCTGATATGAATAAAAAAAATGTGATTATAGGCGTAATTATAGTTACAATTGTTGCTGGACTTGCAACCGCGTTCTCTGTACCTTCTTCTGAAACTATCAATTTAGATATGGAACGTTCCCATGGGACAATTTCCACTGCTATGGGTTCTCCTCTTTTAGGTGATCCTTCTGCCCCAATCACTATTGTTGAATTTGGGGATTATCAATGTCATCAATGCTATAATTGGTTTCATAACACAAAACCTGCAATTACTGAACAATACATTGACACTGGAAAAGCTAATCTTGTCTTTGTTGATTTAGCATTTTTAGGAAGTGATTCTCCTAAAGCTGCACAAGCATCATACTGTGCTGAAGATCAAGGAATGTATTGGGAATTTCATACCATGCTTTACAATTCTCAAGAATCTAAAATTAATAATGGTTGGGCAAATTCTGAAAGATTAAAGGCATTTGCATTTAGTTTGGGTATGGATTTAGAACTCTTTGAGAGTTGTCTTGATTCTGGAAAATATTCAAAACGGGTTCAATTTAATATTCAGCAAGCAAGAGACCACGGTGTACGTGGAACTCCTGGATTCTTTATTGTAGGTCCTGATAGTCAAGAACAACTAGGTGGTGCACAACCATTTAGTGTGTTTAAACAAGTTATGGACTCTATGATTTAGATGGTAAATACAATAAAACTTGTTTTTTCAAATTTTAAATATCTAATTTTATCAACTGTATTTTTTTCAACTATGATGATTGGGTTGTTAATTTTATCAGAGTATATTTTCTTAGAACCTTATGTTGTAAGTCATATTCCTTCTGGGACTGAATTGGGATTTGTTTTAATCTTGATAATTTCTGCATTATCTGCATTGGTAATTCCTATGAATATATTTAGAATTAACATTTTAAAAAAATCAAAACAGAAAATGAGTGGCGGTATATTTGGTTCTGTTATTGGTGCTGCAGCTGGGGCTTGTAGTTGTGGCCCTATTGGATTTGCTGTCATCTCTACATTTGGTTCAGTTGGAGCTACTGCAACTACATTTTTGACCAATTATGAGATTCCAATTAGAATTATTGCTATTGGAATTTTGACTATTACTTATTTTACAACTATACGATCTCTAAAAATTGAGTGTAAAATCTCACAGTGATTTTAACTCATTAGAAATTACCTAATAGACAAATTTTTACAACCTCTGACTGTATCTTCTAGCTTTATTGATAGTTGGTATGACATTCATTTTTGTACCAATTAGGCCTAGTAGACGAGATCCAGAAGCTGATGAAATTGAAGATGCCGAAGATTAGCATCTTTTCCAAATTTATGTCATAAATTAACACGTTTACAAACTTTACAACATTGAGATATTTATTTGCCATTTTTAGATTCATTTTGATGATGAATTGGAATTTAATTTTTGGAATTTTAATTATTTCTAGCCCTATACTTTTTGCAATGATTGCATATCCTGATTCCATATCTTGGAGTTGGAATGAGGGTAGGGGTGGTTATCTTTTTGCGCTAATTTTTGTAGTTGCAGAACTTGTTGGTCTTAGAATTATTATTTCTAAAAAACGACTACTTACAGCAATCCCTTTTGCGTTAGTTACAATTGCATATTTGGTTTCCTTGGAACATGGTTTGAGAGATGATATTATTGCATATGGTGAATCCATCGACATTCCATTAATTTTTTCATTTACATGGATGTGGGATTTTATTGTGATGGCGATTTTTGTTCTTGTTGTACTGACCGTATTTTTTGGAAAAAGATGGATTCGTATTGCTCCTGCTGGACCAATATTTCTTACTGGTACTGCAGTTATTCTTTCACTTGATGCATTTTTCCCGTATGATACACTTGGTCCATTACAATACATTGTTCCATATTTTGTTCAGGCAAATGTTTGGGTGATTACAGTACTTGAACTTGGAACTGCAGTAGCTAGAGACAATGTAATGTTTTTGCGTGGTGATCATGGTTCTATGGCGCTTCAAGTATTTTGGCCGTCAGCTGGAGTTCATAGTATTATTATTTTCTCTTTGGTGATTGGGGCATTTATGTTAAAGATGAATATTCCAAGATCTAGAAAATCCATTTATTTTATTTTGGGAATAATTGGCACCATTACTGTTAATTTAATTCGAATTTTTTCATTATCTTGGTATGCTCTAAAAGTTACTACAGATCCTGTGGCTTGGGAAGAATATCACAAAATTGCAGGTGAAATTATGTTTTTGCCGTGGCTATTTGCATTCATTTTGATTGTAATAGTAATAGAAACAAGGCGACTAAAAAAAATGGAATCTAAAGAGAATACTAAAAATAATTTGTAATATCACTTTGTCCTTGAACTTCTGATAATTCTGCAACTTTAACTCCCATTCTTCTGATGGTGATTGTTTGATTTTCTAATGCATCTATTAGTAAGTACTCGACATTTTTTTGTAATTCTTCAAGACTTATAGTTGGATTTCTGAGCATTTTTGATTTTGATTTATTTGATAAATCTGATTGAACAAAATGTATTCCTACAGATTTGAACATTTGATTATTTTTTCTAACCACTACATGTACTTCTTTACACAATTCTCTGATATTTTCTAACAAAAACTGTGGATCTTTTGAATCTTTTTTTAATGTCATGATTTTGCTATATTGAATTCTACCTTCTTTTTCTTTTACTGGTTCATTGTCTATTCCTCTAATTGCATTGTAGATGTATGTTCCACTCTTTCTGCCAAATTTATTATTCAAAGTGAACACATCTAATTTTAGTAAATCTTGAATTGTCTCTAAATTCATCTCTGAAAATATTTTTTCAGTTTTCCCTCCGATTCCTGGTATGGCTCTAATTTTTAATTGCTCTAAAAATATTTCTACTCTTTCTGGTGATACAACTGTAAGGCCGTCTGGTTTTTGAAAATTTGATGCAATTTTTGAAATTAATTTATTTTGAGAAATACCTATTGAACAACTAAGTTTTATTTTATCTCTAATTGAGTTTTTAATTTGCTGTGCTAGATGACTTGCTTTGATAAAATCTCCTTCTATTCTGTTTGTTACATCCAAATATGCCTCATCTCTTCCTACATATTCAAAAATGTCTGCATACTCTTTCATAATCTCCATTGCTTTTTCAGACATTTCTGTATAATATTCAAAATCTACTGGCAGAAACACTGCATCTTTTCTTTCTTCTAGTCTTTTTCTTGCAAATGCTATTGGAATTCCTGATTTGGCTCCGTATTTTCTTGCAGTATAATTTGCAGTGGCAATTGCACCACTATCTCCTCCTCTATCTGAGAAGACACAGACACATACGGGTTTTGTTTTTAGTTCTGGTGATCTTACTTCTTCACATTGAGCATAAAAATAATCAAAATCTATATGGAAAACCACTCTGGTTTCCAATACTTTTACACTTGTTTTGTAATGTTATCGTGCATACCCCATCTGAGATGGTATTCTTTTTGGGTAATTGGAATTTTAGATTTACACTTTAGACATTTACGAACTTTGTTATGTTTTGAATATCTCCAAAGATGTGCCTCACTTTTTTTATGACAATTCATAGATACCCACATTTTGTTTCCACTTAAGCGTATTGGAATTTAGTATCTTATTTTCTGTGATATTGAATTTGAATTGATACTATTCATCTAAATAACAAACATCTTTCATTATCTTCATGGATTCTCCTATTTCTGCAGATGATGGTGGAGTAAAGTTCAAACCTGAACTCATGGAACGAGAAAAGCTATATCATTGTATTTTTAAAAACAAGGCAATGTTGGGTTTCAAAGATTCTCAAGACGTTCTAAATTGTTATGAGATCGAAGAAGAAAATTTGGTTGAAAAAATCAAAAAATGTGATAATGCTGATGATCTTGAAAAATTATTTGATGACTATCTTAAAGACCAAAACCTGAAAAATTAAATAAAAGCAAGTGAGAATTTCATCATTAAAGGAATTTTAAATTGAGTGACCCTAACAAATCTAAAGATGCAGAAGATATTTTATCTGAATTTGACTCTAGAAATCAATCAGAACCAACACCAGAACCAACACCAGAACCAACACCAGAACCAACACCAGAACCAACACCAGAACCAACACCAGAACCAACACCAGAACCAACACCAGAACCAACACCAGAACCAACACCAGAACCAAGTACTGATGAATCTTTAACGTCTAAACCTTTAGAAGAACGAAATATTATTTTTGTTGGTACAAAACCAATAATGACTTATGTTTCAGCTACATTAACACAACTTTCAACAAGACCTTCTGTCACTATCAAAGCTAGAGGAAAAAGAATCACTCAAGCAGTTGATGTGTCTCAAATGATTATGAAACGAATGGATTCTGTCGGCTATGAAATTAGTGATGTTCGAATCTCATCTGATTCTCTTACTTCTCAAGATGGGAAGCAGCGTAATGTTTCTACAATGGAAATTGACATTTCAAAAAATTAATTCTAAAAATATTCTTCTTCTCTGTGTTTTGATGATATCTGTCATGCTTCTTTTTATTTTTTCTAGTGATTCTTGTGGCTTGCAACACATGCAAATTTTAAATGAAATTAATTTGTATAACAAATCTTTTGATCCTGAATTTTGTGAAGTTTTAGTTGAAAAAATTGATGTATTTAATGATTCTTGTACTCCACAAGTTGAGATTTTAGACTGTGGTTGATATTAAATTTCTATCAAAAATGTAATTCCAAAATACACCAACATTCCACTTATTCCTAACATCAGTACTTTGTAATTTCTATTTGATAAAATTCCTGAACTCTTTGATGCAAAAAATGAAACTGCTCCTAACCACACAAAATCCATCCAAATATGTAATACAAACATGATCAATATTCCTCCAAATGACCAAAGTATCATTGCATCTGAAATTAATTTGAATCCTATGGATAACCACCAAATAATAAAAAATGGATTTAATGCACTAAGTAAAACCCCTGCAACTAATGGTCCTTGTTTTGGATTTGATACTTTTACTCTTTCTTTTTTTAACACCGTTTTGATTTGTAATGTGGCAAATACAAAAAGTGTAATTGCTCCTAAAATGGATATGATTGTTCTAAATTCTGGAAATACTTCTAAAGAAAATACTCCTATGCCTAACAAAATTACTAATGGTAATTCAACAATTGTGTGACCAATTGCCATTTTAATTCCTGTTTTCCACCCTCCTTTTAGTCCATATGATACATTAGCTGCAAAAAGAGGGCCTGGTGCCATTACTCCTGACACTGAAACTATGATTACTAAAATTGCAAACTCAAAAAATTGAATCATTTTATTTGATTAGGATTATTTTTATAATTTCTTAATTTGTTCATATTTTTTATCTGTATATGGAATCTTTAAGGTGCTTTGATTCTTCTTCTGCTTCTTTAATTGTAGCTTCAGCTTTTTCAGCTTCTTGCTGTAATGATGAAATATTACATGAAGTTCCTGGAATTAATTTAGATATTGCCATACATAGTTGTGCACTGGATTTAAAATCTGGACCTTTCCCGTCTGTGTGAAAAATTATTACAATTACATCCTGACCTGTTACACTTCCTTCATTTAACAATGTTCCTGGAATTCCTGGCACTGTCCCATGTTCTAAAACTTTCAAACCAGCTTCTTTAATTTTTATTCGAGCTGATTCTGTACTCCCGATACCTGACATCTCTTCATTTCCATCAGGTGATTTTATTGCAATACTGCTTACAATTAATTTAATTTTATGTTTTTGTGACCAGTCTAACATTGTTTTTGCTGTAGTTTTATGAAGTGCTTGATCAAGAGTAAGATATGATAAAAATATTCCAACTTTCAAATTTTCATTGACAAAAATTCTTGATGGATAATTTGGTTTTCCATCTTTAATGATACTGATTGGTGGAAATTTATCTGAATCAATAATTCCTGCCAACTTGAATTGAGATGTTTTTATCATTGATTCTGATGCAATTGCACTACTGAATCCTGCTGATGGAAACCCATCTATCAAATAACCTTCTTCTAAGTCTAACTTTGTAAATTCTTTAATTTTAATTCCTGTAGACATTGAATTTTTTTTATATTAATTGATAATATGTCTTATCTAATTTTGAAATTTAGAAATTAGTGCTGCATAGATAAATGGTAGTGTTGTTGTAACTTCTGCATGCAGTGTTGCTTGTTTTGCTTCCTTTGTTACTTTGCCCCATGATATTGCCTCTCGTACTAGTGCTCCACTTAGACTGCCATCAAATTCTTGTGCAGTTGTAATATAAAATGCATAATCTAATCCTTCCCTGTATTGATTCCACCACAATGTATGGTGTTTTGATATGCCTCCTCCAATCATAAATGCTCCAGATTTTTCTGCTTTGAAAATTAAACCTGATAGTAAATTTGCATCTTCTGTTAAATTTAATCTAAAATCACTATGTTTTTGTGTAAAAAGCCAAATTTGACTTCCTACTGCACCATCCATTATCCCTGGAACTACTACATTGATGTCGTTTTTGTTTGCCCAAAAAAGAAATGAATCTTCTCCTAAATGTTTTCCAATCATTTTACATATTTCTGCAGTGCTCATTTCTCTTGTCCCTTTTTGATATTCTTCTTCTAAAAATAACTGCATTTTTTCTTCAATTAGTGGACCATAACTGTCCATTGGCACAAGTACATTTCCTAATCTATGGATATTTTGATTTGCCAATTCATTATCATCCATTGTAAAAGAACCTTCATTATAATGTGAAAAATGTCTTGCAATGTCATGATCTAATGCACCACATGTTGTAATTGCAACATCAAACCATTTGTTTTTCATCATGTCTTTGATGATTCCTCTTAACCCTGTAGAGACTATTGCACCAACAAATGAAACAAATCTTAAACATTGTTTATCTGAAATCATTTCTGTTAAAATTCCTAAACCCTCTGACAAATTTACTGATTCAAATCCTCCTGATTGAGACAACTCTTCAAAAATTTTTTCTATTGGCATGTTTGAATTGATTTGAATATCTTTTACTGGACGGCCAGATTCTACCATATTTTATTCGTCGATGCCAAGTATAAAATTCTGCCTTAACTCAAATAATTTTTAAATTATTTAAGAAAACTTTAAACCCGCCTAATAACACCAATTTTCAATTGTCCGATAGAATTAAAGTTGGTTTAGTGGGTATTGGTAATTGTTTTTCAGGTTTAATTCAAGGAATTGAATATTATAGAAAAAATCCTTCTCAAGAAGTAACAGGTATTATTCACGATAAATTATCAGGGTATGGAATTCATGACATTGATTTTGTTTGTGGATTTGATGTTGGTGAAAATAAAGTTGGCAAGCTTTTGCATGAGGCAATTTATGAATACCCAAACATGGTTGATTGGATTGCTAAAGATGACTTGCCAAAAAATGAGGCGATGATCTATGAAAGTCCTGTTTTAGATGGAGTTGGGATTTGGGTTGAAAATAAAATTAAGCCTATTGTTAGTACAAAAACAACTGAACAAATTGCTGAAGAAGTAAAACAAGTTATCAAAGAAAAAGGAGTTGAAATTATTGTATCTTATTTGCCTGTTGGTTCTGATAAGGTAACTGAATTCTGGGCCCAAATTTGTCTAGATACTAAAACTGCATTTGTTAATTGTATTCCATCTTTCATTGCATCAGATGAAAAATGGGCAAAAAAGTTTGAAGATGCAAACGTTCCTTGTATTGGGGATGATATCAAAGGTCAAGTTGGTGCTACTATTGTACATAGAACTTTAGCTAAACTTTGCAGTGATAGAGGAACAAAAATTGAAAAAACATATCAAATCAACGTTGGTGGTAATACTGATTTCTTAAACATGAAAGAACAAGATAGATTAGCATCAAAAAGAATTTCTAAGACTGAAAGTGTTCAAAGTCAACTCAAAGAAAGACTTGATGATGATCAAATCTATGTTGGTCCTTCTGATTTTATTCCATTTTTAGGTAATACTAAACTCATGTTTATGAGAATTGAAGGTCGTCAATGGGCAAACATTCCATACAACATGGAAGTTCGTTTAGAAGTCGATGATAAAGCAAATTCTGCTGGTATTGTAATTGATGCAATTCGATTGGCAAGAATTGCACTTGACAGAGGTGT
>Ga0233427_10002550_pt1 | contig 17064 bp, 15 predicted proteins | sample SI_118_April2016_5_FD_179885 | JGI IMG/M metagenome (GOLD analysis project Ga0233427, IMG submission 179885) | Seawater microbial communities from Saanich Inlet, British Columbia, Canada - SI_118_April2016_100_MG | ecosystem: Environmental > Aquatic > Marine > Inlet | place: Canada: British...
CGATTGGAACCGGCACCATCCGTGCCATGGACAAGCGGCACAATGCCAGCCGCGGCCGCGGCGGCAGAACCGCCACTCGATACGTAGGGCGAATAGTCCAGATTCCAGGGATTGAGCGTCTCGCCGAACAGATCGTTGTGCGTCGTGAACCCACCTGCAAACTCCGGCACATTGGTCATGCCAATGATATTGAGACCGGCGGCTTCAACGCGATCGATATAGGCGACATTATGCTGTGGCACGTTCGTTGCCAGGAGGCGTGATCCATCCGTTCGGCGGACGCCACCGACATCCACCATGTCCTTGATCAGGATGGGAACACCCGCGAACGGGCTGTCCGGCGCAATCGATGTCGCACGACTGCGCGCGCGATCGAATGTCGGAGTCGTCATGAAGTTGAGAACCGGGTCGAGTGCCTCGATCCGGCGAATGACTATCTCGACAAGCTCGACCGGGGTGACGTCACCGTTTCGAATCAACCCTGCAAGACCGGTTGCATCGTAATCTATAAATTCATCAGGCTCTCGCAGGTTGGCAGAGGCCAATTCCGGCACAGAAAGAGCAGCGGTTGCGGCCGCCATACCCGCAAGAAGCTCCCGACGCGAAAGTTAGCTTTTCATGCTGGTCCCCATCTGTTTGATCCCGCACCAGCCTAAATTTACATGGCTGCGTGATTTGCGGAAGGCCTCCTAAGGCTCTCGCGAGGCCCATTCAGCCTGTGACTCGTACAGGGCGGCCTCATCGGCGGCTTCGATCACACGACGACAGATATCGAAGCTGAAACCGCGGCGTGCGAGGGCGGCCATATCCTTCTCGCGGCGTTCTTCCCACTCGGCTTCGGCACGCCAGGGACCCAGTCTGCGGCGACGGGCATAGGCTATCGCTGCGGTGAGTTCATCATTCTCGGGCTCGTCCTGCGCCAAGGCCCGCTCGATCAGGTCGCTCTCAACGCTCTTGGCCATCAACTTCATGCGGATGGAACGCTGCGATTCTCCCGACCGGCGCAGCGAGAGCACGCGCATGCGGGCATAGGCTTCATCGTCGAGCAGTCCGGCCCACTTCAGCTTGGCGACGGTCTCGTCGATCCACTCAGCGGCCTGTTCCTCATCGACCTCGGTCTCGCGCTCAGTCTGGCGCGCGGCACGCCAGACCTTGCGCCGCAGGACGGCCTTCAGATTGCCCGATGAACTGCTGTAGCGCTCGAGGTAATAGATCGCGGCACGTTCGAGATACTGGGCCGTGATACGGCGCGGCTTGCGGGCGGGTTTAGCCATCTCACTCGACGACAGGCAGGCGCGCCGGAGTCTCCTGCAAAAACTCCGCCGTGTCCTCAGTGAAGGACATCATGTCGATGAACATCGACATGCCGGCAAGATCGGGCAGATAGAAGTTGGCCTCGTAGTTGGTCGCCATGCCTGGTTCGAAGACCTCATCGCCCGAATCGGTGTGGACATCATAGAACCACGGGCCGACCCAGTCGGGCGGGAACGAGATGCCGAGGTCATAACCTCCGACCCAGCACTGGTCCTGCCAGATCCCAGCGTCGCGGTAGTACGCCTCGATCGTATCGAGCAGCTCACGCACCGGCAGGTTCGGTCGGATGACATCGGCAAGCATCGCTTTCACACCGGTCACGGCATCGAGATAACGCGAAACCTCGGGGTGGGGCTCGCCGACGCAGATCGTGCGCGCCATGTTGGCGTGATAGCGATTGAAAACACCGCAGAGATCAACATTGACGACATCGCCCGGCATGATCTTGCGGCGTGACGCCAGGGCATGCATGCAGGCGCTCTTGGCGCCGGATGAAACCGGCATGGTGATCGAGGAGTTCTCCCCCCCGGCCCGGGCCATGGCGCGCACGATCTCGCCATAGACATCAAGTTCGGTGACCCCGGCCCGGATGGTGTCGAGTGCGGCCGCCATGCCGACATCGCCGATCCGCGCGGCGGTGCGGGTATAGGCCAGTTCCTGGGGTGACTTGATCTTGCGCACCTTGCCCACGATCTCGGTGCCGTCAACGACCGTGGCGCCTTTGGCTTCCATCGCTGCCTGGAGCATCTCACTCACGCCGCGCTTGGGCCGGTAACTGAACATCTCCATCCCGACCGTGCCCGAAAGCCAGCCTTCGCCGTCGAGCTCGTCGACAATGAATTCCAGCAGGTCGTTGCCGGGCTGGGCATCGCCGCCAAAGATGCGCAGATCGCGCGAAACCGACGTGAATCCGGCGATCACCTGCTCATTCTGCACTTCGAAATGGATGTAGTCATCGGCATCGGCATGCACCGCAAGGCCACTGACCGGAAGCCAGCTCTTGGGGCCCTGCGCCTGATACCATTCGGCCCGGTATCCCGAGAGGTAACAGATCGCCTCGGGCGAGGTCAGATACAACGTATCGATCCCTGCTGCTGCCATGCCGGCGCGCACCCGTGTTAGTCTCTGGGCGTATTCCTCGATCGAAAAGACAATCTCGGACTCCGGTCGGATGTGATTAAGAATACGTTCCCTGTGGGTCATGGTTTGCGTCATTTATCGTGCCTTGTTCCTTGCCATTTTCCTGCACCTTGCCAGCCGGAAACGCTCGTTTCCAATTCCAATCAAGGGCTCAGTCTTCTTGATGTAGTCTCAAGAGAATCTCGGTCTCCGTGCCATCATGTGTCATCTGTCCGGTCTTGCGAAAACCGTAGCCCAGATAGAACGCTTCCGATCCATGCGGACCCGGAACGTAGCTGGAGCAAAGCCTGGCCACATCGCCCCGGCTTCGAAGCCGGCCACAGACCAGGTCCAGCGCCTGCCTGCCGTAACCATGGCTCTGGTATCTGCCATCGACCATGAAGCGCCAGAGGCCGACTTCATCCATCGCGACAGAACCCGCCGTTGCACCGGGCAATGTGGGATCGAACAGCATGATAAAACCGACCGGCTCGTCACCGGCGTAAATGGCACGAAACCATGCCCCGGGTTCAAAATACGCTTCGGCAATCGAAACCGCGTTCGACGTGACGTTGTCTTCCTGCTCCGGCTTGACGCCAAGACCCATGATCCTGCGAACGGTTTCGCGGGTGATTTCTCTCAAAGTGACCGGCTGCATTTCTCGCTCTTGTGTCATCGTCGTCGCTTGAATTTATTGCGACAGATTAGGGCTCGGAACCGTTCGCAACAAACGCTCGATTCCGCCCCGACTTTTCGCCATAGTTCGCCGCCTCGCGACGATCTTTTTCCCGGAGAATCATCTTGGCCCTGACGCTCGGCATCGATACTGGCGGCACCTACACGGATGCGGTTCTGTACGACACGGAACGCGGCGTGCTGGCCGACGCCAAGGCTCTGACGACCAAACACGACCTCACGATCGGCGTTGCCGAAGCGGTCGACAAGGTAATCGGCGAACACGCCGGAGAGATCGCGCTCGTCTCGATTTCCACAACCCTGGCGACCAACGCGATCGTCGAAGGCCAGGGCAGCCCGGCCGCCCTGATCCTGATCGGCCATGCCGACAGTGACCGCGATCGGCCCGACCTCATCCGCGCATTGGCCGGCGATCCCCTGATCACGGTGCAGGGCGGCCATGACGCCCTGGGCGAAGAACGGTTGCCGCTTGGTCTGGCCGCGCTCAGGGCAGAGGCAGAGAAAGTCCAGGGCCGGGTTTCGGCCTTTGCCGTCTCATCGCTCTTTGCTGTACGCAATCCCGAACATGAGATGGCCGCGCGCGACATGCTGCGCGAGATGACCGGGCTGCCGGTTTCCTGCGCACATAGCCTCAGTTCCGAACTCGATGCGCCCCGACGTGCCCTGACCGCCCTGCTCAATGCCCGTCTGATTCCCCTGATCCAGGGCCTGATCGTGGCGGTGCGCGACCTGATGGCCGAGCGCGGCGTTGCCGCACCGATCATGGTGGTCAAGGGCGACGGCTCGCTGATCGATGCCACCACCGCGCTGGAATCGCCAGTCGAGACGATTCTTTCCGGGCCGGCGGCGAGCGTCGTGGGAGCCCACCACCTTTCGGCTCGTGACAATGCCTTTGTTTCGGATATCGGCGGCACGACAACCGATATCGCGCTGGTGCGTGATGGCAAGCCCCTGCTCGACCCCCAGGGTGCGCGGGTCGGCGGCTACCGGACCATGGTGCGCGCTGTCGCGGTTCATACGTCAGGCCTGGGTGGTGACAGCGAAATCCAGTTGAACGATCGCGGACGTATCCAGGTCGGACCACGTCGTGCAGTACCGCTTGCACTGTTGGCCTCGCGCTACCCTAAGGCCCTGGAGCAGCTGAAGGGTCAGACCGAACGGGGCTGGCCGGCCGAATATGACGGCATCTTCGTGCTGCGTCAGCGTCGCCTCGACACCGATCCTTCCGAACTGACGCGGCCGCAGCACAAGCTGTGGGAGAGCCTGGCCGATGGCCCGGTACCGATGGACGTTCTTTATCGCGACCAGTCACCCAAGCTGCCGCTGGAACGCCTGCTCGATCGTGGCCTCGTGATCCTTTCGCGTTTTTCGCCGAGCGACGCTGCTCATGTTCTAGGCCTGCACGACTCATGGGACGCAGAGGCCTCGACCCTTGGTGCGCGTCTCTGGATCCGCTGGTGGGCCATCACCGGCCATGCTGCGCCGGACGACCCGGCTGTTTTTGCCGATATGGTGGTCGATGCGACCAACACCGCAACCACCCGGGCACTGCTCGAGGCCGCGACCGCCGAACAGCATGGCCTGGCGCTGCCGCATGGGCGTGCCGCCGACGCCCTGCTGAAACCGGCCCTGTCGGGTGCCGCAAGCGACCTGTTTGATCTGTCGATCCGGTTTCACCGTCCGGTGGTCGCAGTCGGTGCAGCCGCAGCGACCTATTATCCCGAAGTCGGCCGGCGCCTTAACACCGAAGCGGTCATTCCGCCCCATGCCGATGTCTGCAACGCGGTCGGCGCGGTCGCGGGCGGTATCGCCCAGCGCGTCGATGCCTTGATCACCGCGCCCTCGGACGGGCTATATCGCTGCCATCTGCCCGAGGGAATCGCCGATTTCGAGGACCTCGACCAGGCTGCGCGCCACACCGAGGCCGAGGTCAGCCATCGTGCGCAGCTGGCTGCCGAAACGATCGGTGCCCGCGACATCGCGGTGCAACTCGATCGCCATGACGAGATCGTGCGCGGCAAGGATGGCAGCAAGCTTTTCATCGAAAGTCGGATTTCGGCCCTGGCGACCGGTCGCCCGGCCCTTGCACACGACTAGAGCAAATCCCGATTTGATTGAATCGCTTCGCGACACAACCAAATCGGGTGAAGTTGCTCTAACTCTGTAAAATAGCGCGGATTCAAACGTTTACACGGAACCACGATGTGTTTCCGTGTAAACGTGATCCGCTCCAAAGGGGCTTGACTCCCGAGCCGTTCGGACACAAATAGACAATCAGAACCAAATTGGTTCTCTTTAATTCCTAACCGGGGATTTTTATGATCCGTTTGAGCCGCATGGCCGATTACGGTGTCGTCGTGATGACCTACATGGCGTGGCGCCATCACGAAACCAACACGGCCCATCGGGTCGCCGAAGGCACCGGCCTTTCCGAAGCCACCGTCGGCAAGCTGCTGAAGGTCTTCGCACGCGAAGGTCTGCTGGAGAGCCACCGCGGCGTCAATGGCGGCTATGAGATGAGCCGCAAGCCCGAGGATGTCTCGGTCGCCGAAATCGTGGAGGCGGTCGAAGGCCCGATTGCGCTGACCCTGTGCGTCGACGAACACACCGGAAGCTGTGACGTCGAATCGCTGTGCCCCATGCGTGGCGGCTGGAACCAGATCAATACGGCGCTGCGTGAAGCCTTCGAAGGGGTTTCGCTGGCCGCCATGGCGTTCCCCACGCTGCCCGAATTTGCCGAAGCGGCGCCTGCGCCGCTCACGAACCAGTAGGAGCCAGAGCATGGCTATTGTTCAAGAGACCATCGATACCGTCGGCGAAGCGACCGACAGCTACAAACACGGCTTCGTCACCGAGATCGAGATGGACCGGGCACCCAAGGGGCTTTCCGAAGACACGGTGCGCTTCATTTCGGCCAAGAAGAATGAGCCCGAATGGCTGCTGGAATGGCGTCTGAAGGCCTTCCGGCACTGGCTGACCATGACCGAGCCGAACTGGGCCAAGGTCGGTTATCCGCCGATCGATTATCAGGACAGCTACTACTACGCCGCACCAAAATCAGACGCCGACCGTCCCAAGAGCCTGGATGAGGTCGACCCGGCCCTGCTCGAGACCTACGCCAAGCTGGGCATTCCGCTGAAGGAACAGGAAGTGCTGGCGGGCGTGAAGAACGTCGCGATCGACGCAGTCTTCGACAGCGTTTCGGTCGCCACGACCTTCAAGGATCGCCTTGAAAAGGACGGCATCATCTTCTGCGCGATTTCCGAGGCGATTCAGAAGCACCCCGATCTGATCAAGAAGTATCTGGGTTCGGTCGTGCCTTACTCCGACAACTTCTATGCCACGCTGAATTCGGCTGTCTTCACCGACGGGTCGTTCTGTTACATCCCCAAGGGCGTGCGCTGCCCGATGGAACTCTCGACCTATTTCCGGATCAATGCTGCGGAAACCGGCCAGTTCGAGCGCACCCTGATCGTTGCCGAGGAGGGCAGCTATGTCAGTTACCTCGAAGGTTGCACCGCACCCCAGCGCGATGAAAACCAGCTGCATGCCGCCGTGGTCGAGTTAATCGCGCTGGACGACGCCGAAATCAAGTATTCGACCGTGCAGAACTGGTATCCAGGCGATGCCGACGGCAAGGGCGGGATTTACAACTTCGTGACCAAACGCGGCATCTGCGAGACGCGTGCCAAGATTTCCTGGACCCAGGTCGAGACCGGTTCGGCGATCACCTGGAAGTATCCAAGCTGCATCCTCAAGGGTGATGACAGCGTCGGCGAGTTCTATTCCGTGGCGATCACCAACAACCGCCAGCAGGCCGATACCGGCACCAAGATGCTCCATATCGGCAAGAACACGCGAAGCCGTGTGATCGCCAAGGGTATTTCCGCCGGCAAGTCGCAGAGCACCTATCGCGGCCAGGTTCGCATGAACGCCATGGCCAATGGCGGACGCAACTACACCCAGTGCGACAGCCTGCTGATCGGTGATGAATGCGGCGCCCACACGGTGCCCTATATCGAATCGAAGAACCGCAGCGCACGGATCGAACACGAGGCAACAACCTCGAAAGTCTCCGATGACCAGCTTTTCTATTGCCGCCAGCGCGGCATTCCCGAAGAGGAAGCGGTGACCCTGATCGTCAACGGTTTCTGTCGCGAAGTGCTGCAGGAACTGCCCATGGAGTTTGCCGTCGAAGCCCAGAAGCTCGTCGGCATCAGCCTCGAAGGCAGCGTCGGCTGAACCGACGCGCCCATCCTACAAGGACACAACGATGACCATTCTTTCGATCAAAGACCTGCACGCCACCGTCGACGGCAAGGAGATCCTGAAAGGGATCGACCTGGAAATGGGACCCGGCGAGATCCATGCGATCATGGGCCCGAACGGTTCCGGAAAATCGACGCTTTCTTATGTGCTGGCCGGGCGCGAAGGGTACGAAGTGACCAAGGGCGAAGTGCTCTATCAGGGCAAGGACCTGATCGAGCTCAGCCCCGAGGAACGCGCCCAGGCCGGTGTCTTCCTTGCTTTCCAGTATCCCGTCGAAATCCCTGGCGTGCCGACGGTGACCTTCCTGAAACAGGCGATGAACTCGGTGCGCAAGGCGCGCGGCGAGAAGGAACTCGATGCCTTCGAATTCAAGAAGATCATGGATGCCCGCCTGAAGGAGCTTTCGATCGTCAACGACATGGTGCGCCGTGCGCTCAACGCCGGTTTCTCGGGCGGCGAGAAAAAACGCATGGAAGTCTTGCAGATGGCGATGCTCGAACCATCGCTTGCGATCCTCGACGAGACCGATTCCGGGCTTGATATCGATGCGCTGAAGACGGTCGCCGACGGCGTCAACGCGCTGCGCTCGCCGGACCGCTCGATGCTGGTGATCACCCATTACCAGCGCCTGCTCGATTACATCGTGCCCGACCATGTCCATGTTCTGGCCGGCGGACGGATTATCCGCAGCGGTGACAAGTCGCTCGCCCTGGAGCTGGAAGAAAAGGGTTATGCCGACATCGTTGCAGCGGCGGCCTGAGACAGACCATGACAGAACTCGCACTTCTTCCCGAACAGGGTACATCCGGCGCCCTTCCCGGCGCCGGGGCCGACTGGCTCGATGGCCTGCGTGACAGTGGCGCCCGCCGCTTTTCCGGGCTTGGGCTGCCGACACGGCGCGTCGAAGACTGGAAATACACGGACCTTCGGAGCCTCAAGGCCGAAACGCTTGTGCCGGCACAGGCCGGGACCGGCGACGTCATGGTGCCCGAACTTGATCTGGGCGGACCGGTGCATCGCGCCGTCTTCGTGAATGGCCGTTTCAGCGCCGCGCATTCCGACCTTTCCGGCCTGCCCGAAGGCGTCACGGCCCTCCCGCTGGGCGAAGCGATGGCCAAGTCGCCACAACTGCTGGAAAGTTATCTCGGTCGTGTCGCTTCACTGGATCGCAAACATTTCGTCGCGCTCAACACCGCCTGGATGCATGACGGTTTTGTCCTTTCGATCGCCGAAAGCACGGCGGTCGAGAACACGATCGAGCTGGTTTTCGTCGGACACCCCGGCGATCACCGCGCTGCCTGGCATCCGCGCAACCTGATCGTGCTTAATCCCGGCGCTGCAGCGACCGTGGTCGAGCGCCACATCGGACAGGGTGGATATCTCGCAAACACGGTGACCGAAGTGATCCTGGGAGCCGATTCCCATCTCAACCACTACAAGCTACAGGACGAGTCCGCGCAGGCCTTCCATGTCGCGACGACCGAGGTACGGGTTTCGGGTGGCGCGACGTATGAAAACTTCAGCCTTTCGGGCGGCTCTTCGGTCGCACGCAACCAGATCGCGGTCGAACTCCAGGCCGCCGGTGCTGTCTGCAAACTGAACGGCGCTTATCTGGGCCGGGATAGTCAGCAACTCGACACCACCACGCTGATCGACCATGCCGCGCCTGACTGCACCAGCACGGAAATCTACAAGGGCGTTCTCGACGACCGCTCCAAGGGTGTCTTCCAGGGCAAGATCGTGGTGCGCAAGGATGCCCAGCGTACCCTGGGGCACCAGAGCAACAAGGCACTGCTGCTTTCGGACAGGGCAGAGATCGACGCCAAACCCGAACTCGAGATCTATGCCGACGATGTGCAGTGCGGCCATGGCGCAACGGCCGGCGAGCTCGACGACAACGCGCTCTTTTACCTTCGCGCCCGCGGCATTCCGCTTGAAGATGCCCGTGGCCTGCTGATCGACGCCTTTGTCGAAGGCGCGATTGAGGAAATCAGCCATCAGAAGGTTCGCGACACCTTCCGCGCGGTCGCCGCAGGCTGGCGTTACGGAGGCGCATCATGAACGCTGCCGCCGCAAATTCGGCCCCGACCAATCTGGCGCTCGATGTCGAGGCAGTGCGTCGGGATTTTCCGATCCTGAGCCGTGAGGTCTATGGCAAGCCGCTGGTCTATCTCGACAGTGCCGCCAGCGCACAGAAGCCGCGCCAGGTGATCGATGCAGAAAGCCGCGTCTATGAAGAGGAATACGCCAACGTTCATCGCGGCGTGCATTACCTCTCCCAGGTCGCGACTGACAAGTTCGAGGCGACGCGCACCCGGATTCAGCAGTTCCTGAATGCCGCCAGCGAAAACGAAATCGTCTTCGTGCGTGGTGGTACCGAGGGCGTCAACCTGGTCGCCCAGACCTGGGGCCGCCAGGAGTTGAATGAAGGCGACGAGATCCTGATCTCGACCCTGGAGCATCACGCCAACATCGTGCCCTGGCACCTTCTGGCGGCCGAGAAGGGGCTGGTGGTCAAAGGCATCCCGATCCATGACGACGGCCAGATCGACATGGATGCCTATCGCTCCCTGCTCAACGAGCGCACCAAACTGGTCGCACTGACCCAGATGTCGAATGCACTGGGGATCATCACCCCGGCCCAGGAGATGATCCGTCTGGCCCATGATGCCGGCGCAAGGGTGATGCTTGACGGCTGTCAGGCGGTGAGCCACAGCGCGGTCGATGTCCAGGCGCTCGATTGCGATTTCTATGTCTTTTCCGGCCACAAGATCTATGGCCCGACCGGGATTGGTGCGCTCTACGGCAAGGCCGAACTGCTTGAGGCCATGCCGCCCTGGCAGGGCGGCGGCGAAATGATCGCGCGGGTCAGCCTGGAAAAGTCGACCTTCAAGAAGGCCCCCCACCGGTTCGAAGCCGGCACGCCCGCGATCGCCCAGACTATCGCTCTGAAGACAGCACTCGACTATGTCAGCAACCTTAGCCTCGACCGCATCGCCGAACACGAAGCAATGCTGCTTTCCTATGCGACCGAACGGCTTCAGGCGATGGGCGGGATCACGATCTATGGCACTCACTCGGCCAAGGCCGGCATCGTCTCCTTTGCCATGGATGGCGTGCATCCCCACGATATCGGCACAATCGTCGACCGCGACGGGGTCGCGGTGCGCGTCGGGCACCATTGTGCGCAACCGGTCATGCAGCGTTATGATATCGCAGCAACGGTGCGCGCCTCGTTCGCACTCTACAACACGACCGAAGAGGTCGATGCCATGATCGCCTCGCTGGAACGGGTACGGGAGCTGTTTGCCTGATGGATGACCTGCGCGACCTTTATCAGGAAGTGATCCTGGATCACGGCAAGAACCCCAGAAACTTCCGCCATCCCGATGACTGCAACCGGCAGGCCGAGGGTGACAATCCGCTGTGCGGCGACCAACTCGCCGTCTATCTGAAGCTCAACGGCGAGGGTATGGTCGAAGACGTCGCCTTCCAGGGCCGTGGCTGCGCCATCTCGATGGCTTCGGCATCGATGATGACCGAGATGGTCCAGGGCCGCAGTGAAGCAGACGCCAGGGCACTCTTCGCCAAGTTCCACAAGCTGGTGACCGGCACAGATGATGAGGTTGACGACGATGAAGACCTCGACAAGCTGATCGTACTTTCGGGCGTGCGCGAGTTCCCCATGCGGGTGAAATGCGCCACGTTGGCCTGGCATACGATGACAGCGGCGATGGATGGCGATGACACGGTGACGACGGAGTAAATGAATGGACGACACGACAAATCCCGGCGACACCACGGTCGAGCCCCAGACTCACGAGAGCTGGCGCCCGGACGAAGATGTCGATCCTCGTACGATCGCCCAGGAAGAGGGCGAACCTTTGATCGGTGACATCGTCGATGCGATTCGAACGGTGTTTGACCCGGAAATTCCGATCAACATCTATGATCTCGGGCTGATTTACACGATCGATTCACACAAGGACGGCAGCATCAAAATCGAGATGACCCTGACCGCTCCGGGGTGCCCGGTGGCCGAGGACATTCCGATCTGGGTGCGCGACGCCGTTGTAAAGGTCGACGGCGCGACCGATATCGATGTGGAGATCATCTGGGATCCGCCGTGGGATCCCTCAATGATGACCGATTATGCAAAGATAGAACTTGGGATGTATTGAGCCATAGGCTTCGTTGCATCCCGACGTGACAGGAAGTGGAAAAGACAATGTTTGGCATTCCCGCAAAAGACCTGATTACCCTGACCGATAGCGCTGCAGAGCGCGTGAAGGCGCTGATGCGCCTGAACGACAAGGCAATCGGGCTCAAGGTTGGCGTGAAGATGGCCGGCTGCAGCGGCTTTTCCTATACGATGGACTACGCCGAGGAAGAGACCGGCAAGGAAGACATCATCGAGGACAAGGGGGTCAAGCTGCTGATCGATCCTTCGGCCGCGATGTTCCTGCTGGGAACCGAACTCGACTGGCATGAAGACCAGCTCGAAAGCCGCTTTGTCTTCAACAATCCCAATGTGAAGGGCATGTGCGGTTGCGGGGAATCGTTCACCGTCTGATTCCACCACGGAGACCGCCGCCTTGCGATTTTCCTGTCTGCTCATTCCAGCGGCATTTGTTTTTCTGATCGTCAGCCCATCGGTTCAGGCCCAACAGGCCCTGAGCGACGAAGACAATACGCTCTATCGCGCAGCATTTGCCGCGGCCTATGCCGACCGTTGGTCAGATGTGCGGGCCTACGCAGAACAGGCCGAAGACCACACCCTGGCCAAGGTCCTGCGCTGGATGGAGCTGAAAGACACCAGCCGGAACAACGATTTCGTCTCGCTCGCCCAGTTCCTCGTGCAGAACCCGGGGTGGCCTTCCCAGACGAGATTGCGCAAACAGGCCGAAGAGGCCATGCCCGATGATCTCGGCGATCAGGATGCGGCGGCCTATTTCGACGCTTTTCCACCCCAGACCGACGAAGGATTGCTGCGTTACACTTCGGCGCTGGTCGGGCTGAACCGCGATGACGATGCTCGTGGCCAGATCAACAGGGCCTGGGCAGACTGGGATTTTTCCCTGGCGCGTGAAGAAGACTTCCTCGATGCCTATGGAAACCTTCTGACGACGGAACAGCACTGGAACCGGATCGACCGGTTGATCTGGGAAGGCAAAACCACCGCAGCACAGCGTATCCTGCGCTATGTCGACAACGACCATCAGTTGCTGGCCCGGGCACGCATCGTGTTGCGGACCAGCGGCGCCGGCGTAGATGGAGCGGTCAATGCCATACCGGTGGGCCTGCAGGACGATTCCGGGCTGCTTTACGAACGGATGCGCTGGCGCAACACGCACGGCAACATCGCCGGGACCCTGGAGCTGCTGCTGCTGGCCCCGCACGATCTGCCCTACCCGGATCTGTGGGCCGAGCAGCGGCTCGCCTTTGCCGATCTCTTCATCGAGCAAGGAGAGTTTCTCGCGGCCTATCAGGTACTGGCCGGTCATTATGACCAGAGTGGCGCACTCAATTATGAGGTCGATTGGCTGGCCGGTTGGCTCGCCCTGCGTAAACTGAACAATCCGGTCGCTGCGCTGGACCACTTCATGACCTTCTATGGCGAGGTCGGTTTTCCGATCAGCCGTGCGCGTGGTGCCTATTGGGCCGGACGTGCGGCAGAAACGCTGGGTGATTCCGGTCTGGCGGCGGTGTGGTACGACCTGGCGGCCGAGAATGGCCAGACCTTCTATGGCCAGCTTGGCGCAGCCAAACTCGGGATTGCACCACGCCTTCCTGAGGGGCCTGCGATCTCGCAATCGGACGTCGAAGCCTTTGCCGCTGATGAATTGACCGCGGTAGTGCGTCAGCTCCACGAAATTGACGAGGAAAACCTGGTTCGCACCTTCCTGCTGCGCATGACCGACGCGACCTCTTCTGGTCCGCGCCATCAGCTAATCGGCCAGCTTGCCATGGTGATGAACCGTCCCGACCTTGCGGTGATGGTCGCCAAGCGCGCGGTCAAGGCCGGGACCGTGCTGGTGACCGCAGGGTTCCCCGTTCTTGAATTACCCGACGGGGCCGATATCGACCCTGCCCTGGCACTCGCCGTGATCCGCCAGGAAAGCGCCTTTAATCCCAGTGCGATTTCGCCGGCAGGCGCGCGCGGCCTGATGCAGTTGATGCTTCCCACGGCCCAACAAATGGCGGGCAACATCGGCATCTCGACATCGAGCAGCAAGCTGATCTCCGACCCCAGCCACAACATGCGCCTGGGCATGGAATACCTCGAACACATGCTCAATACCCAGGGCGGATCCTATGTTCGCGCGATAGCATCCTACAACGCAGGCCCCGGACGGGTACGCCAGTGGGTTTCGGAAATGGGTGACCCGCATGACCCATCGATCGATATCGTTGACTGGATCGAAGAAATCCCGTTCTCCGAAACACAGAATTACGTGCAGCGCGTTCTTGAAGGCATGCAGGTCTATCGCATGCTGAGCGGCGTCCAGACGGCCGACCTCGTGCTTGACCCAAAATATGCCTGTATCGGTGGCTGTTAACGTAACCTTGAAATCAGACGGATTTAGCTCTACTTAATTGCGAATAGTTCTCAACTAGGATCAAGATCATGCCCACAGATGCGCCTGATGTACCGGACCAGCTCAACATCATCGATGCGACACCGCTCGATATGCTGGCAAGCCGCCGGTCCGTACTGGCCGCCCAGTTGATCGAGCCGGGCCCGCAGCCCGAAGAGCTTGACCGCATGCTCGATGTCGCGGTGCGGGTGCCCGATCATGGCCGCATGACCCCCTGGCGCCTGCAGGTCATCTGCAAGGAAGCCCAGGCCGAACTGGGTGAACTCTTCGTTGACGAATTCCGCAAGACCGAGCCTGACGCCAAGAACGACCGGTTGGAGCTTGAGCGTGTTCGACCGCAGCGCGCGCCGGTCCTGGTCGTGGTGAGCAGCCGCATCACACCGGACCGCGACGGCGTACCGCCCGTCGAGCAACTGCTTTCATGCGGCAATGTCTGCTTCAATCTTCTGCATGCCGCCACGGCGATGGGTTATGGCGCGCAGTGGGTGACCAACTGGCCATCCTACAACGCCGCGGTCAAAGCGGCACTGAGCATCCCCGATGAGGAACATCTCGTCGGCTTCGTGCATATCGGCACGCCGAAGGGCCCGCCCAGCGAACGCCAGCGCCCGGAAACAGCCAGCGTCGTTTCCCGCGTGGAAAGCCTGGCAGCAATCGCCTGAAGCCGCGCCGGATTGACGTATGATGATCTAGAGCAAATCCACATGCTCACGCGGAACCACGAAGTGTTTCCGTGTAAGCATGATCCGCTCTAGCCGGCGACCACCGCAGCCCAGGGCGACGTCACAAAGGCGCAGCCGTGGCGTTCGTTGCCACGATCCTGCACCGCATTGGGGCAAGCGAAGGACGAGATGACCGACGGCGGGATCTCGACCGTGCTCCAGCGCTCGCCAAGGACGGAACGAACCGCCGGATCCATCCGTGAATCAACCGTTACGACGTCCGTACCGCTGACATCGATGCGCGGCACGCGGAAGGCATCGTTCAGCGACATGCCATGATCGGTCAGGAACGAGATCAACTGAAACACAGCCGGGAATATTCGCCTGCCGCCCGATGCTCCGAGAGCAAAATTGCCGCCTGGAGCGCCAGTCACGACAGCGGGGCACATGTTCGACAACGGCCTGCGGCCCGGTTTCAAGCCATTGGGGCCACCGGGACGTGGATCGAACCACATGATGCCGTTGTTCATCAGGAAGCCGATATTGGGCAGCATGACCCGGCTGCCAAAGACCGACAGCAACGTCTGCGTCAGCGCGACCATGTTGCCCTTGGCATCGACCACGGTTAGATGGGTCGTGCAGCTCTCGCCGTCGCCCTCGCCCATGGTTTCGAGACGATGGTTGTAGGCGCCAAACAACGCCTCAGCATAGGCTTCATAGGCAGAACGGCCTGGCGCCCGCCCCTTTGCGGACCATGCACCTTCGAGCCGGCCCAGCGCATCAAGCAGCGTGGGTCCTGCATTGAGTTCGGGCGCGACATGGACGGTGGCACCGCGATAGGAACCTGAATGTGCCTCCGTAATCCGGGCCTCATAGGCTGCGAGATCAGCGGCATCTACCTTGGCCCCGACCTCGGCCATATCGGCGGCAAGCGCCTGCGCCAGATCGCCGCTGTAGAAATCCTGTGGCCCGGCATCGCGCAACTGCTCGAGCGTGGCGACCTGCTTGTCGCTTTGCAGGGTCGTGAGGTTTGCCGCGTCGAGGCTGACGGCAGGCAGGCCATCGGGCATGAAAAAATCCCGGCTGGCCGGATAGTTGGCCAGGCCGCGTGCCTCCAGTGAAATTCTCAAGGTGGCGTGCCAGTCGACCTTCATGCCACGTTTGGCCATTTCTACGGCAGGGCCGATCGCGTCGGCCCAATTGAGCGTTCCGAAGCGATCCAGCGCCGCGCTCAAACCCGCCACGACGGTCGGCACTGCGATCGAGAGCGGGCCCTGCACATTGCAATCATCGACGACACGGGGCCATCCGAATAGATCGTCATCGGTATCGCTGACATCCTCCAGCGGATATTCGGCGGGATCGAGATTCTGCGAAGCAATGGTGCTGAAATCGACCGCGTGGGTTTGGCCGCTTTCGGCATCATAAACCATCATGTAACCACAGCCGCCAATACCACTCATCCAGGGCTCGATCACACCAAGCGCCAGACCGGTCGTTACCGCGGCATCGACGGCATTTCCGCCTGCGGCGAGGACTTCGGCACCAATGGCGGAAGCTTCGTGATGATGGCTCGCGACCAGCCCCTTCTCTGACACGACGGCCGGTTTGTTGATCCGCCAGGTTTCCGTGAGCTGCAGAACCATGATCTCTCTCCCTATCGAAAAGCTGCACCTTCGACCTTAGGTCGGCTACCCTGTGGCGTCACGCGCTAGAGCAGATCAGGTTCCCCGGAATCCGCTTTGTGATAGCGCAAGAAACTATGAAGTGTTTCCGTGTAAACATGTTCCGCTCATGCTTGGAGTTCGACCGTGGACCATCCCCTCTTCGCCGATGACATGAAGCTGACACCCTATTGGTGGGACGAAGCACCCAGGCCCGAGATCGCCAACAGCCCGTTACCCGATACGGTCGATGTCGCGATTATCGGCGCCGGCTATACCGGCTTGACCGCAGCCATCAACCTGGCACGGGCTGGCCGGAGTGTAGTCGTGCTGGATGCCGAGGATGCGGGCTGGGGCTGCAGCGCACGCAATGGCGGGCAGATCGGTTCGGGCGTCAAACCCGATGTCGATGATCTGGAGCGGAAATACGGCCGTGAGGCCGGCCACGCAGTGGTCCATGAAGGTTTCAACAGCCTAGAACACACGATCGACTTCATCAAAGCAGAGGGGATCGACTGCGACCTGCGTCAGAACGGACGTTTCATCGGCGCCCACCGCGAATCCAAATACGACACCATGGCTGAAAACTTCGAAGCGCTGAACAAGGTCCGACCCTTTGATTGGCATATGATTCCCCATAGCGAGACGAAGACCGAATTGGGAACAGAGGCCTATTTCGGCGGTGCGGTCCTGCCTCACCATGCGGCACTGCAGCCTGCCAAATACGTCAACGGTCTGGTC
>Ga0233427_10002551_pt1 | contig 17047 bp, 17 predicted proteins | sample SI_118_April2016_5_FD_179885 | JGI IMG/M metagenome (GOLD analysis project Ga0233427, IMG submission 179885) | Seawater microbial communities from Saanich Inlet, British Columbia, Canada - SI_118_April2016_100_MG | ecosystem: Environmental > Aquatic > Marine > Inlet | place: Canada: British...
CGGCACACGTTCGGCCTCATCGTCCCACGCTTGGTCACTGATCGAACGGTCAGCCATCGGTTCCCACATGCGAGAAGGCAGGCACCGACCAACTCCGGCAACAAGCCAAACCGGAACCCCAGAGTGATGTGCCACAGCGGCCGCTGCGAGCGAACCCGTGCGACAGAGGGCTCCGCCATCACTCAGGGCATCGGTTTCGAGCAGGACAAGACCGGCCGCGGCCGCTGCGGAACCGACACCACCGGCAGGCACATCAGCGACCGAGTGATCATTGATCTCGAGCTGGTGGACCAGGCCGTAGCCCTCGCCAATGGTGTCGGCGACGAGCACGTTGACATCACCGCGAGCACGGAGCGAACGACCGGCGATCTCAGGCGACCCGATGACCAGCACGACTGTGTCAGCCGCAAGCACATGGGCGAGTTCTCGGGCGGTTGTGTCGCTCTCGATCGCCTCGGCGGCATCCCAGGCTTCAGCCCTAGCGTCAGAGCCAGTGATCATTCGAGCCGAGAGCCAGACAAGCGGGCCCGACGATGGTCGTCGCTCGATCAATTGCCGACAGGCCATCACAAGCTCCACCGGATCGCGAGCTGTCGCGCTCAGAGCGACGGCAGCTTCACGAATGAGCGAGGCAGTGCCGACATCGCCAGCACGGGCCATATAGCGGAGTCGCTCGATCGGATGCACACAACGGATCGTAGTAAGTGGACACAAGGATGCCTGCCCGATGCAACCCGACCCGCCTCTGCCGCGATAACTTGACCCTCCGTGGCAACCCTCGATTTCGAACTGACGCCCCTCGACGGCGATTCTCGCCCTTTGCGCGAATGGCTAACGACCTTCCCGCTCGTGCCGGTCGTCCTCGACCCCTATACGCACGAGAGTGCCTGGATCCTTGATACGGCTCATCGGGTCCTCACCACCTACACGGATGCGGATTGTCGTCCCTGCTGGATCGTGACTGCCTCGGCCGACGCCGCCAAACAGTTCCTCGGCCCCTACGCCGACGAGTTCCTTACCTTCGCCGATCCCTACGGGGCCGCGGTGAAGGGCTTTGGCATCGAATCTGCGCCGGCGTTCGCTCTCGTTCGCCAAGACGGAAACGTCGTGGCGAAAGCTGAAGGTTGGGATCCCGAGACTTGGCGTGGAGTGGCGACAGCCATCGACGCTATGACGCAGTGGATTCGCCCACAGCTGCCCGCCGAAGGCGATCCGGCTCCCTTCTCAGGAACTGCGCTCTAGATTCAACTTGGATGACGCAAGCTAGCGTGATGAGCATGCCCGAGTTTGCGTACTCCGATCTGCTCCCCGTCGGCGCTGACCCCACGGAATATCGGCTTCTCACCGCCGAAGGGGTCTCCACGGTCGAGGTCGACGGCCACACGCTTCTCAAGGTCGAGCCGGAGGCGATCCAGCTTCTGACCCGCGAGGCCATGCGAGATATCTCGCACTATCTGCGAACTGAACACCTTGAGCAGTTGGCGTTGATTCTCGAAGATCCGGAGGCATCACCAAACGACGTGTTCGTCGCCACCGAACTCCTACGCAACGCCAACATCGCAGCCGCCGGTGTCCTGCCCATGTGCCAAGACACTGGCACGGCCATTGTGATGGGGAAGAAGGGCGATCAGGTCGTCACGTTCGCCGACGATGCCGAATGGATCAGCCGCGGCGTGTACGACACCTTCACCGAAACCAATCTCCGCTACTCACAGCTGGCACCCGTTTCAATGTTCGAAGAGAAGAACACTGGCAACAACCTCCCCGCTCAGATCGAGCTCTACACGAAGCCGGGCCAGAGCTATGAATTCTTGTTCATGGCCAAGGGTGGCGGATCGGCTAACAAGTCGTTCCTGTTCCAGAAGACCAAGGCGCTCCTTAACGAGGAGTCGATGATCGACTTCCTCGACGAATCTCTGCGGGCGATCGGCACGGCCGCATGTCCGCCGTATCACCTTGCTCTCGTGGTGGGCGGCACGTCGGCTGAGTTCAACCTGAAGACAGCCAAGCTCGCTTCAGCTCACTACCTCGACGGGTTGCCCACGTCCGGCGATGCGGCCACCGGTCACGGCTATCGCGATCTCGATTGGGAGCAGCGGGTACTCGAACAGACCCGCAAATTCGGCATCGGTGCTCAGTTCGGCGGCAAGTACTTCTGCCACGACATCCGAGTGATCCGTCTCCCCCGCCACGGCGCCTCCGTCCCCGTTGGCTTGGCAGTGTCGTGTTCCGCTGACCGCCAGGCGCGCGCCAAGATCACTGCCGAAGGCGTGTTCCTGGAGCAGCTAGAGACCGACCCCGCTCGCTTCCTTCCCGAAGCAACCGATGACGATCTCTCCACCGAAACGGTGGCCGTTGACCTCGACCAGCCGATGGATGCCATCCGCAACCAGCTCAGCCAGTACCCGGTCAAGACCCGGCTTTCGCTCACTGGCACACTCGTGGTTGGGCGTGATATCGCCCACGCCAAGATCAAAGAACGTCTCGACGCCGGCGAACCGATGCCGCAGTACCTGCGTGATCACGCCATCTACTATGCGGGTCCTGCGAAGACTCCGAAGGGTTACGCATCTGGCTCGTTTGGTCCGACAACGGCCGGCCGCATGGACTCCTATGTCGAACAGTTCCAGGCCGCCGGCGGTTCCATGGTGATGCTCGCCAAGGGCAACCGATCCCGTTGGGTCACTGAAGCGTGTGCCGCCCACGGCGGCTTCTACCTCGGTTCGATCGGCGGCCCCGCCGCCCGTCTCGCCAAGGACTCGATCCGTCACGTCGAAGTCATCGAGTTCCCCGAACTCGGAATGGAAGCCATCTGGAAGATCGAGGTCAAAGACTTCCCCGCCTTCATCATCGTCGATGACAAAGGCAACGACTTCTACGCCGAAGTCACCACCCCTGTGAAGCTCCGCAGCTGAAAGGTCCGGCAGCGGACTTTCTCTCCTATGAGCGCAGAACCGTTTCGGGCCTTTGCCCCCTACGGGCTCAGTTCTCTACCGGTGGATGCCAGCGAAGGCGGTGATCCGCCGTGAACATGGCCCTCGTCAGGCCCAGTGCCATCACTGAGGTGGTCGTTGCCACCGACCCGAGCACCAAATACATGACGCCAATCTGAATACGCACGGCCTCTACAGGATCAACTCCAGCCAAGATCAGACCAGTCATCGCCCCCGGCAAGAACACGATGCCAACGGCTTTCGTCGATTCAATCTGTGGGACAAGCGCCGTACGTAGAGCCTCACGGAGGTGCGGGGCGAACGCTTCGTTGGACGGCAGCCCCAAGGCGAGCCGGGCTTCGATTAGGTCCCGCTGGTCTCGAGCTTCAGCAACGATGCGGCGTGCCGCAACCACCGTGCCGGTCATGGCGTTACCGACCATCATTCCACCAAGCGGCACCATGGTCTGACCCCTGGGCTCAAACACCCCGAGGCCAAACAGGACGCCAAGGGTGACGACCGCCGCCGCGGTGAACGAGACAAGCGCTAAGAGTCGAGCCTGAGGTACTTCGCGAGCACGCCGGCCGACGGTCCACGAGGCGAACACGACCATGGACACAAGCCAGAGCCATGTCCAAATCAGCGGGGAGTCGTCCTCCACGACGAGGCCGAGGGCGACACCGACAATGAGCAACTGCACCAGCGCTCGGGCCGCAGCGACGACTATTTCGCGGGCAATACCAAGGCGCCAGACGAGCGACAGCACAAGTGTGACACCGACGAGAATGCCCGACACCGCGAGGCCGACAAGGCCGATGTCGGTATCAGTCATCGAGTCCACGGCTGCTGATTCGCCCACCGTCAAGTGCGATCACGCGGCTGGCGAGGCGCTCGGTCTGCTCGGCGTCGTGCGACACCCAAACCCAGCCGACTCGATGCCGCCCGGTGGGGTCTGCCAACCGCTGAACCGAGGCCTCGATGATCGCGGTGGCGTCGGGGTCCAACGAGGAGGTGGGCTCGTCAGCGAGGACCACTATAGGGTTCGTGGCGAGGGTGCGGGCGAGGCAAACCCGTTGACGCTCCCCGCCCGAGAGTTCAAGGGCGTTGCGATTCAAGAAGCCGGCGTCGAGTGCGACAGTGTCGAGTAGTTCGACGACAGCGTCGTCGTCCATGGCCGGGGCGGCGAGCCGAAGATTGTCGGCGACGGTACCCGGAACCGCTGTCGGTTTCTGAAACACCATGCCGACCTGGCGTCGATGAGCGAGCACGTCAAGCTCGTCAAGGTCGCTGCCCTGCCATCGCACCGATCCCTGATCGGGTACGTCAAGCCGGTTGAGTAGACGTAGCAGGGTCGACTTCCCGGCACCGGATGGGCCGGCAAGAACGGTGATCCCGGACGCCGAAATGTCTACGCTCACATTGTCGAGACGACGCTGGTCGGACGCACCCACCGACACTCCTCGTAACTCGAATCTGCGCTCGGTCATCGTCGCAACTCTGCCCTATGGGTGGTTCTGTGAAAACCTCACAAGATGAAAGGTTGGACATGAAGGTACGAATCGGATTTGGAATCGGCGCAGCCCCCAGGCTCTACGCCGAGACCCACGGCCTCGGCCGCGTTGTCGACGCTCTCGACAGGCACCGCTACGACTCGCTGTGGTTCCCCGAACGGGTCAACAGTCCGCAACTCGACCCGATCGTGGCGATGTCGTACGTCGCGGGACGCAGTGAGCGGATGAAGTTCGGTCCGGCCGTCTCCGTCATCCCTGGGCGCAATCCCGTGCTAATGGCCAAGGCACTGGCGAGCCTCGATCAGGTTTCAGGTGGGCGCTGCCTTCCGGCCTTTGGTCTCGGCATCGCCAATACCGCCGAGCAACAGGCCTTTGGCGTGGACCGCAAGGAGCGGGCCCCATGGCTGAACGAAGCGGTGCCCTTGATGCGCCGACTCTGGATCGAAGAGGTTGTCGATCATGAGGGTGGGCGCTTCTCGATCAAGGGCGCTCGTGTCCTACCCAAGCCAGTACAGAACCCGTTCGAGGTCTGGCTCGGCGGCCAAGCACCGTCGGAATTGCGCCGCACTGGCCGCCTTGCCGACGGCTGGCTGGCCTCATTCACCACGCCTCACCATGTCGCCGAGGGGATCAAGGTCATTGAGACGGCTGCCGCGGAGGCCGGTCGGTGGATGGACCCAGAGCACTATGGCGTTCTCATCCCCGTCTCAACCGACGGAATACCTGATGCTGTCGCGGAGCGAATCGCTCAGCGACGCCCTGACGCCGACCCTGAGGACGTCATCGCCACGTCCCACAAGCGACTCGGCGAGATGATCGACAACTATCTGGAGGTCGGCGCCTCCAAATTCGTGGTCTTTCCCTCTGGCGACCTCGGCACCCCCGACGAATGGATCACCGAGATCAACGCCATCGCCGATGCCATCATGCACAAACAGACGTGAACAGTACCCGGGACAAACTCCAGCGTTAGTTCCTGACAAAGAACGTTTGGGGTCTGTCCCCAAACGTTCTTTGTCAGGCGACGAGACCGAGGCGGTCGTGGGGGCCCGCGAGGATTCCGTCGGTGGGGCCGCCGAGCCAGTCGAGGCCGACCGAGTAGACCGACCGCGTGTCGATCAGGATGGGAAGGTCGCCGTCAACGGGGTTGGCGAGATCGAGATCGCCGACAACCTGGCCACCCACCACCTCTGGTCCGAAGACGAACTGAAGTCCGCCGGTTCCGTGATCGGTGCCGAACGAGCCGTTCTCCCGGATGCGGCGACCGAACTCACTCGTCGTCACAACCATGACCTTGTCAAGGTTTCCGTCGATCGCCAGACGTTCGAAGAACGCGGCAAGTCCGGCGCCAACATCATCGAGTAGATCGTGGTGACGGCCCAATTGGTCGGCGTGGGTGTCAAAGCCGCCGATACCGACCGTGATCACCCGAGTGCCGACGCCCAGAGTGATGATCCCCGCGGCCGTTTGCAGCAGATCGGCCGCTGTCATGCCGCCACGTTGCGGACCAGAGCCGAACACCGAACCATCGTCATCGTCACCCGACACGCTGGCGAGCAACTCAACCGCTTCAAGAGTGGACGGGATCGCCTCCTGCGCGGCAGCGAGCTCAGGAGATTTGGCCAACGGCTCCGCTGTGGCCAGGAAGGCTTTGATCAGCGCGTCGGTATCCATGTTGGGAAATGTCCTCAGCGAGAAGTTGGCCGGATTCCGAACCACGGTGGCGAGGGTTTTCTCCCCGACCAGGGCGCGGCTCCCGCCACCTAAAGCGATGGCCCGCAGAGGATCGTTGGGGCCCTCGAGCGTGGCGTCGAGCCAACGGCCGAGCCATCCCGTTTGTGAGGGCGTACCGGGGCTACCCGACCACCATGTATCCATCGCCTTGAAATGTGAGCGACTCTGGTCCATCAAGCCAACGCCGGCGACAGCGGCCATCGAGCCGGCGTCCCAGTACGGGGCAAGCGACGCAAGGGCCGGATGCAGTGTGTAGTCCGTGCCGGCGAGTGTCACAAGGTCCTTGGGGCGAAGCGCGAGTTCTCTGCGCGCATCGTTGTAGAGCCCCGACGCGGGAACGAGTGTGTTCATGGCGTCGTTACCGCCGGCCATCTCCAGCACCACAAGAATCCGTTCGCCGTAGGGCACAGCACCGCTGTTGACGAGGGCCGCTGTTGTGGAGGGCGACGAGCCGACGCCTACCAGCGCGGACTTTTCGACACTGTCGCGCAGCATCGTGGCCCAGACGCCACTACCGACGGCGACGGCTCCGGCCGTAGCGCCTGCCGCTCCGATAAAGGTGCGGCGAGAGAGGGGTTTGTTCGACATGAGGCTCCTAAGCGACGAGTAGATCGGGCGAAGCGAGAGAGAGCGCAAGGGCGCCCTCGCCGCGACGGGTGGACACATTGGTGGGGAGATCACGAAGAGCGGCGAGGGTCGCCGCGCTGAACCCCTGGGGCCGCAGGAACAGGTCCGCCAGACCGTCCCAGTCGCCATCAGCCGCGAGCATGAGAGCCACCGCATCGTCGGGGGTCGCACGAGCGACAACATTTGCGGCGCTGAATCGAGCAGCTGTGGCGGAGGACGCCAGCCATGTCAACGCGCCGGGAAAGCCGCCAACATTCGGCGGTGACCCAGGCACCTGACCCATCAAGCGGAGGAGTCCAACCTGGATTCGGGGCTCGATCTGAGCACCAGTGGCCTTGAGTGCACCGACAAGCCACGGGACAGGGGCAACGATTTGCGGCGTAGATTCACCGGCCACACCCGCAGCCAACACATCACGGGCCAGAATCGGCATACCAAGACCAGAGGCCGCAAACCGGTCGGCCATATTGCCCACCACGAGTTCACTCGGGTTTCCAAGGAAGAAGCGCGCGACCTTCGCAGCGATGAAGCCAGCGCAAGCCGAGTGCGAACAGGCCGCGTCGACAACAGAGTCGACATCGGAAACCATTTCGCCCAGCAATAATTGCGGCGTCGAGTCATGGCGACTGGGAACGAACTCGACTTCGCCGCGAAGTCGGCGCCGCACTACCCAGCCGGTGAGAGCCACCGACGCGGCGGCCACGTCGTCTTCGGTGTAGTTCCCGATGCCGAGCGTGTAGAGCTCCAGGAGTTCGCGACCGTAGTTCTCATTGGGTGCGTCACCCGTCGACGTGGCGCCGTCAAGAAAAATCAGCATGGCGCTGTCGGTTGACACGCTGCGGATCAGTTCGCGGAAGTCACCAAGACCTTGGTCACGGATGAGATCGAGGTGATCGATCAGGAGTGGCAGATACTGCACGACCTGGAACGACACGGCGAAGTGGTCGTGCCAGAACCAAGCCATCGCGTTCTCCAACGGACGCTCAGTCTCGACAAGATGAGTCACCCAGCGGCTGAGCGCTTCAAGGCCTTGTTCCTGACGAAGCTCCTGGTCCTCGATGTAATCGAAGTCAGCCCAGGGCGATGGCTCGGCGGCAATCCCGGCACCATCAGGGTTGAGGAGAGCATCGATATAGGCCGATGTCCCCGCGGTCTCAAGCTTGTCGAGTTCGCCCGGGACCAAACCCCAGGCGACTCGACGGGCGAGGAATGCGATGTCGTTTCTCGTGGTCACATGGTCATGATCACCATGACCTGTGACGAGAATGTGATGAGCGGCTTAGAGACCGTCGAGCGCCTGAGCGACGTCGTCGATGAGATCCTGTGTTGATTCGATGCCGACGCTGAGCCGCACCAGGTCGTCAGGCACCTCCAGCGGTGAGCCCGCAGCCGACGCATGCGTCATCACGCCTGGGTGCTCAATCAGCGACTCCACGGCACCGAGCGACTCAGCCAGCGAAAAGACCTTGGTGGTTGTGGTCATCCGCATTGCCGCATCGCGCCCAGAAGCCACACGAAACGACACCATGCCGCCGAAGGCGCTCATCTGGCGAGCGGCAGCTTCATGGCCAGGATGGTCCGGCAAGCCTGGGTAAAGCACGTGCGAAACGGCAGGGTGATCGACGAGTAGATCGACGATTGCCTGGGCGTTCTCGCAGTGCCGATCCATGCGGACAGCCAGGGTCTTGAGACCTCGAAGCGTCAGATAGTTGTCGAAGGGACTACCGACGGCACCGATAGCGTTCTGCAGATACGCAAGTCGATCGGCAAGGCCGTCGTCGTTGGTGGCGACGAAACCACCGACAACGTCGGAGTGACCGCCGCAGTACTTGGTAGTCGAATGGACGACGACGTCCGCTCCATGCGACAGCGGCTGTTGGAGGTAGGGCGTGGCAAACGTGTTGTCGACCACAAATTTCGCGCCACCGCTATGAGCGACCTCAGCGATGGCCGCCAAGTCGATCACGGTGAGCAATGGGTTGGTCGGCGTCTCCGCCCACACGACCTTGGTCTCGGGGCGCATCGCTGCGCGCAGCGAGTCGGGATCGGTGAGATCGGCTGCACTCCATTCGATGCCGCTCGGGGCGAGCACTGCAGAGATCAAGCGATAGGTACCTCCGTAGGCATCGTTACCGAGCACGATGTGGTCCCCGGGCGAGAGCGTGCGAAGCAGCGTGTCCTCGGCCGCCATGCCCGAACCGAAGGCCAGACCGTGGGCCGCTCCTTCAAGCGAGGCAAGGCAGTCCTGGAGCGCCGAGCGAGTTGGGTTACCGGTGCGCGAGTACTCATAGCCGCGATGCTTGCCCGGTTCCTCCTGCACAAAGGTCGTTGCAAGGGAGATCGGCGTGACCACTGCGCCCGAGGAGGCGTCGTGATTTTGACCAGCGCGTATGGCCCGGGTCTCGAATCCCCACTGCTGGGGGTCGGCAAAGATGTCATCAGCCACTCAAATCTCCTGGCGTGAGGTGTGCGTTATGAGAAAGGAAGGTAAGCACATCGCTCGAGGACACGACGGCTTTCGGGCGGCCGCCATCGAGCACCAGCAGCGCCGAACACGACTCGAGCATCTCGACGGCAAGGGCAACTGGTTGACCGGATCCGATGGTTTTGAGCTTCGGACCCATGATGTCCTCGACCGTCTTGTCGAGAACCGCTTCGGTCTCGAAGGCAAGCTCCATGAGGCGAAGCTCGCTGACCGAGCCCATTACCTCAGCCGCTGCAAGAGGTATTTCGTTCTTGGCCACGGGCAACTGCGAGACCCCGTGTTCGCTCATGACCCGAACTGCCTCGCGCACGGTCTGTTGTGGTTGGACATAGAGCAGCTCAGGCACCCCGTCTCGGCGGCTCTCGAGCACGTCAGCGATGACTGGCCCGCTTGCGCGGAGGAAGCCGAATCCGTGCATCCATTCGTCATCGAAAACTGTCGAGAGGTAGAGGCGACCGTTGTCGGGCAAGAGCACCACAACCAGATCATCGGCTGAGGCTTCGCGAGCCACGGTGATGGCGGCATTCACCGCGGTCCCACCCGAGCCTCCGATGAGCAGGCCCTCCTTGCGGGTGACCTCTCGGGCGGTAAGGAACGAATCCTGATCACTCACGGCGATCGTGCGGTCAACCAACTCCGGGGCGTAGTTCGGTGGCCAGAAGTCTTCGCCCACACCTTCAACCAGATAGGGCCGCCCAGACCCTCCGGAGTAGACCGAGCCTTCCGGGTCGGCGGCAATTATCTGGATGTCAGGGTTCTGTTCTTTGAGGTATTTGGCGACGCCCGAGAGTGTGCCGCCCGTTCCTGCGCCCGCGACGAAGTGCGTGATCTTGCCCTCTGTCTGCCGCCAAATCTCCGGACCCGTCGTCTCGTAGTGCGCCTGCGGGTTCGACGGGTTGAAATACTGGTTCGGCCTGAACGCGCCGGGAATCTCGTTCACCAAACGCTCGGCGGTGGAGTAGTAGGACGATGGATCTTCAGGGGCAACAGCAACCGGACAGACAACGACCTCTGCTCCGTATGCCCTCAAGAGGTCAACCTTCTCGACACCTACCTTGTCGGTCATGACAAACACACATTTGTAACCGCGCTGTGCCGCCACGATGGCGAGACCGACGCCGGTGTTGCCCGAAGTCGGTTCGACGATTGTGCCGCCGGGCTTGAGTAGGCCATCTCGTTCAGCAGCGTCAATCATCGAGATCGCAGGTCGATCCTTGGAACTTCCGCCGGGGTTGGTCGATTCGACCTTGGCCACAACCGGACATGGGAGATCAGCACCTATCTGTCGAAGACGCACCAACGGCGTCCCCCCAACCATGTCGAGCACCGAGTCGAAGATCTCCATTGCCTCACCCTTCCACACCAGCAGGGCTACTCGCGTACCCGCACCATCTCGACTTTCGCTCTGTCCCAACCGTTGATCTGATCCTTTCGTTCCACGATTACGACATCAATATTTTCAGGGGCCCCAACACTGGGGCCTGGGCCCATGGTTCCCTAGTTGAGAACCCACCCGTCGTAGCCGGCAGCGGCTACCTCGTCGCATTTCACCTTGTAGTCAGGGAATCCGATGAGAGGCATGAAGACACGCGGTTTGCCGGGGACGTTCGCGCCCAGGTACCAGGAGCTGCAGTTGTTGAAGAGCGTGAGGCCTGCCACCGCGTTGACGTAGTCGACCCACTTCGCCTCGGACTCGCCGTCGGCCTCCACCGTCGACAAGCCTTGATCGGTCATTGAGCCGATCAGATCCCGGATCCACTCCACATGCTGTTCGATCGAGGCGATCATGTTTGTGAGCACGGATGGGCTTCCCGGACCGGTGATCAGGAACAGGTTCGGGAAGCTCTCGACGCCGAGGCCGAGGTACGTCAACGGGCCGGCCGACCATTTGTCGCGCAGCGATAGACCACCGCGCCCGACAATATCGATGCGCTCGATAGTGCCTGTCATGGCGTCGAACCCGGTGGCGTACACGATGTCGTCTGCCTCGTACTCCACCCCATCAGCCACTACACCAGCAGCCGTGATCCGCTCAATCGGTGTTTCGCTTACATCAACCAGAGAGACATTGGGACGGTTGTAGGTCGCAAGATAGTCGGTGTCCACGCACATGCGCTTACAACCGAAGACCGTATCCGGTGACAACTTCTCTGACAGTTCGGGGTCTTCGACGATCTCCGCCACTTTCGAACGAAAAAAGTCGGCAGCTAAGGCGTTCGATTCAGGGTCAAGCATCAGATCGTTGAACACTCCACCGAAACCGAGGCCTCCAAGAGCCCAGCGATCTTCGAACCGTTCGAGCCGCTCCTCATCCGATATTGCCTTGGCGCTGACATCGACCCTGGGCCGATGACCCCCGAATGCCGCCGTCGCATCACGGGCTTTAGCCCGCCATGTGCGATAGTTGGCCTTGATCTCCTTCACCTCCTTCGGATCGAGCGACTGGTTGCGCGCAGGGATCGTGTAGTTGGGCGTCCGCTGCATCACGGTGACATGGCCAGCTTCGGCGGCGATCTGAGGAATCGACTGGATAGCCGAGGATCCGGTCCCGATCACGACCACTCGCCGATCGGTGAAGTCGACCTTCTCATGTGGCCACTGGCCGGTGTGAAATGAGCGACCGGCGAAGTCGTCTCGGCCGTCAAACTCGGGCAGGTTCGTCGACGAGAGGCAACCCGTCGCCAGCACCACAAAGCGGCATCGAATCTGCTCGTCAGCGTCTGTTTTGACCGTCCACGTATCAGTGCTCTCATCGAAGCGGGACGCAGTCACCCGTGTCTCGAAGGTGATGTCTTTGCGGAGATCGAAACGCGCCGTCACATGCTCGACGTACGAGAGGATCTCGGGCTGGGTCGCATAGCGCTCCGTCCACTCCCACTCCTGTTGCAGCTCGTCGTCCCAGCCGTAGGAGTACTCCATACTTGGTACGTCACATCGAGCACCCGGGTAGCGGTTCCAGTACCAGGTGCCACCCACGTCATCGGCCGCTTCGATCACTCGAGCACTCAGTCCGAGTCCTCGCACTGAATGCAACATGTAGAGACCCGCGAAACCGGCCCCCACAATCACGACGTCTGTATCGATTTGCGCGTTCATTGCCCCCACGCTCGCAGTTGGCGACCCGTGTCGCCAACTGCGATCCTCTACGGATGGCAAACCTTGAAGCAATGGCGACCCAACTTGAGTCCTTTGGCGTCTGGCAGTTCACTGATGGTCAATCCAGCGCCCAAGCTCGGGAGATGGCTCAACGCATCGAATCCCTGGGCTACTCGGCACTCTGGATCCCGGAGGCAGTAGGCCGTCACGCATTCGTGAACAGCACCAACCTTCTGGGTGCTACCGAGCACCTGATCGTCGCCACAGGCATCGCTGGCATCTACAACCGTCACCCCGGCGTGATGATGATGGGGGCGACAGAACTCGACGAACTATCCGATGGCCGGTTCCTGCTCGGACTCGGCGTCTCCCACGCCCCGATCGTCAGCGGCCTACGCGGCCTGGCCTACGACAAGCCACTGTCTGCCATGCGCACCTACCTCACCCAGATGGCCGAGGCGCCGATCATGATCCCTGGCGGCCAGATGCCACCTGTCGTACTCGCCGCACTGGGACCAAAGATGCTTGACCTCGCCGCCGCGGAAACCGTTGGCGCCCATCCGTACTGGACGACTCCAGAGCACACCGCCCAGGCGCGAGAGATCATGGGCGACGATGCCTGGCTGTGCGTCGAACAGAAGTGTGTGCTGACGACCGATCGCCAGGTCGCTCACGAGCGGGCCAACGACCAATTGAGCATCTACATCAGCCTGCCCAACTACCGAAACAACTGGCTCCGGCTGGGATTCACTGACGAGGAGATCGACGGTCGCGAACCCCGATTCCTTGATGCCGTGGTGGCTTGGGGCGACGAGGACGCAATTGCCGCTCGCCTGCAAGAACATCGCGATGCCGGCGCATCGCATGTATGTATTCAGGCCGTCGACCCCAGCGGCGAACAATCCATGCCTGACTGGCGACTCCTCGAAGCCTTCGCTCCCGCCGACCGATGAGCACCCCGACTGGAATCAACGCTGACGCAGTCACCGACTGGATCGCTGGCCGTGTCGACGGCTTAGCCACCCCGCTCACCTTTGACCAGATCGAAGGTGGCGCGTCGAACCTCACGTATCGAGTCACCGATGCCGCCGGCGTCCGCTATGTACTGCGCCGACCACCAACCGGACACGTGCTCGCCAGCGCCCATGATATGAGCCGAGAGCATCGGATCATGTCAGCGCTCCAAGACACCGAAGTGCCTGTCCCGCCGCTCGTCGGACTATGCGACGACGTCTCGGTGAACGATGCTCCGTTCTTCGTGATGGGGTTCGTCGACGGTTCGATCGTGTTCGACCTCGCCGATGGCGAAGCAGTCGAGCCAGCGTTACGGCCAACGATGACCGACTCACTCGTCGACACGCTCGTCCTCCTCCACGCTGTCAATCCCAATGATGTTGGGCTCGGCGAACTCGGACGCAAGGAGGACTATTGCGCTCGCCAGCTCCGGCGATGGAAGCGTCAGATCGATGAAGGTTCCGATCGCGAAATCCCGCTACTCAACGAACTCCACGCCCGGCTGGAAGCGTCGATTCCGCCACAGCAGGGTGCTGGCATCGTCCACGGCGACTATCGGCTCGACAATTGCATGATGGGCTTCGACGGCAAGGTTGCCGCCGTGCTCGATTGGGAGCTGTGCACCCTCGGCGATGTGCTGGCAGATCTCGCCGGCATGGTGATGTGGTGGGGCGACGATCCTGAGGCGCGCGGCCGCATCGCCGATGTGCCCACCCGCGTCGACGGCTTCGGAACCGCCGACCATGTCGTCGCTCGCTATGCGGCGAGCTCAGACCGTGACATCTCCGCGCTCCCCTGGTACATCGCCTTCCAGCATTGGCGACTGGCCTGTATCAGTGAGGGCGTGCGCGTCAGATACAGCCTCGGCGCCATGGGCGACCAGGAAACACGCGACGATGACTTCTCGCGAGACAATGTCGATGGTCTCTTAGAGGGCGCGCAGCGCTGGATCAGTCAGCGTTAGCCGCAACCTCGGGCATCAGTTGAAGGCGTTGAGCGCCGCGTCATAGTCGGGTTCTTCAGCGATCTCTCCAACAAGTTCGCTGTGAACAATGGTGCCTTCGCCGTCGATGACAAGAACGGCACGGGCGGCAAGGCCCTCAAGCGGACCACTAAGGATCCGCACGCCAAGATTGTCGAGCACCTCAGGGTTCTTGAAGGTGGAGCCACAACTCACGTTCTCGATACCTTCGGCCCCGCAGAAGCGGCCGGCCGCAGGCGGCAAATCGGCGGAGACACACAAGACGGTGGCTCCCTCGATACTGGCCGCGCGCTCGTTGAACGTGCGGACACTGGTGGCGCAGGTGGGGGTGTCGATGGATGGGAAGATGTTGAGCACCAAGGTCTGACCGGCGAAATCTGCCGATGTGACCTTGCTAAATCCTGCACCTGTCACCGTGAGGTGGGGCGCCTTGCTGCCCACTTCGGGAAGATCGCCATTGGTTTGGATTGGGTTGCCGCGGTGCGTGATTTCAGCCATGACGAGTCACTATAGGAGTGTGACGCCTGCTATTGACCTTCTCCGAATGCTCGGCATTGACCATGACATTGTCGAGTATCACCATGACCCTGCCCATGGCTCGTTTGGGATGGAAGCAGCAGAAGCCCTCGGGGTCGATGCCGACTCGATCTTCAAGACCTTGATGGTGACGCTCGACGATGGCACTCACGCGATCGGCATCGTCCCCGTCGTCTGCAAACTTGATCTTCGGTCGATGGCCGCGGCGGCCGGTGCCAAGAAGGCGGCAATGACCGATCCCGACGAGGCCGAACGTCGAAGCGGCTATGTGATCGGCGGAATCAGCCCCTTCGGGCAGAAACGACCCTCACCGACATTTCTCGACGAGTGGGCCCTGGCCCATGCCCAGATCCATTGCAGCGGCGGACGCCGAGGCCTTGAGGTCGGACTGGCCCCCGATGACCTCATACGTGTTCTCGACGCCACAGTTGCCCCGATAACGGTCTGGCCTCACTAAGGTCAACAGCATGAGCCATCGCATCGAAATCACTTACTGCGTTCCTTGAGATTATTCGTCCCGCACCGTGAGTGCGGTCACCGACCTTCTCTCGAACTATCAGCACGTCATCAACGACCTTCGGCTCATCACAGGTTCCAAGGGTGTCTTCGACGTCACCGTTGATGGCGAGATGCTCTACTCGAAACACGAAACCGGCCGCCACGCCGAAGATGGCGAAGTCCTCGCGCTCTTCACCGACCTGGTCGGCCCGATTGCACGCTATGGAGACGGGTGACAGACCCCCTCGACCTTGATGCCTTCCGCGAGAACGGTCACCAGCTGATTGATTGGATCGCCGACTATCTCGGTGGCCTCGAATCTCGACCGGTCGTGGAACCGGTCTCCCCCGGTGATGTGCGGGCGAAACTCCCCGCTGCGGCACCCCAGACTGCTGAGCCGTTCAGCGCCATGCTGAGGGATCTCGACGAGATCGTCGTCCCGGGACTCACCCATTGGCAGCATCCCGGTTGGTTCGGCTACTTCCCTGCCATGTCCTCCCCGCCTGCCATCCTCGGTGAGCTCGCCGCTGCCGGCATCGGTGTCCAAGGGATGCTGTGGTCGACGTCTCCTGCCGTCACCGAAATCGAGTCGCATGTGCTCGACTGGCTGGTCGACCTGACCGGCGTGCCACAGGAGTGGAAGACGACTGGTCCTGGCGGTGGCGTCATCCAGATGAGCGCCTCGGATTCAACGCACACCGCTCTCGTGGTAGCCCGCGAGGAATGTCGCAAACGCACCGGGGCCGCCGCAGAACAGATGGTCGCTTATACATCGAGCCAGACGCACTCGTCGCTCGAGAAAGGCGGCAACGTTGCCGGCTATGGCCACGTTCGTCTGCTTGATGTCGACGAGAGGTTCTCGGCGCGGCCCGAATCTCTTCGTGCTGCGATCGATGCGGACATCGCTGCGGGGCTCACACCAGCCTTCGTCTGTGCCGCAGTCGGCACCACTGGCACCACTGCCGTCGACCCGGTCCGGGCCTTAGGCGAGATCGCGGCAGAGTTCGACTTGTGGTTCCACATCGACGCGGCCTATGCCGGCGCCGCCATGTTGTGCGAAGAATTCCGTCATCACCAGGACGGACTCGAACTGGTCGACAGCTACACCTTCAATGCTCACAAGTGGCTGGCCACCAACTTCGACTGCTCAATCTTTTGGGTCGCTGATCGCACCCCACTGATCCACACGCTCACCATCCTGCCTCCCTACCTGCGAAACGCGGCGAGCGAGTCCGGTTCGGTGATCGACTATCGCGACTGGCATGTGCCCCTGGGGCGACGGTTCCGAGCACTCAAGCTCTGGTTCGTGTTGCGTTCGTTCGGTGTCGAAGGCCTACAGGCGTTGATTCGTTCCCATGTGGCGATGGCCAACGATTTCACCACCTGGGTCGAGGCTCATCCAAAGCTCGAACTGTTCGCACCAACAGTGTTCGGGCTCATCTGCTTCACCCATGTCGACGGCAACGATGCCACTGGCGCGCTGGCCGAAGGTATCAATGCCGACGGGACCGTGTATGTCACACCGTCGGTCATCGATGACAAGCGGTTCATCCGCGTGTCGATTGGGTCAACCTGGACCGAGACCCGCCATGTCGACGGCTTACGCAATCTGATCCAGTCACTTCTGTAG
>Ga0233427_10002554_pt1 | contig 17040 bp, 16 predicted proteins | sample SI_118_April2016_5_FD_179885 | JGI IMG/M metagenome (GOLD analysis project Ga0233427, IMG submission 179885) | Seawater microbial communities from Saanich Inlet, British Columbia, Canada - SI_118_April2016_100_MG | ecosystem: Environmental > Aquatic > Marine > Inlet | place: Canada: British...
ATGAAAATGGAGAAAAATATTACCTGCTTGGTTTAGAAATTGATCCCAACCATAAAGGGATTAATGAATATCTAGGCGAACTTTATGTTGTGACCAATAGAATTGATCTTGCAAAAGAAAGATTAAATGTATTGGAAAATTGTAATTGTGAAGAGTATGGTGAACTAAAAGAAATAATTGATGGAACCAAAACATCAAAATACTAATTCATATGCTTGATATACAAGATCCAAAAGAAGCAAGAAAAGCTATCAGAAATAATAAATATACTGAACAAACAGCAGGATCTGCAAATAAATATGTTCAAGGAAATATATGTATTTTACCAAGTAAGTACGCAATGGATTTTGCATCCTTTTGTCAAAAAAATCCTAAACCTTGTCCTTTAATTGGGTTTGGCACAAAAGGAGATCCTTCTTTAAAAGATTTGGGAGATATCGATATAAGAACAGATGTGCCTCAATATAGAATATGGGAAAAGGGAAAAATTATTGATGAACCTTATGATATCAAAAAATATTGGAATGAGGATTTAACGACGTTTGTTTTGGGATGTTCTATGTCTTTTGAGCTACCTTTGATTGAAGCAGGAATACCTATTCAACATATAGAAAATAATACTATTGTACCAATGTATCGAACATCAATAGACTGCGAACCTGCAGGCCAGTTTTCAGGAAAGCTTGTGGTATCTATGCGACCATTAAATTCAAAAGATGCAATTAGATCAGTTCAAATTAGTTCAAGATTTCCAGCTGTTCATGGTGCACCTGTACACTTAGGAGATCCTTCAGAAATTGGCATAAAAGATATAATGAATCCAGAATACGGTGATCCACCAAAAGTATTTAAGAATAACGAAATTCCAGTTTTTTGGGCTTGTGGAGTAACACCTCAATCTGTTTTGCAAGATTCAAAACCAGATTTTTGTATAACACATAGCCCTGGAAAGATGCTTATAACTGATAAGCTTAATAATGATTTAGCAGCTTTGTAATTAATTTCCTAAAAAGACTTTTGTAACTTTATCGTTATCAATTAAATCCTCTGATGTTCCATCAATAACTAATCTTCCACTTTCAAGTACATATCCTCTATCAGCCATACTTAAAGCTAATCTAACATTTTGTTCAACAAACAAAATAGAAGTCCCTTCATTAACAATATTTTTAAAAATTTTAATTAAATCCTTCATTACTATTGGTGATAAGCCTAAAAAAGGTTCGTCAACCATTAAAAGTTTTGGAAGTCCCATCATACCTCTTGCAATTGCTAGCATTTGTTGTTCACCACCAGACATTGTTCTAGCTAGTTGACTTGATCTAGCTTCGAGTTTTGGAAAAATTTTATAAATTTTATTTAGTGAATTATTTAATTCCTTTTTAGCTGCAGGGTGCCAAGCACCAAGTAAAAGATTTTGCATTACTGTTAAATGAGGAAAAACTCTCCTTCTTTCAAGAACATGTGAAATACCAAGTGCTGTTCTTTTGTGCGTAGGAACTTTTGAAATTAGATTATTATCAAAATGTATACTTCCATTTTTGTGTTGCACTAAGTTACTTATTGTATTTAAGATTGTACTTTTTCCCGAACCGTTTGGGCCTAAAAGAGCAACCATCTCTGCTTTTTTAACATTTATTGATACATCCCAAATTACTTGGAAGTCATCATATAATACATCAATATTTTTAATATCAAGCAGCATCGAATGTTCCTAAATAAGAGTCTACAACCTGTTTGTTATTTTGAATTTCCTTAGGAGTACCATAGGCTATTCTTTCTCCTTGATCTAAAGCTAAAATATTATCTGAAATCTCCATAATAATATTAATATTATGTTCAATCGTAACAATCGTAACTCCTGACTTTTTAAGTTTTTTGATAAGTTCAACAAGACCTGGAATAGTTTTTTGGTCAACACCACCAGTTACTTCATCCATTAATAATAATTTTGGTTCTATTGCCATTGCCCTTGCCATCTCAAGTCTTTTTCTTTGTCCCGTCGAAAGCTCTCTTGCAAAATGATGTCTCTTTTCTATCAAATCAACAAAATCAATTATCTCTAAAGCTTTATCTCTAGCTTTTTTAATATTTCCTTCTTTAACAAATGAACCTATCATTACATTTTCAAGCAGCGTCTGATCTGCAAAAGGTTTTAATTTTTGAAAAGTTCTTCCAATACCTAGATTGCTTATTTTATCAGGTGTTAATCCAAAAATATCTTTATCAAAAAATTTTACTTTACCAGCGTCTGCTTTTGTGTAACCAGTAATTAAATCAAATAAAGTTGATTTTCCCGCACCATTTGGACCTATAACACCTAAAATTGTGCCCTCTTCAACCTCAAAAGAAATGTTATTGTTAGCTTTAATGCCACCAAAAGCTCTACTTAAATTTTCAACAGATAAAATTTTCATCTTTGTTTTTTTCTTTCTAAAATATTTTTGGGAACTAATGATATAAGACCATCTGGTCTAAAAACACAAATCAACATCAAGATTAATCCATATAAAATTAAATCAACTGCTCCACCAGTTCCACCAAGATAAATTCTTGAATATTCTGAAATTGGGATCAAAATTGCTGCTCCAATTAATGGTCCCCAAACATTACCTATTCCTCCAAGTACTGTTATCAATAAAACAATTATTGATATTTCAATATTAAAAACTCTATCTGGATCAATTATCAAAATATATTGAGCAAACAGACTTCCCATTGGAGCCATTATCATAGCTGAAATTACATAAGCTATTATTTTATAGTTTGAAACATTAATACATAAACTTAATGCAGCTTGAGGATCATCTCTTACGGCTCTTAATCTAAATCCTAATTTGGATCTACTTAAAATCCAAACTAAATAAAAAGTAATTAAAAAGAATACTAAAAAAACATAATAGTAAGGCATTTTACTTGTATGAAATTGTAGTGCTAACCAAGAGTCTCCAGATGTCATAGGAACCCATAAACCAGATGCTGCACCAACTAAATCCCATCTTTGAAAAACTACTTGAAAACTTATACCAATTAGCAAAGTTGCTATTGCAAAGTAATGACCACTTAATCTTAACATGGGTATTCCAATTAAAACTGCAGAAATTCCTGAAAAAATCATTCCAAAAAATATACTTATCCATGGAGATACGCCGTATTGAACATAAAAAAATGAAGTTGCATAGGCTCCTATGCCAAAAAAGGCACCGTGACCAAGACTAATTTGTCCTGAAAATCCAGCTATTACATTCCAAGATTGCGCCATAACCGCATGCATGAAAATCATAATCATTAAATGAAGATAGAAAGAGTTTAGCCCAAAGTGAGGTAAAGCAAATAATAGTATTACTAAACCCGAGATTAATGAGATAATTTTTTTATCTGTATTCCAAAGTGGTTCTGATTTTGCAATTAATAATTTTTCACTCATTAATATCTTCCAAATAAACCTTGAGGTTTATAAATAACCACCAACAAATAAATAGCAAAGACATATAAAAGCTTAAAAGAAGGATCTATTAATAAACCTCCTAACGACTCTACTAAACCAATAATTATACCCGCATAAAGACATCCAATAATGCTTCCAAAACCCCCTAGGGCGACAGCAACAAACGCAAATAAAGCAAAATTTATTCCAACATCTGTAAAAATAAAAAAATAATTAGCCATCATTCCTCCAGCTATACCTACACAACCAAGTCCAATTGCCCATCCAATTGCAAACATTTTGTTTGAAGGAATTCCTAAAACTTCTGCTGCATGCCTGTCTTGAGCTGTTGCTTGCAAAGCTAAACCAGTTTCTGTTTTTGTAACAAATAAGTAGAGTCCGAAAAAAGCTAATAAACAAACAAGGCTAGCAATTAGTTGAGGTTGTCCTATAAAAACAGGACCTATTTCTAATCTACCTTCCAATAAAGGTTTGTCTACATTTCTAAAATCTGGTGTCCATAATAATTGAGCTATAGATCTAATAAAAATTGATAATCCAAAAGTTGCACAAATTTGAATTAACATTTTTGCTTTGAGAATGTATCTGATTAAAAAATAATGAGTAAGTATTCCACAAATAGCCATCAATAAAATTGTAATTGGTATTGAAAAAATTGGATCAATTCCAAATAAAGACCAAAGCCAAAATGAAGAGAACATTGATAACATCAAATGTTCTCCATGTGCAAAATTTACAATATCCATTAGTCCAAAAATTAAACTCAGACCAGCGGCTATCAAGGCATAAATCAACCCCATCATTAAACCTGTAACAATTGCTTGAAGAATAATATCTGAAGTCATTTAAATAGGTATAAATATTGTAAATATTTTACAAAGTATATCATTGTATTGATTTTGCATATGGTATTAAATTAGATTTTAAAAAACAAAATGAGGGGAAATAAATGAAAAAATTAATACTTTCAGTATTTACTTTTTTATCATTAGTCTGTGCACCTGTAATAAGTTCAGCACAAGATGTTAAAATTGGAGTACTATATCCATTAACTGGTCCTGTTGCTCAAGTTGGTAAGGATGCGGTTGCCGCAGTACAAACTGCATTAGATATTATCAATAATAGCCACAATATTCCTGGTATGCCATTAGCAAAAGATGCTGGTTTAAAAGGTTTAGGTGGTGGAAAAATATCAATCGTTGTTGGTGACCATGGTGGAAAACCTGATATCGGAGTTGGTGAAACAGAAAAAATGTTAAATTCTGATAAAGTTCATGCGATGTTTGGAGCTTACTATTCATCAGTTACAGGGGCAGCAAGTCAAGTTTCTGAAAGAGCTGGAATACCTTGGGTTAACGGTGAGTCTACATCTCCAAAATTAACAACAAGAGGATTTAAATATTTCTTTAGAGTTACCCCACACGATGGTGAGTTTACTCAATTAATGTTTGAATTCATGAATGACTTCAATAAAAAAAATAATAACAAGTTAAACACACTTGGTATTATTCATGAAGATACATTGTGGGGATCTGATAGTGGTGGAACACAAAATAAAATGGCTAAAGAACAAGGATACAAAGTTGTTGAAAAAATAAGTTATAAAGCAAAAACAACATCTTTAAGTTCTGAAGTACAGAGATTGAAAGCAAAAAACCCAGATGTTTTATTGCCGTCATCTTATACTGCTGATGCTTATTTATTTCTAAATACTGCTAAAGAACTTGATTATAACCCTAAACTTTTAGTTGCACAAAATGCTGGATATACTGATCCAAAATTTATAGCTACTATGGGAAGTAAAGCTGAAGGAGTAATCACAAGATCTCCTTTTAATACTGACTTGGCTACTACTATTCCAATGATTGGTACTATAAATGATCTTTTCAAAACTCACTCAGGTGGAAGAGATCTATCTGATGTGCCAGCAAGAGCTTTTACTGGTTTTATGGCATTAGCTAATGCAATTAATAATGCTGGGTCAACTGATCCTGAAAAAATTAGACAAGCACTAGTTAATTTAGATATGTCTTCAGACTCTTTAATTGTTCCTTACAGAGGAATTAAATTTGGTGCTGATGGTCAAAATGAAAAAACTAGAGGTATTTTGATGCAAGTTCAAGGTGGTAAATATTGTACAGTTTACCCATTTGAATTAGCTGCATGTAAGTTGCAGTATCCAATGCCTACCTGGTCTCAAAAATAATTGTAAATATTATTATTAAAGGCGGTCATTAATTTGACCGCCTTTTTTTTATACTTTTGATTGAATTATTAAAAATTTAAAATATTATTAAAAAATCTTGATTGAAGAATTAATTATTTTAACTCAAATTATCTTTATCGATATTATCTTAGCAGCAGATAATGCCATCATAATTGGTTTAATAGCTGCTAACTTTGTTCCAAAAAATAGAAAACAAATAATTTTATGGGGTGTAGCTGGAGCCTTAGTTTTTAAGATTATTTTTGCAGTTTTTGCTACTTATTTATTTGAATTTTATTTTATAAAAATTTTAGGAGGTTTACTTTTAATTTGGATAGTAAATGACTTGAGAAAAGATTTGGCTGAAATGAAAAACAAAATCAAATCTCCAGTAAAGAAGTCTACAGAACCATCTTATATACAAAGTATTTACAAAGTACTATTTGCAGATATTACAATCAGTTTTGACAACGTTATTGGTGTCGTTGGAGCAGCCAAAGGTTACTTTGGATTTATGATTTTTGGGTTAATATTGTCCGTTGTCCTTACAGGTGCATTAGCAACGTATTTAGCCAATTATATCCAAAAAAATATATGGATAGCTTACGTTGGATTGAGCTTTATTCTAATCGTTGCCTTTCAATTAATTATTGGTGGTTTGGTTGATTTAGAAATTCTCAAAATTAATGAAGAGTTTATTAAATACTTTTAATTAGTAAGAGTGTTTTTTTAAAGGAAACTTTTTCTTTCTTACATCTCTTGAATAACTAGATACTGCTTTTGTAATTTCTTTTCTTATATTTACATATTTTTTAACAAATCTAACATCAATTTGATTAAGTCCAATTAAATCATCAAATACTAAAATTTGTCCATCACAATTATTTGAGGCACCAATTCCTATAGTTGGAATATTAATTTCATTTGTTATTTTCTTTGCTAATGAAGTTTCCACACATTCTAGAACAATTGAAAAGACACCAGCATCTTCTAATAATTTTGCATCATTTAAAATTTTTTTTCTTTCTGAAATTTTTTTGCCTTTAAATTTAAAAGTTTTATCCGATTGAGGGAGTAATCCTAAATGACCCATTACAGATATATTATTTTTAGTGAGAGTTTTAACTATATTGTATATTTTTTTGCCTCCTTCTAATTTGACTGCATCACATCTAGTTTTAAGAATTATTTTTTTTGCATTTTTTAACGCTTCTTTGGGATTTCGGTATGTATTATGAGGCATATCTACAACCATTAAACTTTTCTTAATCCCCATTCTTACACTTTTAGAATGTTCAATCATTGTATTTAAAGACACTTCTCTTGTAGATTTATAATTATATAAAACTGAACCAAGTGAATCACCTACCAAAACAATATCGCATATATTATCTAAAATTGAGGCTATATTTTTAGAGTAAGCAGTTAAACTAACAATCCTAGATTTGTTCTTTTTATTAATTAAATTTAGTATTTTTTTTTTCATTGATCTACCAAGAACCAGTATTTTCCATTGAGCTCCAAGGTTCTTTAGGCTCCAAATTTCCTTCTTGCAAAATTTCAATTGAAATTTTATCAGGTGACCTAACAAACGCCATGTGTCCGTCTCTGGGAGGTCTATTAATTGTATAACCCATATCCATTAATTTTTGACAAGTTTCATAAATATTATCTACTCTATAAGCAAGATGTCCAAAGTTTCTTGAACCATTGCCTAATTCATCCTCATCCCAATTGTAAGTCAGTTCGATTTCAGCACTATTATCATTAGGAGCTGCAAGAAAAATTAGAGTGAATCTTCCTTTTTCATTTTCCATTCTTCTAGTTTCTTTTAATCCAAGACCCTCACAAAAAAATCTTAATGACTCATTAATATTTTTAATTCTAATCATTGTGTGTAAATATTTCATAAAGTTAATTTATATTAACAAAACTATTCTAATTCAATAGTACTTGGTGGTTTAGAGGTAACATCATACACAACTCTATTAATTCCTCTTATACTATTAACAATTTTATTTGAAATTGTTTGCATAAAAGACTTTTTAAATTCATAAAAATCTGCAGTCATTCCATCTTCGGAGGTAATAGCTCTTAATAAACATAAATATTCATAAGTACGATTGTCACCCATAACACCTACTGTTTTAACTGGTAACAAAGCAGCATAAGCTTGCCATATTTTATGGTAAAGACCATGATCTCTTAAAGCTTGAATAAAATAATAATCAGCTTCTTTAAGTATCTTAATTTTATCATTTGTAATTATCCCAGGCATTCTAATTGCTAATCCAGGTCCTGGGAAAGGATGTCTAGAAATAATATCCTTGCTTAAGTTTAATTCTAAACCTAATTTTCTAACTTCATCTTTAAAAAGAAATTTTAAGGGTTCCACAAGTTTAAGTTTCATCTTTTTTGGAAGTCCTCCAACATTATGATGTGATTTAATTTTTGAAGTTTGACTGCCTGTTACTGATTTACTTTCAATTAAATCTGGATAAAGAGTTCCTTGTGCTAAGAATTTTACGTTTTTAATTTTTTTAGCATATCTTTCAAAGATTTTTATAAAAAGATTACCAATAATTTTTCTTTTTTTTTCAGGATCGGAAACGTTATGTAGTTTTTTTAAAAATTCTTTTTCTGCATTTACATAAATTAAGTTCATTTTTAAACGTTTCTTAAAAGTCTGAACAACTTGTAGCTCCTCGTTTTTTCTCAAAAGACCAGTGTTAACAAAAATACAATATAATTTTTTACCAATAGCTTTATTAAGTAATTGTGCAACAACGCTACTATCAACACCTCCTGATAAAGCACAAATAACTTTTTCAGATCCAACTTGATTCTTAACTTCCTTAATAAGTTGAACTTTTTGATCTTTAGATGACCAATTCCGTTTAATTTTACAAACTAAAAAAATGAAATTACTAATTAATTTTTTACCGTTTTCAGTGTGAGTAACCTCTGGATGAAATTGAATACCATAAAATTTCTTGTTTTTATTTTCAACTATTGCAAACTTAGAATTTGTACTGGATGCTACAACTTTAAAGTCTTTTGGAAGTTTTGAGACTTGATCAGCATGGCTCATCCAAACTTTTTTTGAATTTTTTTTATTAAAAAAGTTTTTTGTTAACAGACTTTCATTTTTTTTATAAATATTTGCTAACCCAAATTCACGGTGTTTTGATTGTCTAACTCTTCCACCATTAAGTTTAGATAATATTTGATGACCAAAACAAATTCCTAAAATTGGAATATCTAAATTAATAATTTTTTTATCAAATGAATATTTGTTTATTTCATAAACATTTAAAGGTCCGCCAGATAAAATTATACCTTTAATTGATCTATCTATATCTTTGATTTTAATTTTTTTATGACTTACAATCTCTGAAAAAACTCCTAATTCCCTTATTCTTCTTGCAATTAATTGTGTAAATTGTGAACCAAAATCTATTATTAAGATTTTTTTAAGATTTTGATCAAGACTCATTATTATCAGGTTCTATATTCTTTAGAGATTTTTGAATTCCATTATTTTCATCACATAGATTTTTACAAACTTTTACAAAAGTTTGAGACAGATCATTCACTTTTGAATAATTTGATTTCTTTAAGGCTATTTTCATTAACATTAAAATAGCTTCCTCATTATTTGGTTCAATTAATAATGTTGTTTCTAAATTGTATTCTTCCTTTTTTTGATCTTCTTCATGATTATAAATTTTTGCTAAGTACAAGTAAGATTTTGCATCTTTAGGGTTAAATACTATGTTGCGCTCAAACATAAATTTTGCATCATCATAATTCTGACTTTGGTACTTCTTTAGAGCTTCATCAAAAAAATTTTCTTTTGCAAACGCTAAGTTTGAAGAAACCAATATAAAATAAACCAAAATTATTAATTTAAATATTTTATTCATTAGTATTTACTATCATTTTTAATAACATCGACATTGTGAACCATACTTTCGTAAAAGCCTGCTTTGGTAATTTTTACAAAATTAGGTTTAACTCTTAATTTTATAATGTTTTTTGAACCAAGATAACCCATTGAAGATCTTAATCCACCAATCAATTTATATATAATACTCCCTACATCTCCCTTATATTTTGCAAATCCTTCTACGCCTTCTGGAACATATTTTGAAGTATCTTTTTGTTTCGTTTGAAAATATCTATCAGCTGATCCTTTGTTCATTGCTCCTACAGATCCCATTCCCCTAAAACTTTTAAATAACTTTCCATTTTTTTTTATTAATTTTCCTGGAGTTTCATCTGTGCCTGCAAATAGTGACCCTATCATTACAGCATCAGCTCCTGCTGCAAAAGCTTTTGCAAGATCTCCTGAATATTTAATTCCACCATCTGAAATAATTTTTACATTTTTATTTTTTAATCCATTTCTTACTGATAGTATTGCGCTCAACTGAGGAACTCCAATACCCGCTACTAATCTTGTCGTACAAATTGATCCTGGACCAATTCCAACTTTAATAATATCAACACCTAATTTAATCAAAAACTTAGCAGCTTCTGGTGTTGCTATATTTCCAGCGCAAAGAGCAATTTTCTTATTTTTAAATTTTTTAATAAATTTAATTATCTCTCCAACTTTTTTTGTATGTCCGTGTGCAGTGTCAACTACTATCAAATCAACGCCCTCTTTAATTATAGCTTTAGCTCTCAAGAATTCATTTGGTCCTGCACCAACTGCAGCGCCTACTAATAATTTTAGTTTTTTTACTTTTTTAATCTCTAGAATTTGATCTTTAATTTTTAGATTTCTATGAATAACTCCTATTCCACCTGATTTTGCTATAGCTATAGCCATTTTACTTTCCGTAACAGTGTCCATTGCTGAAGATAAAAGAGGAATTTTTAGCTTCAAATTCTTGGTTAATGAAACTGATGTTTGAACTTCTGAAGGTAATATTTCTGAATATTTTGGCGCTAATGTAACGTCATCAAAGGTAAGTGCTTCTTTTATAGGAACCATGATCTTTTATATACGATTCCTTTAAAAATTAAAGTCCCTATCTAAGTTTACTGCAAATTATAAAACTTTCTTTAGAGTCTTTTCTGCTAGATTTTGGTTTAAAAACCTTAACTTCTTTAAAATATTTTTTTCCCTCAGCAACTATTTCATTAAATGTTCCACCCATAAAAATTTTTGAAATAAAGTAACCGTTATCTTTTAATTGATCTTTTGCAAAAAACATTGCTTCTTTGCATAGTTCACCTGTTTGAATAGAGTCTATATTTTTAATACCTGTCGTATTCACAGCCATGTCCGACATCACAACGTCTATTTTATCTTTTATATGTTTTTTAATTTCATCTTGAATTTTATCTTCTGTAAAATCACCCTGGATTTGAACTGTATTACCAATTGGCTCCATCTCTTTTAAATCAATTGATATTAATCTACCACTTTTTGCGACTTTTGCTGCATATTGGGACCAACTTCCAGGAGCAGCTCCTATATCTATTGCTGAAATACCACCTTTAAATATTTTAAATTTTTCATCTATCTCAATTAATTTGTATGCTGATCTCGCTCTATAGCCATCTACCTTAGATTGCCTTACGTAAGTGTCTCTTCTTTGTTTATTAACCCAATTTTTAGAAATTTTATTTTTTTTCAATTAACTATTAAACCTTAAGCTTTTACTTAAAGTGTTACCTTGAAGTGTTTCAATATCTATAGTGATTTCTTTATTCAGTCTCATGTCTTTTTTATCTTTCCAAATACCAGCAGCTAAATGCATTATACCAATCTTATAGTTGGGCAAATAAGGTTCAACGAAAGTAGAACTTTCTTCATCAAACTTTGGTAAAAGATTACTTGTGATCCAATTACAATTAAGAGGTAAAAATTCAGTTTCAATATCATCTATGTAGACAGACATATTCATTGCTAACTGTTCAGAGCCGAATATATCACCACCTTTTAAGGTTTGTTCAAGATTTTTCTGCCATGAACTCCATGAAGTTGAATTCTTTTCTAAAGAAAAAACTCCAATATTTATATGAGGTGCAAACGCGAGTTTTCTTGCCTTTGCATAACCTATATTTGACTTTACAGCATGTTTAAAATTTTGGGATTTGATAATTGCTAACTTTCCTATTACCCAATTAACTTTTGAAGTTATTTTATAACCTGGTCCAATAGTTTGTGTTATTCCTAATTTTCCATCATCACATGCCTTAAAATAAAGTTCAATAGTCTTCCAATCGTTGACCCATGCATCACAATCAATCCATAAATATTTTTCATAACTTGGAAAATATTTTGGAAGAAAGGCTCTTGAAACTTGACTCTTAAGCCACTCTCTTCCTTTTATTTTGCTATCTGGAACTTCTATATCCCATTCAGCTGATTTTATTTCATCAACTTTTTGGGATAATATTTCTTTTTGTTCATTAGTTAGTCCAGCATCTAAAATACATATAGCAACATCCTTACTCTCATTAAATCTTATAATTGAATTGATTAATTCGTCTAATAAAGGGAAATAGTTAGAGTCTGCTAAAGATACTATAACATTTTTTTTCATTACAATACGTCTTCAAGATCATCATCTTCTTCAACTGAATCTTTATCCTGATTTTGTTTTTTTAATTTTTGATAATGAAAAAAACTGATTGGTAGCATTAATAAATAAACAACTGCACTAATAGATATTATACTAAAAGGATAAATTAAAAGTAATCCAAAAAACAATACTATCCCAAATAATAAAAAAATAGTTGTCTTTCTTTGAATAACAATCTTTTTAAATGAATAACTAGGAAACTTACTAATCAGTAATAAAGAAGTGGTTATGAAAAATGCTGGCACAATAATATCGTAATTTAGTTCAATGTAATTAAAATTTGTAAGGCTAATTATTAGAGGAGTTAAAACAAGAATACCCCCAGCTGGAGATGGAACTCCCTCAAAAAAATTATCTCTCCAAGATGGTTCTTGATTTGAATTAACATTAAATCTAGCCAATCTTAATGCTACACAAATCACATAAATCAAACACACCAACCAACCAAATCTTCCAAGGGTATCTAACTTCCAAAAAAACATAACAAATGCTGGGGCTACGCCAAAGCTAATCATATCAGTTAAAGAGTCTAATTCTTTACCTACTTTTGATGTTCCCTTGATTAGTCTTGCAATTCTTCCATCCAAACCATCAATTAAAGCTGCAAAAATTATTGCTATTATTGCAAATTCAAATTTTCCATCTAACGCAAATCTAATAGAAGTTAAACCAATACAAACTCCTATTAAAGTCAGCATGTTAGGTAAAATTACTCTAGCATTTTTTTTTTCTGCTATGATTTTTAAGTTGTTTTTTGGTTGTTCCATTTTTATTTTTTGGCTAATAAAGTTTCACCCGAAATAGTTTTTTGACCAATTTTAACTAATGGTTCATAGTTTTCATAATAAACATCTGCACGACTTCCAAATCTAATCATACCAATTCTATCACCTTGATTAAGTTCTTGACCATTATTTGTCTCACACACAATTCTTCTAGCAATCAAACCTGCTATTTGAACTATAATAATATCATTTCCACTTTTATCTTTTATTTTATAATAATTTCTCTCGTTATCTTCACTTGCCTTGTCAAAAGATGCATTTAAAAATTTTCCTGGTTTGTATAGAATTTCCTCAACTGTTCCTGAGCATGGAGTTCTGTTTACGTGACAATCAAAAACATTCATGAATATACTTATCTTTTTAAATTTTTTATTTTCTAAACCTACTTCTTTAGGTCCATCCACTTCTTCTACTTTAATTACTTCGCCATCAGCTGGGCTAACTAAATAGTTGTCATCTCCAATTATAACTCTCTCTGGATCTCTAAAAAAATAATAAACCCAAACTGTTAGCAGCAATCCAACAACTCCAAGGAAACCGCTTAACGATAATAATATAATTGTGACAAAAACTGAGATTACTAAAAATTTGTAACCCTCTGTATGAATCTTTGGAAATATCTTACTAAACATATTCTTATATTTGCTAATTTTCGATTAATATGTATATAAACCAATCAAATTCAATTAATAAGATAAATTTATTTTAATGAGTAAAATCAAGGTAAATAACCCTATTGTAGAGCTAGATGGTGATGAAATGACTCGTATCATATGGAAGTTTATTAAGAATAAACTAATTCTTCCATATCTAGATCTAGGGATTGAATATTATGACCTTGGAATGAAAAGCAGAGATAATACTGATGATCAAATAACAATAGACTCTGCTAATGCCATAAAAAAAATCGGTGTTGGAATTAAATGTGCCACAATTACTCCTGATGAAGCTAGAGTTGAGGAGTTTGATTTAAAAAAAATGTGGAGATCTCCCAATGGAACGATAAGAAATATAATTGGTGGAACTGTATTTAGAGAACCAATTATCTGCAAAAATATACCAAAACTTGTTCCTTCTTGGAAAGATCCTGTTGTTATTGGAAGACATGCCTTTGGAGATCAATATAGAGCAACGGATTTTAAAGTACCTGGAAAAGGAAAGATGGAAGTTAAATGGACATCCGAAGATGGAAAGGACGAAATAAAATACGAAGTATTTAATTTTACTGGTCCTGGTGTTGCGCTTTCAATGTACAATTTAGATAAATCAATTGAAGACTTTGCAAGATCTTGCTTTAGCTATGGGTTAATTAAGAAGTGGCCTGTTTACATGTCTACAAAAAATACAATTTTGAAACAATACGATGGTAGATTTAAAGACATATTCCAAGAGATTTTTGAAAAAGAATACAAAACAGATTTTGAAAAAAATAATCTAACGTACGAACATAGATTAATTGATGATATGGTTGCTTGTGCAATGAAATGGAGTGGAAAATACATTTGGGCTTGTAAGAACTATGATGGAGATGTTCAGTCTGATACCATGGCACAAGGTTATGGATCTTTAGGATTAATGACTAGTACATTATTAACACCAGATGGAAAAGTAATGGAAGCTGAAGCTGCGCATGGAACAGTTACAAGACATTATAGAATGCACCAACAAGGTAAAGAAACTTCAACAAACCCTATAGCCTCAATATTTGCTTGGACTAGAGGATTAGCCCACAGAGGAAAATTAGATGTAAATAATGAGCTGATAAAATTTGCTCAAACAATTGAAAAAGTGTGTATTGAGTGTGTTGAGAATGGCGCAATGACAAAAGATTTAGCTATTCTTATTGGGCCATCAAGCAAATATTTAACTACTAATCAATTTTTAGATGAAATTGATGGTAATCTTAAAAAAAAATTAAATTAAAGTTTTGAGCTTTTTAAAAGCTTCTTCAATTTTAGACTGATCTTGACCTCCAGCTTGCGCAAAGTCTTTTCTTCCACCCCCACCTTGTCCTCCAATAATCTCAGAACCTACTTTAACAAATTGAACTGCATCAAATTTATCTGTTAATTTATCTGTCACACCAACTGCAATTCCAACTTTATCATCTTTGCTAGCAAAGACTATTATTATACCTTCGCCTAATTCTTTCTTTCCCTTATCAACAAGTTTTCTTAATTCTTTAGGTGGCAGTCCATCAACATTTTGAAGTCTTAATTTAATTCCTTTAATTTCATCATCAGTAATTTTATTTTTTGATTTATCTTCTAGAATTGAATTTACTGAAATTGTCTCTAATTGTTTTGTTAAATTCTTTATTAATGTTTTTTGATCTGACTGATCTAAATTAGGTTTTCCACCTAATTTAGATATTTGTTCACTTAAATCTTTAATAGATTCATCATTTTTTTCAGAAGAAATATTAGATAGTTTTTCTTTATTCTTTAAATAATCTTCTAATTGTTTGTCTCTTAAAGCTTCAATTCTTCTAACCCCTGCAGCAATTGAAGATTGGCTTATTATCTTAAATTTACCAATATCACCTGTATTTTTAACGTGCGTTCCACCACATAATTCAGTTGAAAAATACTTATCACCTTCATCACCCATTGATAAAACTCTAACTTCATCACCATATTTTTCACCAAATAATGCTAAAGCCCCGTTTTCAACGGCTTCATCTGGTGTCATTAATCGAGTTTTTACATCAGATTTTTTTGAAACCATTGAATTTACAAAGTTTTCTACTTTATCAATTTCTTCAGTTGGTATTGGTTTCATGTGACTAAAATCAAATCTTAGTCGACTAGATTCAACCAAAGATCCTTTTTGTGTAACATGATCGCCTAATACTCTCCTTAATGACTCATGTAATAAATGCGTTGCCGAGTGATATGCTCTAGTATTATTTCTTCTTTCAACATTGATTTTCAATTCAACACTATCCTTTATCTTTATTGATCCACTAATTACTTTTCCATAATGAACAAATAAGTCTCCTAATTTTTTTTGGACATCTGTTACCTCAAATTTAAAATCATTTGCAATAATTTCTCCAGTATCACCTACTTGACCACCAGACTCTCCATAAAATGGTGTCTGGTTTACAATAATCATTCCTTCGTCATTTTCTTTTAATTTTATAACTTCTTTATTATCTTTTAAAAGTGATAAGATTATTCCCTCAGCTTGATTAGTTTCATAACCTAGGAATTCAGTGGCCTCTAATTTATCTTTTATTCCAAACCAAATATTTTCAACTGCAGCATCACCTGATCCTTTCCAATTTTTTTTAGCAAGTTCTCTACTTTTTTTCATCAATGATTGGAATTTTTCTGTATCAATTGACATTGATTTATTTCTTAAAATATCTTCTGTAAGATCTAATGGAAATCCATAAGTGTCATATAATTTAAATGCTACTTCTCCAGGTAAAACTTTATCTATTTTAGATACCTCATCATTTAAAATTTTAATTCCTCTATCTAAAAGAACTAAAAATTTTTCTTCTTCCATTCTTAAAGTTTCTTTAATTAAAGACTCTGCTCTTACTAATTCAGGATAGTTGCCTGACATTTCATCTCTAAGTGTTTCAAATAAATTGAAAAAAACTGGTTCTTTGGATCCAAGTAAATGTGAATGTCTCATTCCTCTTCTCATTATTCTTCTGAGAACATAACCTCTTCCTTCATTTGAAGGTAGTACACCTTCAGCAATTAAAAATGCGCTAGCTCTTAAGTGGTCAGCTATAACTCTGAAGCTTGATTGATTAGATTGATCTTGTTTAATTTTAATAATGTCAGATGCAGAGCTTATAATTTTTTTAAAATGATCTGTTTCATAATTATCATGCGTACCTTGCAGCAAAGCTGCAATTCTTTCTAATCCCATACCAGTATCAACAGATGGTTTCGGAAGATTTATTCTTTTATCTTTTGTAACTTGTTCATATTGCATGAAAACTAAGTTCCATATCTCAATAAATCGATCTCCATCTTC
>Ga0233427_10002562_pt1 | contig 17004 bp, 18 predicted proteins | sample SI_118_April2016_5_FD_179885 | JGI IMG/M metagenome (GOLD analysis project Ga0233427, IMG submission 179885) | Seawater microbial communities from Saanich Inlet, British Columbia, Canada - SI_118_April2016_100_MG | ecosystem: Environmental > Aquatic > Marine > Inlet | place: Canada: British...
AATAACGAACTATGTCAGGATGAGTTACTGTTAATGGGCCGCCTTCTTTTATTTGTTTTTTAAATAAAGGGATGACCGAGCCACTTGAATCGAGCACATTGCCAAAACGAACCATAGTAAAACAAGTATTATGAGTTTGATCAGCAAATGCCTGCAAAACCATTTCTGCAGCACGCTTACTAGCGCCCATATAATTGGTTGGTCTGACTGCCTTGTCGGTTGAAATTAAAACAAAGGTTTTAACGTTTGAAGTGATCGCAGCTTCAGCTAATAGCTTTGTTCCTATTGCATTATTAAAGAAACCTTGAGAACTATTATATTCCACAAGCGGAACATGCTTATAGGCAGCAGCGTGATAAATAGTCTGTACGCCATAATGCTCAAAAATCTTTAGAGCCCTATCCTTATCAGTAACAGACCCAAGTATTGGACAAACTTCTATATTAAATTCATTGTAACCTTTCAACTCTTGATCAATCTTATAGAGTGATGGTTCACACAATTCATAAAGAACCAACATTTTCGGTTTTAATAATACAATCTGCCGACAAAGCTCTGAGCCAATTGAGCCGCCCGCTCCAGTAACCATGACCACCTTATTAGTAATGCTCTTTTCAAAAAGCTCTTTATTTGGCTTTACTGACTCCCTTCCAAGCAAATCACTTATATCAATTTCTAATAAATCATTAACTTTTACCTTACCCTGAGCCAATTCTGCGACTCCAGGCACTGAACGGACTTCAACCTTATAAGGCTCTAAAAAACTAATGATTTCTTGACGATGAGAGCGTTTCAAGGATGGCATAGCTATTAATACCGCCTTAACATCATTAGTATCAATCAATCTCTGCAAATTATCTGGAGAATAGACTCTAAGGCCGTTGATGGTAGTGTTATGAATACTCTTAGAATTATCTATAAAAGCTATAGGATTGTATTCTTTCGACTGTTTTAGTGCATTTAAAAGCTGCCTACCGGCTGAGCCGGCACCATAAATTACAACACGATTTTGACTAGTTGCTTCTGAAAACAACCAACGCGCAAAAAGTCTTGAACTGCCAATCACTAAAGTTACTAAAGCCCAATTAATAAGAATCACAGAGCGTGGAACATCTTCAATATTAGCCATAAATACCATTAAGCCCCATAACATCGCATAGATGGAAACAGCCTGAAAAATATTCCAAATCGCCTTAAAACCAACAAAACGAATCACCTCACGATAAAGTCCAAAAACAGTAAAAATAGGCATTGCCAATAACGGCGACCCATAAATTAATATCAGCAATCCTTCATTACCGGAGGGATAAAAGAAATAACCGAGGCGAATCCAGAATGCAACATATATGAGGCAGACAGTAGTAGTGGCGTCAAAAGCAAGCATTATTGCTTGCTTATTTATTCTAGAAAGACTAATTAGAATTTGAATCATAAATGACATTATAGTTTAGCTTGAATAAATATTTATAGTTTAAAATGAAGCATATCATGAAAGAATTATTTAAAACAAGTCGCTGGTATCTTCTTTCCACCAAATCAAGGTCAGAGAAGACTGCGTGTGACAACCTCAACAACCAGGGCCATGAGACATTTTTACCAACCTTAACTCATACAAATAATCCTAAGACCCTCTTCCCAGGATACATATTCGTTAGACCAAGACCAGGGGCTTCGTATACCTCAATCAACTCAACCAGAGGGGTGAAGCAGTTTATTAGGTTTGGCGATATATTTCCGGGCATCTCTGAGAGATTAATTGAATTCCTCAAAACCCGTATAGAGCACTTTGAAACACTAGCCATGAATCAAGAGAAATACCAAAAAGGTCAGATAGTTTATGTTAAAAATGGCCCCTTCAAGAATTTTGAGGCCGTCTTTGATTCTTACGACACAGACAAGAACATCTTCATTCTCTTGAAATTTCTAGAAAGAACTCAAAAAATAAAAGTTAGAGAAGCTGACTTAAATTGACCTTTGATAAGGGCATTTATCAAAGGTCAGTTCGTTTCGTAAAAAAGGGTTTTTTGGGCGCATATAATTTTATAAATCCAGATAAAATAGGGTATATAGTTCAATTATAACCTTAACGCCATGACTAAAAAAGATAAACACAGCACCGGCCCAAAGACCGGCAAGGGCAAGGCCGTCTCCAGTCGCAACTCGCTCACCCACGGCCTGACCGCACGGCGCTGGCTAGACGCTAACGAGCAGTCCCTCTTTGATGAGACCGTCGAAGAATTCAGCGCTGACTTTGACCCGCAATCCTCGATCGAAAGAGTGCTCATCTCTAAGCTGGCCGAGTGCACCGTCAGGCTGATGCGAATCCAGCAAACTGAGAACGCCATGTTTGATCTCGCCAGTAGTGAGGCGGGACACCCAGAGGATTCAATCAGAAGCCTTGATAACAGCAGTGAAAAACTAACCCAGGCGGTATACGCCGCCGCATCAGCAAACTGGCAATTAAACTCTGGCGCATTTGCTAAGAATATGAACATCCTGGAGGAGATTGATCGTCAAAACCTTAGCGACATCTCTGGTTGGCACTACGTAGAAGACAACATGCCCGTTGCTGCCGACTATGTCATTAAAAAGTGCACTGGTGAGCACCTCAACCTGTGTGACTTTGTCTCTCGAGAAACCAACCAATCAAGAAGCACTAAAGTTAGGTTGATCGTTAAAAAGGAAGGCGATCCTGGCGAAAGCGCGCCGCTATCGATAGAAGAAATTACAGAAAATTCTCATAAGATATCATCCACCTCTATGCAGGCATACCTGGATAAGCTTGCCGATAGTCTTGCCAAAGACCTGCAGGTTCAATTCATCCTCAAAGATTTAGACAAGCGCACCCAACAAATAAAAGATGCCGCCATACCCGACACCCAAAAACTGAGCCTGGTCCAGCGCTATCGAACCGCGGACGAGAGGCAGTTCTCGAAGACACTCGGGGAGTTACTTGAGCTGCAAAAAAGAAGAAAGACCGTCTAACTAGTCTTTTTGATTGAGTGACACGCCTGGGCTCTTAACGGGGTCTCCAGAAAACACTATTCCCTCCTCCTCTAAACAAGCTTTAATTGCTTTAATGACAAACTTGTTTGCGTTAGGAATTCCATCTTGAGCCTCATACCTTCTTAACGTTGTAATTCCAACGCCGCTCTTATCAGCAAGATCTTTACCCTTCCAGCCAAGGAGCGAACGTGCGGCTTTTATTTGTTTAGATGATATCATAAAAATAGTATATAATGGTACTTAAAATACCACTTGGAATTAAAATGCATAAAATAAATTTCCTGTTCGATTCTTTAGAGGGTGCTTATGCGCCCAACACAATCAGATCGTATAGATCAGATTATATGCATTATTCCAACTGGTGTCAGAAATATCAATACGATCCCTTTAATATTCATGAAGATAAATTTGCAGACTACATTATGCAGACGGGTGAGAGCCTAACGATTGCAACCATTCAGAGGCGGGTGGCGAGCCTTGGTAGTATATTCAGTCTCACCAAAAGCACCAACCCCACAAAAGAACCCGTGGTCATACTTACCATTAAAAAACTTCGCAGAAAATATGGAAAACCTCAAAAACAGGCAACACCCCTAACCTATGACATATTGACAAAACTCAAAGATGTTTGCTCTGATGATATTGCTGGTCTCAGAAATAAACTGCTTTTACAGCTTGGTTATGAAACCATGCGTCGTCGCTCAGAAATTTGTCAATTTAAATTTGAAGACCTGCAGTATCTTGGTAATCACAGACATGCACTTTTACTGAGGCACTCCAAGACCGATCAGTACAATCAAGGGAAAATAATTCCAATATCTGGCAGGCTTTCGGAGATGATCTTAAGCTGGTCATTAGCAATTGGTCAGGAGAGTGGCTTCATCCTTAGAAGCTTCAAGAGGAATCACTCTACCAAGTCATCTCTCACACCTGCATCAATTAACCATATTTTAAAAAGTCTTCAAAAGCAGGCTGGTCTGAATCAAATTGGAGAGCTATCAGGTCACTCATTTAGGGTTGGCGCTGCACTTGATCTATTAGACAAGAATATTCCGCTTGAGAAAATTATGCTTAGAGGTGGCTGGAAATCACAAACTAGCGCAATGAGATACCTTCAAAGTTGGAGTGATCAAGATTGGATTATTGTTGCTAGTCATCATAGTTAGCTAAAGCCACTTCAATTAAAACATCACATGTTTTTTGGATTTCTTCCTTAGTTAAAGTTGGATGCACTAAAAACATTAAACTTGTTTCTCCTAGCTCTCTAGCAACTGGAAGTCTTTCTTTGGGTCTAAATCCAGTATTGTCGAACGCCTTTTCTAAATAGACTTCTGAACAAGATCCAGAATAGCAAGGAACACCTTTTTCATTGATTTCCATCATCATTTTGTCACGTAGCTCAACACCGCCTTTAACAAAAACATAGCACTTGTAGGCCGCATGTTCTATATAGTCGGGAATAGTGGGTACACGCAAACCTTTGCACAGCCTGGCAGTATTCCAGATTCTATTTGCATTATTCAGGCGCTTTCTATGCCAATCTGGCATTCTTTTTAACTGAATTCTGCCAATAGCCGCTTGCATTTCAGTCATACGCCAGTTGGTACCAAACGATTCATGCAGCCATCTAAACCCTTCAGGATGCTCTCGCTCATAAACAGCCTCATAACTCTTACCATGATCTTTGTAGGCCCACATCTTTCGCCATAGAGATTCATCATTAGTAGTTACCATGCCGCCTTCACCGCCAGTAGTCATAATCTTATCCTGACAAAAACTCCAGCAACCAATATGTCCAATAGAGCCAACAGGATTGCCTTTATATTTTGCCCCATGTGCTTGAGCGCAATCCTCAATTACATACAAATCATGTTCATTAGCAATAGCCATTATTTCATCCATATCACATGGCCAGCCAGCCAAATGAACACAAACAATTGCTTTGGTTTTGTCAGTGATAACAGAGCGTATAGAGTCAGGTGTAATATTTTGAGATAATAAATCCACATTAGAAAATACCGGCACAGCGCCAGCATTTACAATAGAAGATATTGAAGCGATAAAGGTACGAGAAGTGACAATAACTTCATCTCCATCAGCAATATTTAAAGCTTTAAACGCAACATCCAGAGCCAACGTTCCATTGCCCAATGCAACTGCGTATTTCGAGCTAGAAAATTCTGAAAATTCTTTTTCAAATTCCTTGCACTCATCTCCATTCCAATAATTGACTTTGTTAGACAACAAAACATCTTTAACACTATCAGCCTCCTCTTGCGTGAAAGACGGCCAAGGTGAAAATTTATTATTCATCATTATTCAATTGACGCACTACTTTGGCAGGCACACCAAAGGCAACAACATTATCGGGAATATCTTTGTTAACCAAGCTATGTGCACCAATTATTGAATTTTTTCCAATAGAAACACCTGGAAGGATAGTTGAATGACTTCCAATTCGACAATTTTCCTTTAAAACTACTTTACCATGAGAGTTATCAATAGTTGATACAGAATAGATAGAACAATGTGAACCAATTTGGGCATTATCTTTTATCTCAACTCCATGCAAAGCATTAATATATGAAAAAGCTCCAATATCAGTCTCAAATCCTAAATCAAAGCCATCTATATTTTGTATTACCCAGTTATATTTGGTAGGCTTACCATCTTCAATCTTTGGGTATTTCCAGTTAGTAAATCTATCAACTTCCATTATCATTTCCTTTAAAATATTCTACTGTAGCTTGACCGTCTTGATTTATTCCATCACGCATAATTACTTTTTTTAGTGTCAACCATAGTACCTTAATATCTAGCCAAAATGATTGATTGTCCACATACCAAACATCTAAATCAAACTTATCTTCCCAGCTAATTGCATTGCGCCCATTAACTTGTGCCCAGCCAGTAATGCCTGGTAACACTTCATGGCGCCTAGCTTGCTTATCCGAATACAAAGGCAAATATTCCACCAATAATGGACGAGGACCTACCAAGCTCATATCTCCCTTCAAAACATTCCATAATCCTGGTAATTCATCTAAACTCGTTGAGCGTAAAAATTTACCAAATTTAGTGAGCCTAACTTCATCAGATAAAAGAATCCCATTTTTATTGTGCATGTTAGTCATAGTTCTAAATTTAATCATTGTAAACAAAACTTTCTTTTTTCCAGGTCTTGATTGTTTAAAAAAGATCGGTTTGCCAATTTCAACCCTAACTAAAAATAAAATAACAGAAAATACTAATACCAATGGCATGAGTAATATTAGTAAAATTAAAATATCCATAAAACGTTTCAACATAAATTTTATTACCTGTTTACCCTGCAAAAATGAATTGAATACATTTAAGCACCTCTATTTTTAAGTTGTCTTTAAGTTCTTTTCAGGAGTCTTGCTTCTTTCACAAACCTCCTGACAAGAGTTATAGGCTTTATAGCCAAACATTTGAAAATCAAGATTGGCATAACTATTAAATAAGATTAATGAATTTTGAGAGATATTTTTCCATAGCGACTCATCTCTAACATTGCTGCTTTTGTTAATAAAAGGACACTCACTCAGATAACTAACGCCAATCTTTTTATGAATTTTTTCAAGGTCAAATTGTATATTCTCCACATTTCCAATAAAATCTACTATCACTACCCCTTTCTCATCACACACAAATTCATTTTGTAAGAAAAACTTACCAGTACAATAAAACGCAATAAACTCATCGAAACTTTTTTCATTAATCATTGAAAAATATTTATGCACTGGATTTTGTAAAATGTACAAATACAAAGATTCAACATGAGAATAAGGATTCCTTACAAAGGCAAATTTAAAAAAATCATTCCACACATCAGGTTCAAGCTTTTCTCTAACTTTATTGGCTGATTCATGCCTTCTGTACCCTGTTAACCACTCGTTTCCGTTATTAGACAATCCAAAGATTCTATTAATTAATGACAATGCATAATTATAGGGTCTTTTATTCACAATATAATCAATTAGAGTGCCGTGCTTTAAGAGTGACGCTGTTATTGATGTGCCAGCATTCTTATAAATATGAATGAAAATAAATTTTTTTTTATGGGAAATTAGCATTTTTTTTAAATATTAGTAAGCTTCCTTACAGAATTGACAATTTTTATATTGGTGCGCTTCTTGTTGAACATTGCCCTCAACTTTTCTGATTTTTTATCTGCCATACTTGTATATCGATCAATATTATTAATATAAATATTTAAGGCTGATACAATACTTTTTTTATCAAAAGACTTATATTTAATCAGCATCTCTGAAAAAATATCATCTAGCTCTTTATTATTTTGACAATCTAAAATTGGTCGTGACACAGAAGCATAATCGCACATTTTATTGGTTACTGATGCTGCCGATACATCAACTACAGGATTCAATAATAGATCGCATTGCTGCAGCTCTTTCATTAAATCAATGTGTGGTATCATTTTTCGAATAATTAGTTTAGAGTTTTTAGTTTTTTTTAAAAGGCTTAGCTGTTGACTTTCTGATGAAAATATCATTAATTTAAAACTATACCCATTAATTATTAAATCTGAAATTACATCTGAAATGGTAATAAGATCATAACTCTGCCCAGAAGATCCAGAATACCCAATTAAAATTTTTTTTTTATTGACTGTTCTGGTGGTTTTTGCCAATAAATATTTAAAATCATATACAGTTGAGCCTAGATATGAAGTCAAAATTAAAGACGAAGGCAACTCTTTTCTTATAATGTTTGAATATGTGCTAGATACCGTTATAATTAACGAAGCACAAGACATGATTTTTTTTCTAAAAAATTTCATTACCCTGTAGATAAAATTAGGAATTTTATCTGTTACCATTATGAAAGCCTCTGGCCACATATCCTGAATATCAATAACAACTTTATACTTATAAAACCTCTTCATTATAGATAAATATAGCAAAACTCCTAAATCAGGAAAAGCTACATAATATAAGTCTATTTCTTTTTTTCTAAGAAGCCTATGCAAGGCAATATAAAATCCGAATGCTAGTCTGACATGACTAAGAACTCTTGAAATTGACACATTATTTTTATAGCCTGGCTCAAATATTAAATTCACAGAGAATCTAGCATTACTTCGCTTTGCTTTTCTTTGCTTTTTGTAATAATGAGAGAAGGAGCTTGTTAGCAAGATAACATTATCAAGTTTTGAAAAACACTCACATAACAAATAAAATCTATTACTGCCATTCTCCCCTGGAAGTGTCACATAAGGCGCAATAATAGCAATATTCATTTTACTGATTTTTTTTCAAAAGAAAATACATTGAAGAAACTCTTAATTATAACTTTAATAAAATCTACAATTAAAAAGTATAATGCAGTACTTATACTGCAGTGTCTTTTTCTAATCATGAACATTTCTTTCATTATTAAAACCGGTTGTGAAAAGCTTAATCCAAATTTTTCACACAAAGATTCAACCAAAGGGACAAATTCCTTATCAACATCATGCTGAAGATAATAATCATAATCGGCACATATTTTGTAATCAGTATTGTAGCGTATTTCACTTTTAGGAAACACAATACCTTGGTGTGAGGATGGCATTCCGTAACATGGAGCCCTCTGTCTAGTTTTTTTAATCTTATTAAATCTATTCATATAATAAGATTCAAAAAATAACATTATATTTTTATTGTATTCAGAAACCAGGTGTAAATTTTTTGACACCACATCTCCAGAATTTAAAAAAAACAACCTATCTCCTTTTGCACTCTCTATGCCTTTGTTCATTGCACTATAGATGCCATTATTATCCACAATAAATTGATCTGCAAGTTTTTGATCAATTACATCAATAGATCCGTCTGTAGACTCCCCATCCACAATTAGCCATTCTAATTTAAATTTAGGATTTTTTTTATTTAAAGAAATTTCTTTTACTGACGCCTGTGTACGCAGTAGTCCGCTTTTATTATTTTTATTAATTGTTATAATTGTTATGTCAAACATTGCTTCAAATGCGGCTCATTCTATCCATTTTTTTCATGACTTGATTAGATATAACTATAAAAAATAATAAAGGTATCAGCTGACTAAGGCCACTATTTACTGTATTTTGCACTGCAATTACTAGCAATAAGCCAACAAAAAGAATAACTTCTTTATCAATAACTATTGGTGATTTTTTTATACAAAAAACAACTTTATTCAAAATTGACAGTGCCAAATAAAAAGAACCTACTAATATAAAAATTCCAAAAATATACCCTGCACTTTTAAAAATATCTATCACGAAATTATGAGCAGAACCGCCATTGTAATGAATAGGCACAACATCAATTTTGACAATATGTTCAATCCACACCCTAATTCTAATATTTATTGCATCGTATAAATTAATAAACTCACTAATGGCGTAAAAAAACAATACAGAGACAGCGGGAATAACTATAAAAATAATACTAGTGAGGTATACGTATACCGCCTTATTATGAGGAGATTTTATAATTGTAAAAATAACAAGCCAGGGTATAAAGATAAGTATAAATACAAGTAAAGCGTCTACTCCAAGCCTATAACCCACATATAGAGTGCAGGATATAATTATAGTTTTAAAGAAAATTACACCACCATCTGCCAACTTTGAAAATAAATATACCAGTAAAAATGAAATTATCACAATATACGACGACCTTGCCCCATGAATAAGGGTGTCATTAAAAATAAAGTTTGGCGGGGAGTTTGTGTTTAAAAGTAAACTAAAGAAATGCAATATAACAAATAAAATTAGTCCTGACATCGCCTTATCAAGACATAGGTACCTTATATTTATATTGAATAAGATAACCATGGTTAGACCTATAAAAGCAGTTAGTTGGAATATTTTATAGCTACTAGAAATTATACTAATTGCGCTAACAAGTACCATTAATACCAAAAAAATAAGGGATTCAATTGAATGCTCTTTTACTACTCCATTTAACACTTTGCTAATATTTTTTGCCCCGATTGAAGATAGAAAGTAAAATAAAATTATTACCCACCCGATGGGGACTCCAGAAACGCCATGCGACACTGAAACAATACTTAGCGTTTCTGGATTAATATAGAAAGGGAGAAAAATTAAATAATTAAATAATTTCATGTTTAAAGAAAATACAAAAAAGTTTTCTATTGCTTGTTAGGAATATAAAAAGGTAGTGATGCCCTAGAAGACCGATAATATTAGGAAACCATACCAGTTTAAATTCAACTATCACTCTCTCTCTCTACAACCCAAATTTTATTTATCTTACAACCTTTTAATAAACTTCCAATAATTGCTAACGCCCTATGACGACCACCTGTAATAGACTTATTGCCAATCTCCAACGGGTGAGACTTTAAAAAAATATTAATTTCCTTTTCGCTCATACTGTCCAATGACGAATAGTACTCCCCTGAATAAAGCATTGGCTTTTTTATTTTACGAATATATGCATCTATCTTGGAATAGGGAACTACGTCCTTTACAAAACCATACTTTACACAATAGAAAAAGAAATTATTACCAGAACTCCAAAAAAAATTGGACAGTGATGGCTTGCAGATATTTGTGTATTCAGATAGCATAGTCTCAACAATCTCCCTTTGCTTTGAATTGATCACATCGTTCTGGTTAAAATAATTGTATATTTGATCTAGTCTCCAATATTTCCCATTCGAAGTAACCATATCAAGATGTTTTTTTCTCCACCTACGGTTGAATGAATTTTTTTCTTCTATATCCAATTTAAGAAATGTATTTAAATTAATGCATTTATATTTAATGCCTAGCAGCCTCCCAATGAAAAAATTCAATAATAGCCTGTTATGATGTTTTAACCTAATTAACAGTCTAATATACAGATCAACAACTCTAATTGAATTCAATATATTATTAATTTTAAACCTGGCAACTTGAAATCTAATCTTGTTAATTACAGAATGATATTTGTTGTAAATTACTTGCTCTGGTAAACAAGGTAGATTCATTTTAGTATTTTTATAAACTACCTCTCTAGTTGGAAATAAAAATTTCCCCTTGTATTTTTTTAAAAAATGAACATAATAATCACTATTTTTTTTACTGAATAAACATATATCAACATACCTAGAATCACGATAAAAACTTACAATTTCTTTAGTGAATCGTATTTGACAAAACCCTAATCTATTCAGACTTTTCTTTATAGATGAAAAGCTCTTTAAAAATTTACAACCCTGAACTGCAATATCATCATCATGGTCGTAGGGCAAAGAATTACTCTGAACAGATACTAGAGTTTTTCCAAAAACAAACCATTGAACACCAAACTCATTAAGAACACCGCCCAAATCCTTAATTAAATCCAATCTAATCTCATTAACTACTGATAAATTACTGTTGAACTGCCGCCTATGGAATTGGTCATTAATAGTAAAGTCATGCAACGTCCAAAAAGACTCATCTTTTGGCAGGATGTGATATTTATTGTATTTAGCAATATAATTAGATTTAGTATGTTTAATAATCAAGCCCTCTAGAAGAGAAAAAAATTTCTTCAAATAAATCTATATCAAACTTTGAAAAAACACCGGTCTTTACCAAGTGCCATTTATTAAAGTCTTGAAAATATACAACACTATCAACTCTAACTATAATTTTCAAAATGTTTATTGCAGATGCAACAATACATCTGTGCTGACCAGAATTAATGAGCATAATTCTCTCGCCTTTTCTGGATACAACTAAAGTCCCAGTGATTGGAGATAGTCGGTATATTGACTTGTCATATCCATTTTGAATAAAAGATAATAATATCTTTTCGTATCTACGCATCTCTATCTGTACTTTTTTTAGTGAAGCGGTCCCGCCCCAAGGCCACCACTCTTCAGCTGCTCCAAAAAATAAGTTTAACTTAGCTTCACGCTTAAGCCCTTTTTCCAACGCCCTTTCATTTAATTTCAGACTGTCAATTGACCATGGAAATGGCATAGCATAAGCCTTTATATTCTGAAATTTTCTTTTACCTATATTTTTATAATATATGTCTGCAGCCGATACAAAATTAGGACCACTGTAAAAATCAACCAAATTTTTAGATAATTTTTCACTATCTTTAAAGGTAGCATACTCTCTCAAAATTTTGATATGCGGGTGCGACCCATTTCTGCCAAAAGAAAATGCAGGATTCCCTCTACAAAAATCTAAAGGAACAAATTCATATTTCTTTTTTTCTTTTCGAAGAAAGTTATAAATAATCCTAAAAATATTCATCTTTTATAACAGTTTTTTTTTAAACCTTGATAACTTCATTTTTTAGAGATAGAAATTATATTATTTGAGATTTTTTTAATACAGTACTCTTCAGAATCATTTGTGGAATATTTAAATCTATCCACTACATTCTTTACATAAAATAAAGAAATAGAATTATCCACCACCCGTGCAGTAATTTGTTTGGAATACCTTTTTTTTAATTTAAATAAAATACCCGCAAATTCAAACGAACTTTTTATAATTAAATTAGAAAAAAAACCATTCTTAGGTAAATTAAATTTATCTATAGAATTTATTATTAATTTAACTGAAAAGTCGCCATGCAAATTAGAGATGGCCTTAGATAACATTCCAGTCCTTTTTTGCTTATAACTATCATTATTAAATTCATTTGATAGCATTAACTCTATTTTATCTAAACAATCTTTTTCACTGCTAACTCGAACGCTTACGCTATCAGGTAGTTTGATTTCAAATTTTTCATCAGAAAAAGGATGATATGCAATAGAAGGGACATCTAGTAGAAAGCCTTCTATGGCTGTTGTACAGCCTGTATGCACAATAACACCTGCCTTATGAATCCAGTATCCTACTGAATGCTCATTGCTGATTAGCACGTTACTGTAGCTGCCATACATACTCTTCCAATAATTAACATTTTCAATAGGATGTGGCCTTATAACAACATCATTATTAGGAAATTTAAGAATTATTTTTTTGATTAATTTATTGTAATATTCTAGTAATTTCCTCTTATAAGCAACCAGCTCCATGAGTTTTTCTTTTTCAGTGTCGCTCATAGAGGGTTTGTCTTGTAACTGCTTATCGATATAACTTATATCTGGATTGCCATAATTCACAGGGGCAAATTTCATATTAATTAATATTATTTTTTCTGTATTGGTTTCAAAATTATTGTAATTACAGACAGGCTGGCGTAGTAAATCAATCCTAGGGTGTCCAGTAACCGCTAAAGATAATTTTGGGTTTATATCAACAGATACACTCTTAATCGCTGCATATTGACCCTTCCCCCAGCATAAGAAAACATCAACATATTTTAATGTTTTAAATTTTATTCTAGAATCAAGATAATCTTTCCAACTAAACTGAACAAAGCCCTCTTCATCATGAACAACAACTTTATGCCCCTTTTTTTGTATTGCTTTAAAAGGCTTCTCCATAATATTTATAGAGTCTTTATAAAGAAAAATCCCCTTAGGCAGGGGAATATACTTTAAATATACATTAAGATCTTTTGTTCCTATTATCGATATATAGCCTCTTCTAGCAGCCTCAAGTGCTAGAAAAATTTTAGCATCTAACTCTCTAGTTTTAGACTCAATAGGCATATAGATATATTTATTCACCTCAAAATCTCCTTTGACTTTTTTTTAATTTAAAAACGTATAGTGACTCATTAATTTTGAAGTCTTTTTTTTCAAATTCAACTATCTTAAATATTTTTTTATTGACATATTCTTTATTTGAGCCTTGTTGTGTTTTTATCATAAGAAAATTCTACTTTTTCAAAGTTTTGATTTTTTTTGGAAGGACTGCAAGTCAATTCAGTAGCTTTTGCATTTTTTTAAAGCTTAAGAGGAGGGTAAACTATTAGAAAGCTCAATCACTTTTTGACGTAACTCAAAGCTAATTTTTTCAAGAATATCATTGTCACGCACCCTTGCAGATAGCTTAACACTATTAATAATATCACACGTTTTATCTCCAAACTCCAGCCCCAGGTCTGCAGCTAAATTACTTACACTCTCATATGGATTTTTAATAAAACTCTCATACTGTAGATTAATACTATTTTGCATGCGGGAATTGACCTGAATATAGTAATAAGCACACCGATCAATCTCATTCATTGAGCACCATAAATCTATATCTTTATCACAAACCCAAAAAGGGGTTTTTATTTTATTCTGTACTGAAAAAGGCCATATCGTATTACGATTACCCACTCTTTCTGAAAACCACTTTTTTGCAAATAGGGAATTTATCGTCTCAATCGGCCCTCTTTCCATAATTACTACGCGCATATTAGGATAGTATTCAATCATTTTTGGTATGAAAGGAACGATATCAGGCATCTTATAAGCAATAACCCCATTTCTCCCATTTTTTTCCGCCTCAACCTTGCCAATAGATCTATTGAGTCTTGCCTCAATATCATCTCTAGATTTAACTTTATAAATAGAACTATCATCAATTGTATTGCAATTGACACTTCTTCCACCTAGTGCATTAATAAAAAAATCTTCATACAAGTACGTCTCGTAAAGTAATTTCCATTCATTTTTATTTATTGAATTTATCAATGGTATTAGTGAAAATAAAGTGGCAGGCTCAAAAGAGTATTCTACATTTTTTAAACTATGTATTACCTTACCTATAAGAGTTGTTCCACTTCGGGCAGATCCAGAAATTAAAATCGCATTACTAACTTTATTGCTGGCACTTTTGGATATGCTTAAATTCATCAGTATTTACTCCATTTAGCTAAATTGATACCTTTAGATAAAAGCAGTTCCCGTGCATTTGGTAGGCCGTCTCCTACAAAATTAAATAAATTTGCAGTTGCTACTGCATCCACTTCACTATCTTTAAGTCCATGCATCAAATGCTGATCATTACCTGCACCACCAGCAATAATCAAAGGTATATTAATTTTTGACTTTAAGCTATTTATATTATCAAAATCATAACCAAATCCAGTTCCATCTCTTTCAATTGAATTCAAGTACACCTCTCCAACTCCCAATGATATTACATAGTCCATGTATTCTTCAAGAGGTATATCTATTTTTTTTATTCCATCACCTATATAAACATCATTTGAATTGTAATCTATTGATCCGATTATGCTTTGACTCCCGTACTGCTTAATAAGTTTCTTAACTAATATTCTATCTGTATAAAGCACACTATTTAATACCAATTTATCGGCACCGCTATAAAATAACAACCCTGCATCTTGCATACACCTTATACCGCCGCCTGCAGCAATTGGAATAAAAACATCATTTACAAGCCTTTCCAAAACTTTAGAAAACTCTCCTATATCCTTCTTCTTCTTTGAAGCATTCAATACTATCAACTCATCAAGTGAAAAAGCTATCTCTTTAAATTTATAGTTTCGCTCAAGCCAGTTTATATCACCAACCTTCTGCAATCTAAAATTTCTACTCTGAGTAAATTTCCCATCCTCATAAATTAATGTAAATATTATCCTTTTTCGTAACATTTTAAAATTTCTCTAAAAAATTTTTCAATATCTTTATCCCGTTTAGCTGACTTAATTCTGGGTGGTACTGTGTTCCAACTATATTTTCCATTTCATATGATGCTATAAATTCTTCACCATAATGGCAATTTGATTGATTTATATTTTTGTTACTTTGCACTCTAAAACTATGAGTAAAATAAAAATCGTTTTTTTTAGAAAGGCCGTCATATAGCTTTGAATTTATATTTGACCTGACTTGATTGAATCCAACATGAGGAACTTTAAGATTGCCAATATCAAATCTCTTGCAACTAGCATCAATATATTTGAGACCTTCAGAGACCTCATCTTCATCACTACCTTGACACATTAACTGCATTCCTAAGCAAATACCTAATGTCGGCCTCTTACCCTCCAAAACTATTTTATCTAAAACATGATGTAAATCTAGTTTTTTAATTTCTTTCATGGCCTTTGAGAATGAACCAACACCTGGCAGTATTAGTTTATCTGCAGTCACTAATTCTTCGTATTTGTTTGACACTATTACATTGTTAATGCCAAGATACTTCAAGACACTACCAATAGATTTAATATTACCCATTCCGTAATCAACAATAGCTACTTTCATACTGGTACCTAATATGAGAACTCTTGAGCAACATCAAACTTCGGTTGCCACACTCCATCTCTCTTTTCAAACAAGTCCTTATTAACGTACTTATCCAATACGGCATCAAATTCATCTTTTGTCATTTGATAATAAGCAAGATAAGTCTCAATCAACTCCTCTGGATAAGCGTTATCATACATTTTTACTAAATTTATCGCCTGATCTCTTGTCATTGCACCTCTTCTTATCTCAATTCCAGCATCTTGAGTGGCCCGACCAAATCCAAATTTAAGGTACATTAAGTATGCATGTAATGAATATAACGCCTGATCGTTTTGAGAAAAATTTGTAAATGTATCTTGATTTCCTTCGTCTTTTTCAATAAGCCCGCAATGGTCTTTGGCAACAATATAGTTTCGATATGAATCCCATGCTTCATAATAAGACCAATGCGTAAATGATAGGCCTATTTCAGATATTTCTTCTTCTGTAGGAAACTGAAAAAATGCCAAATCCGCATCACTTATATCTCCATCAGCTTTAATCCTATCAAAAACTTTTTCATGCCCACCCTCAAGATAAACTCTCTTCATATAGTTTATATCATATAGTGACTTATTCTTACTTTCAGTTGATCCACCATATTCAACCTCTCCATCTTCTCCATAAAAGATTAATGGTATTTTAAAGTTAGTAGCAGTTTTGATAACAGCAGTCATTATTGCAATTAACCAGCCATAATAAGGGAATCCTTTTTCAATAAATCCATACTTATTTAATCTATCCAGTACAATTGGATTGCAAGATATATGTATATGATTGTAACCAGACTGTACAAAGTTAGTAAGATTCTGATCACCAATTTCTAACGATAAC
>Ga0233427_10002566_pt1 | contig 16996 bp, 11 predicted proteins | sample SI_118_April2016_5_FD_179885 | JGI IMG/M metagenome (GOLD analysis project Ga0233427, IMG submission 179885) | Seawater microbial communities from Saanich Inlet, British Columbia, Canada - SI_118_April2016_100_MG | ecosystem: Environmental > Aquatic > Marine > Inlet | place: Canada: British...
CCGCAATAGAGAATACATCTTCGATAGGCATAATGAATGCACCGTCAATCGCACGCTCCGGCTCAGGAATATAAGAATCCAGCGCTTCAGCCAGCTTTTTAACAGCCGTGGTACCTAACTCGCCATCATCTTCGCCGTTCAACGCCATCAAGGCAGAACCAACGATAATTGGCGTGTCATCACCTGGGAATTCGTACTGGTCTAGCAGCTCACGTAGCTCCATCTCAACCAGCTCTAACATTTCGTTGTACTCTTCAGTACCAACACCACCACAATCTTCAGCCAACAGATCCGCTTTGTTTAGGAAAACAATAACGTAAGGTACGCCAACCTGACGAGACAGCAAAATATGCTCGCGCGTCTGAGGCATTGGACCATCGGTTGCACCACAAACCAAAATAGCACCATCCATTTGCGCGGCACCGGTGATCATGTTTTTCACATAATCAGCGTGACCCGGGCAGTCAACGTGCGCGTAGTGACGATCTGGAGTATCGTATTCAACGTGAGACGTTGCGATGGTAATACCACGCTCACGCTCTTCTGGTGCATTATCAATACCTGCGAAGTCAACGGCTTCGCCGCCCCATACTTCTGCACATACGCGAGTCATCGCAGCAGTCAGTGTTGTTTTACCATGGTCAACGTGACCAATTGTACCCACATTCACATGCGGTTTATTACGTTCAAACTTTTCCTTAGCCATGAGCTGCCTCTTAGAAAATCATCTAACTTTGTTAATAATTTGGTCTGAAATATTCGCCGGAGCTTCAGAATATTTCTCGAATTCCATGGTATAGGTGGCACGACCCTGAGTCGCTGAGCGCACATCGGTTGCATAACCGAACATCTCACCCAAAGGCACCTCCGCCCGGATAATCTTACCCATTGGCGAATCTTCCATACCATGGACTATGCCGCGTCGACGATTCAAATCGCCCATCACGTCACCCATGTAGTCCTCAGGCGTCACCACCTCAACTTTCATCATGGGCTCAAGTAAAACTGCACCACCCTCGGTGGCCAACTGTCTTGCTGCCAAAGAACCCGCCACCTTAAAGGCCATCTCGTTAGAGTCAACCTCGTGGAAAGAACCATCAATCAATGTGGCTTTAATACCCAACAAAGGATAACCCGCCAAAACACCATTTTTAATCTGGTCTGCCACACCCTTTTGAACCGCAGGAATATATTCCTTAGGAACCGACCCGCCAACAATCTCGTTTACAAATTCGAGACCCTCAGCGTTTTGATCCTCAGCCGGCTCAAAAACAATAACAACATGCCCATATTGACCACGACCGCCAGATTGACGCACAAACTTCCCTTCAATCTTGCTGGTATTGCGAATCGCTTCGCGATAAGCCACTTGAGGCTTGCCAACTCTGGCCTCGACATTGAATTCGCGACGCATACGGTCAACGATAATATCCAAATGCAGCTCACCCATGCCAGAAATAATGGTCTGGCCGGTCTCTTCATCCGTCTTGACGCGGAACGAAGGATCCTCTTGGGCCAGCTTACCCAACGCAACACCCATTTTTTCCTGATCAGGTTGCGTTCTCGGCTCCACCGCCACAGATATCACTGGCTCAGGAAACTCCATACGCTCCAGCGCAATAATTGCTTTAGGATCACACAGCGTATCGCCGGTGGTAACATCCTTAAAACCAATGCCCGCCGCAATATCACCAGCCAGCACCTCTTTGATTTCCTGTCGGTCATTAGAGTGCATTTGCACCATACGACCAACACGCTCTTTTTTACCCTTGATCGGGTTGTATAGGGTATCTCCTGAACGCAGCGACCCTGAGTAAACTCTAAAAAACGTCAAGGTCCCAACAAACGGGTCTGTTGCAATCTTAAAAGCCAGCGCTGCAAAAGGTGCGTCATCATCGGCTGGGCGCGTGTCCGTGCTGTCATTCTCCAGCACACCCTCAATAGCTTTCACTTCTGTCGGCGACGGCAAGTACTCTACCACCGCATCCAATACCGCCTGCACGCCCTTATTTTTGAAGGCAGAACCGCCCAGCACCGGCACAATTTCATTAGCCAGAGTGCGCAGACGAATACCTTTTTTAATCTCCGCCTCGGACAAATCAACACCTTCAAGGTACTTGTCCATTAACTCTTCATTCGCTTCGGCCGCAGACTCAACTAAATGCTCACGCATTTGCTCACAGCGCGCGAGCAAATCCTCAGGGATCGCTTCATATTCGAAGGTCATACCCTGATCTTCCTCGTTCCAGATGATTGCTTTCATCTTAACGAGATCAACAACGCCCTTGAATTCGTCTTCAGCGCCGATGGTCACCTGCAGAGGCACAGCCACTGCACCCAATCGTTCACCCAGCTGATCAACAACCATTTGGAAATCCGCGCCAGTGCGATCCATCTTGTTAACAAAGACCATACGCGGCACTTCATAGCGATTTGCTTGGCGCCAAACGGTTTCCGTTTGCGGTTGCACACCAGAGGAGCCACACAACACCACAACTGCACCATCGAGCACACGTAGAGAACGCTCTACCTCAATAGTAAAATCCACGTGCCCCGGCGTATCAATAATGTTAACCCGGTGCTTCTCAAATTGACCTTGCATACCCTGCCAGAAACAGGTGGTCGCAGCCGAAGTAATAGTAATACCTCGCTCCTGCTCCTGCTCCATCCAATCCATGGTAGCTGCGCCGTCATGCACTTCACCAATCTTATGGGAAAGACCGGTGTAGAACAGAACACGCTCCGTTGTGGTGGTTTTACCCGCATCAACGTGTGCACAAATACCAATATTGCGGTAACGGTCAATAGGCGTAGAACGCGCCAAGTTTGTATCCTCTGAAATCAAATAAGCGGCTCAATGAGCCGCTTAGAAACTGCAATCCAGAAGCGCCCTCTGCGAGACCACCTCTGTTAAAAACGCTTTCTTTAGAAACGGTAGTGCGAGAACGCTTTGTTCGCTTCAGCCATACGGTGAACGTCTTCACGCTTCTTAACCGCAGAACCTTTACCTTCTGCTGCATCGGCGATTTCACCAGCAAGACGTAACGGCATAGATTTTTCACCACGCCCACGCGCTGCATCAACCAACCAGCGCATTGCTAACGCTTGCTGACGCACTGCACGTACTTCAACAGGAACTTGGTAGGTTGCACCACCAACACGACGAGACTTTACCTCTACCATCGGACGAATAGTATCGAGTGCTTTTTGGAATACTTCGATAGGATCTGAAGCACCAGTACGCTCTGCAACGGTATCCAACGCACCGTATACGATACGCTCTGCAACAGATTTCTTGCCACTAACCATGACCATGTTCATAAACTTGGCCAATATTTGACTGCCGAACTTTGGATCAGGCAGCACATCACGTTTTGCTACAACTCTTCTTCTTGGCATTACTACTTACCTTTTCTTACCTTTCAATTCAGGATTTTCCGGAACCTACTCAAAACGCATCCAGCTAAAACATAAGATGCGGAGGCTGCCCGGCCTTACTGTACAGTCAGGGGAGAGTCTTCGATTTAAAACCTTAACTCAACCCAAAAACACCCTAAGCTTTAGGGCGCTTCGCACCGTACTTAGAACGACTCTGCTTGCGATCGCTCACGCCCGCTGTATCGAGACTACCGCGAACGGTATGATATCGAACACCAGGTAAATCTTTTACACGACCACCACGAATCAAAACAACCGAGTGCTCCTGCAAGTTGTGGCCTTCGCCGCCAATGTATGAGGTAACCTCAAAGCCATTGGTCAGACGAACACGACATACTTTACGCAGTGCTGAGTTCGGTTTTTTAGGCGTAGTAGTATAAACACGAGTACAAACACCACGGCGCTGAGGACAGGCTTGCAGTGCAGGGACATCAGTCTTTACTACTTTACGCTTACGTGGCTTACGAACCAATTGGTTGATCGTTGCCATTGATAAAACTCCAGTTCTTAAAAAATATAGAAAAAATGTGGAATTACCCACCATAAAATAAAGGATGCGAGATTCTAATGATCTCGAATCCACGAGTCAACCCCAAGGGCCAACAGCTCTAAGGAATAAATTGGTTATCTTTATCAGTAAACGCGCCAATTGAACCATAGGACCAATTGACGCCACTACTAAAAATGTCCGTTATTCTCCAGAGGTATTCAGTGCTTCAGCCAACGCCTGCTCAACTTCATCGGCGCTCACCGTATTAGCGCTTGCACCCGCTTTTTCTGCGAGCTCAGCCAACCGCTTGTCTTTACGGTTTTTGTGGTACGTCAAGCCTGTACCCGCCGGGATCAAACGACCCACCACAACGTTTTCCTTCAAACCGCGTAAGTTATCACGCTTGCCGGTTACCGCCGCTTCCGTCAATACCCGGGTAGTTTCCTGGAATGACGCCGCAGAAATAAAGGATTCTGTCGCCAAAGAAGCTTTAGTAATACCGAGCAACAAACGCTCAAAGCGAGCCAACGGCAAACCGGTCTTCTCAGCTTTCTCGTTAGCTTCAAGCAGTTGGTTGTATTCAACCTGATCGCCTTTAATAAGATCCGTGCTACCCGCGTCCAATACATCAACTTTACGCAGCATCTGACGCACAATCACTTCAATATGCTTGTCATTGATAATTACACCCTGCAGACGATAAACCTCTTGAATCTCTGCCACAATGTACTCAGCCAGCTCACTCACACCACGTAATCGTAAAATATCATGCGGATTCAGTGGGCCGTCAGCAATCACCTCACCTATTTCAACCTGCTCACCTTCAAACACGTTCAGCACACGCCATTTAGGGATTAACGCTTCATAGGCATCGCTGCCATCAAGCGGCGTAATCACCAGACGCTTCTTACCTTTAGTTTCCTTACCGAAGCTAAAGGTACCTGAAATCTCCGCCAAAATAGCGGGCTCTTTAGGCTTGCGCGCCTCAAACAGATCCGCAACTCGCGGCAAACCACCGGTAATATCACGAGTTTTAGAGCTTTCTTGAGGAATACGGGCCACAACGTCACCAATAGCAACGTCGGCATTATCCTCCATGCTCAACAATGCATTAGCAGGCAGATTATAGTGTGCAGGCACTTCCGTACCCGCGAGGAACAAGTCCTTACCATCTTCACCGACCAACTTAACCATCGGCCGCAAGTCCTTACCGGATGCGGGACGATCCTTCGGATCAATCACTTGAATATTAGTCAGACCTGTTAGCTCATCAACCTGGTGCTTAACAGTAATACTGTCTTCCATATCGTGGAATTTCACCCTACCCGCAACTTCCGTCACGATTGGGTGAGTGTGCGGATCCCAGTTGGCGATCACTTGACCGGCATCAACTTTGGAACCTTGCTTAACACTCAACACGGTACCGTAAGGAATTTTATAACGCTCACGCTCTCGCCCATGCTCATCGGCAATTGCCAGCGAGCCTGAACGGGAAACAACCACCAGGTTACCGTCGGTACGCTCAGCGTGTTTGACGTTATGCAAACGTACTTCACCGCCGTGCTTAATTTGTACACTATCGGCACTGGCAGAGCTAGAAGCTGCACCACCAATGTGGAAAGTACGCATCGTTAACTGTGTACCCGGCTCACCAATGGACTGAGCCGCAACAACGCCAACCGCTTCACCGATGTTAATCTGATGACCACGACCTAAATCACGACCATAACAGTTGGTACAAATACCATGGCGAATATCACAGGTAATTGGCGAACGCACTAGGATTTCGTCAATATTGTGATCATCAATCACTTCAACTGTTTTCTCATCAATCAAAGTGCCTGCTGGCAGCACCACGCTTTTCTTGTTGCTAGGGTCAATAATGTCTTTAGCCACAACTCGACCCAAGACACGATCGCCCAATGCAACAACGACTTCACCACCTTCAATCAGCGGCGTCATCAACATGCCATGTTCAGTGCCGCAATCAATATCAGTAACTACCAGATCCTGTGCCACATCGACCAAGCGACGTGTCAGATAACCAGAGTTCGCCGTTTTTAACGCCGTATCAGCAAGACCCTTACGCGCACCGTGAGTAGAGATAAAGTACTGTAATACCGATAGACCTTCACGGAAGTTAGCCGTAATAGGGGTTTCAATAATCGAACCATCCGGCTTGGCCATCAGACCACGCATACCCGCTAACTGGCGAATCTGTGCAGGCGAGCCCCTGGCACCAGAATCAGCCATGATGTAGACCGAGTTAAAGGATTCCTGGTCAACCTCGTCACCCTGACTATCAACTACCTTCTCAGTACCCAACGTATCCATCATCGCCTTGGCGATCATTTCGTTAGCGCGAGACCAGATATCAACTACTTTGTTGTACTTCTCACCCTGCGTTACCAGACCTGAAGAAAACTGGTCTTCAATCTCATGTACTTCAGCTTCAGCGGCAGCAAGAATGGTAACTTTCTCATCGGGAATAACAAAGTCATTCACACCAATAGAAACACCAGAAACCGTCGCATAGTGGAAGCCTGTATACATCAGCTGATCAGCAAAAACGACCGTTTCTTTCATGCCCACATCACGATAACAGGTGTTGATTGCACGCGAGATAGCCTTTTTCGTCATCGGCTGGTTAACCAGCTCAAATGCCATGCCATCAGGAACAATATCAAACAGTAAAACACGCCCGACGGTGGTATCAAGCAATTTAGTCGTCGCTACCATGTCACCGTTTTCATCTTTCAGAACTTCTTTAATCCGCGTTTTTATTCGCGCCTGCAGCTCCACATGCTTGCCGCCGTAAGCGCGCTGAATCTCCGCTAAGTCAGCAAACACCATGCCCTCGCCTTTAGCATTGATACGCTCGCGAGTCATGTAATACAGACCCAGTACCACGTCCTGGGAAGGAACGATAATTGGCTCACCGTTGGCAGGCGACAGAATATTGTTGGTAGACATCATCAAAGCGCGCGCTTCAAGCTGCGCTTCAATTGTCAGCGGTAAATGCACCGCCATTTGATCGCCATCAAAGTCAGCGTTGTAGGCCGCACACACCAGTGGGTGTAGCTGAATCGCCTTACCTTCAATCAACTCAGGCTCAAATGCCTGAATGCCTAATCTATGCAGGGTTGGCGCACGGTTAAGTAACACCGGGTGCTCACGAATCACTTCAGCAAGGATGTCCCACACTTCCGCCGTTTCGCGCTCAACCATTTTCTTAGCTGCTTTAATTGTTGTTGCTAAACCACGCAACTCCAACTTGCTAAAAATAAACGGCTTGAACAACTCAAGTGCCATTTTCTTAGGCAGGCCACACTGGTGAAGCTTTAACTGCGGCCCTACCACGATAACTGAACGGCCTGAGTAATCTACACGTTTACCCAGCAAGTTCTGACGGAAACGACCTTGCTTACCTTTGATCATATCAGCCAAAGATTTTAGCGGACGACGATTCGAGCCAGTAATAGCACGACCGCGACGGCCGTTATCAAGCAGCGCATCCACAGATTCCTGTAGCATACGTTTTTCGTTACGCACGATAATATCTGGCGCATTCAGCTCCAGCAGGCGATTCAAACGGTTGTTACGATTAATCACGCGACGGTATAGATCGTTCAAATCGGAGGTAGCAAAACGGCCACCATCCAGCGGTACCAACGGACGCAAATCCGGCGGCAGAATTGGCAGAACATCCATTACCATCCATTCAGGCTTGTTGCCGGAGGTCGCAAAGGCCTCCATCAACTTCAACCGCTTAGATAGCTTTTTAATACGTGTTTCAGAATTGATCGTTGGGATCTCATCACGGATAACTTTAATTTCCGCTTCCAAATCCATTTGCTTCATCAATTCCTGAACCGCTTCAGCACCCATTTTGGCAGTAAAGTCATCACCAAATTCTTCCAGGGATTCAAAGTACTGCTCGTCATTTAGGATCTGACCGTACTCAAGCGTGGTCATGCCAGGGTCGGTTACAATAAAGGACTCAAAGTACAACACACGCTCGATATCACGCAGCGTCATGTCTAGCAGCATACCGATACGAGACGGCAGCGACTTTAGAAACCAGATATGGGCGACCGGGCTAGCCAGCTCAATGTGACCCATACGTTCACGTCGCACTTTAGCTAATGCAACCTCAACGCCACACTTCTCACAGATAACTCCGCGATGCTTAAGGCGCTTATACTTGCCGCATAAGCACTCATAATCTTTAACTGGGCCAAAAATTTTAGCACAGAACAAACCATCTCGTTCCGGCTTAAAGGTACGATAGTTAATGGTTTCCGGCTTTTTAACTTCACCAAAAGACCAAGAACGAATCATGTCCGGTGATGACAAACCAATACGGATGGCATCGAACTCTTCTTCGTGTGTTTGCGCTTTTAATAGATTTAATAAATCTTTCATCAGTCTCTTCTCCAAAAGGAGTATTCAACAGGACAACTCCGCGATTAAGCGTATGTCCGTCCCATTAATCCAGTAACTAGTCGCTTTCAAGCTCAATATTGATGGCCAGCGAACGAATTTCCTTCGTCAATACATTGAAGGATTCCGGCATACCCGGCTCCATACGATGATCACCGTCAACAATATTTTTATACATCCGCGTACGCCCGTTCACATCATCGGATTTCACCGTCAGCATTTCCTGCAACGTATAAGCTGCACCGTATGCTTCCAGAGCCCAGACTTCCATCTCACCGAAGCGCTGGCCACCGAACTGGGCTTTACCACCCAGCGGCTGCTGCGTTACCAAGCTGTAAGAGCCGGTAGAACGTGCATGCATTTTGTCATCAACCAAGTGGTTAAGCTTGAGCATATACATGTAACCAACGGTTACCGGACGATCAAACGCATCACCAGTTCGACCATCAAACAGCGGCATCTGACCACTGCTTGGCAAGCCTGCCAGCTCCAGCATCGCTTTAATTTCTGTTTCATGAGCGCCATCAAAAGCGGGCGTAGCCATCGGCACACCGTTCTTCAGGTTTGACGCCAACACAAGGATCTCATCATCACTGAATTCCTTAAGGTTTTCGTCACGGCCACCGATTTTATTATAAATCTTATCCAAGAAACCACGGATCTCAGACACCTTGCTCTGCGCCTTAAGCATGCCATTGATCTTGTCGCCAAGCCCTTTAGCCGCTAACCCCAGGTGTGTTTCCAACACCTGACCAACGTTCATACGAGATGGCACACCCAACGGGTTCAGCACAATATCAACCGGCGTACCATTGGCATCGTGCGGCATATCTTCAATCGGCTTAATCGCGGAGATAACACCTTTGTTACCATGACGTCCGGCCATTTTATCACCAGGCTGGATACGTCGTTTGGTCGCCAAATAAACCTTAACGATTTTCAATACGCCTGGAGCCAGATCATCACCTGACTGCAACTTTCCGCGTTTAATTTCATATTTTTCGTCAAGTTCAGCACGAACATCTGCCAAAATAGTTTCAGCATTTTCAAGCTCTTTAGCTGCCGCGTCATCACTCAAACGAATTTTCAGTAAATCCTCGTTAGCCACTTCGCTTAGGTAATCTTCGCTCAGTTTGGCGCCTTTCTTAAGACCGGCAGCACCCTCAATCTTCTGCCCCATAATGATCTGCTTAAGACGCTCTAACGTCGCCGCTTCCACAATACGGTATTCTTCATCCAAATCCTGACGGTACTCATCGAGCATACCGTTCTCAATATCCAGGGCACGTTTATCTTTTTCAACACCATCACGGGTGAAAACCTGCACATCAATAATTGTACCGCTCATGCCGGTCTTACAACGCAGCGAGGTATCTTTAACGTCAGAGGCTTTTTCACCGAAGATTGCACGCAGCAATTTCTCTTCCGGTGTCAATTGTGTTTCGCCCTTAGGCGTCACTTTGCCAACCAGAATATCTCCAGGGCCAACTTCTGCGCCAATGTAAACGATACCCGACTCATCCAACTTAGATAGCGCGCTTTCACCAACATTGGGGATATCTGAACTGATATCTTCAGAGCCCAGCTTGGTATCACGAGCAACACAGGTTAATTCCTGAATATGGATCGTGGTAAAACGATCTTCCTGTGCAACACGCTCAGAAATAAGAATAGAATCCTCAAAGTTGTATCCGTTCCACGGCATAAAGGCGATACGCATATTCTGACCCAAAGCCAGCTCACCGATATCAACCGATGGCCCGTCAGCCAGAATATCACCACGAGCAACCACATCACCTTGAGCCACTAGCGGGCGCTGGTTAATACAGGTGTTCTGGTTAGAACGGGTGTATTTGGTCAGGTTATAAATATCAACACTGGCCTCACCACTCACTGATTCCTCTTCGCTAACACGCACCACAACTTTACCGGCATCAACGCTATCAATCACACCACCACGTTTAACAACAATACAAACACCAGAGTCGCGAGCCACAAAGCGCTCCATGCCCGTACCCACTAGCGGCGTCTGCGCCTGCAATGTAGGAACAGCCTGGCGCTGCATGTTAGAACCCATCAACGCACGGTTAGCATCATCATGCTCCAGAAACGGAATCAACGACGCCGCTACTGATACCACCTGACGTGGCGACACATCCATCAAACCGACCGTTTCGGGTGGCTTAACAGTAAATTCATTTTCGTGTCGAACCTGCACCAACTCATCGGTCAATTTGCCCTTGGCGTTAACCGAGGCACTGGCCTGAGCAATCACAAAACCACTCTCATCAATCGCCGAAACAAACTCGATTTCATCGGTAACCTTGCCATCAATCACTTTACGATATGGCGTTTCAAGGAAACCATAGTTATTAGTTCGCGCAAATGTTGCCAATGAGTTGATCAAACCAATGTTTGGCCCCTCAGGCGTCTCAATTGGGCACACACGACCATAGTGCGTTGGATGCACGTCACGCACCTCAAAACCAGCGCGCTCACGCGTCAAGCCACCCGGCCCTAAAGCAGAAACACGACGTTTGTGAGTCACTTCCGACAAGGGGTTGTTTTGATCCATAAACTGAGACAATTGGCTGGAACCAAAGAACTCTTTGATTGCCGCAGCAACCGGCTTGGCATTAATCAAGTCCTGAGGCATCAAACCATCGGACTCAGCCATACTCAAGCGTTCGCGAACGGCTCGCTCAACGCGCACCAGACCGACACGGAATTGGTTTTCTGCCATTTCGCCAACAGAGCGAATACGACGGTTACCCAAGTGATCGATATCATCAACCACACCAAAGCCATTACGGATATTGATCAGCGTTTTCATGACATCAATAATGTCAGACTGATTACCGAAATCTTCGACGCGCTTTTTAGCCACGTCATCATTACGCGAACCAAAGTAGCAGCCATCATAAAGAACACCACAACCCTCGGTCTCTTCACGGGCGATGCGGCGATTCATCTTCATCCGACCAACGGCCGACAGATCATAGCGCTCATCCGAGAAGAACAGGTTGTAAAACAGGTTCTCAGCTGAATCTTTAGTCGGCGGCTCACCCGGACGCATCATACGATAAATCTCTACCAACGCTTCCAACTGGTTGGTTGAGCTATCAGCGCGCAAGGTATCGGAGATAAAGGGACCGCAATCCAGCTCGTTGGTGTACAAGGTTTCGATATCTTTAATACCGGCCTCTTCAAGCTGCGTCAGAATTTCTTCTGTGATTTCAGCATTACAATCACAGATAACCTCACCCGTTTCCGGATTAATCATATCCTTGGCAATCACTTTGCCAAACAGATACTCGCGAGGCACTTCAAGCTGAGTCGTCTTGGATTTCTCCATTTCGCGAATATGGCGCGCAGTAATACGACGGCCTTCTTCAACCACCAATTTGCCTTTGGCATCCTTAATATCAAAAGTCGCTGTTTCACCACGTAGGCGATTGGCGACCAACTCTAGGCGATAAGCCGCACCGTCAAAATGAAACGCGCTATTATCGAAAAATTCTCCAAGGATTTGCTCTGAGGTATAACCCAGTGCACGCAGCAACACCGTCGCAGGCAACTTACGTCGACGGTCAATACGAACAAAAACAGAATCCTTTGGGTCAAACTCAAAATCTAACCATGAACCACGGTAAGGAATGACTCGCGCAGAATACAATAGCTTGCCAGAGGAGTGCGTCTTACCTTTATCGTGATCAAAGAACACACCCGGTGATCGGTGCAACTGAGAAACCACAACACGCTCGGTACCGTTAACAACGAAGGTACCATTATCAGTCATGAGCGGCATTTCGCCCATGTACACTTCCTGCTCTTTAATATCCTTAACCGTTTTATGGGCTGTATCACGATCATAAATAACCAGCCGCACCTTAACGCGCAATGGTGCTGCGTACGTAACACCTCGCAACTGACATTCTTTAACGTCAAAAACGGGTGCGCCTAGCTTATAGGAAACATATTCCAGCGCCGCACTGCCGGAGTAGCTAGTGATCGGGAATACAGAATTGAACGCAGCATGTAATCCAACATCGTTGCGATCATCCAGAGATTTTCCTGGCTGTAGAAATTCCCGATATGAATCCAGCTGGATCGCCAGCAGATAAGGGATGTCCATAACCGTTGGTAATTTACCAAAATCTTTACGGAGGCGCTTTTTCTCGGTGTATGAGTAAGCCATCAGTGTTCCTCAACGTTGTCGCTAACGTGTTGAAAGTGCCGGCTGATAAAAATCAAAACCGACACCCTCGAAATTCTTTCTGCCTGTTATGCCAAAAACAGCAAATTGTCAGGCGATATTTTTGCCGTTATCTGAAACAGCAAAAGGCTGGCAGCGATAAACGCTACCAGCCATCAAGATTGCTTAACTATTGCGCTAAGCAAGAAACGTCTACTACTACTTAACTTCTGCAGTAGCGCCAGCTTCTTCCAGCTGACCTTTAACGTCAGCAGCTTCGTCAGCTGACACACCTTCTTTAACAGGTGCAGGTGCGCCGTCAACTACAGCTTTTGCTTCTTTCAGGCCTAGACCTGTAATAGCGCGAACCGCTTTAATTACGTTAACTTTCTTTTCGCCAGCAGAAGTCAGAATTACATCGAACTCAGTTTGAGCTTCAGCAGCTTCAGCACCACCAGCACCAGCAGCAGGTGCAGCAGCAACAGCGGCAGCGGCAGAAACGCCGAATTTTTCTTCCATTGCTTCAATCAGCTCAACAACTTCCATTACGCTCATTTCAGCAATTGCGTTTAACAAATCATCTTTAGACAGAGCCATGCTCAATCTCCTAATTTATAAAATTTAATAAAGGGTGCTACCTAATTAGGCAGCCGCTTGTTTATCGTCACGAACAGCCGCAAGTGTGCGAACCAGTTTGCCAGGCACTTCATTGAAAGTACGCGCCAACTTAGTAACAGGGGCTTGCATCACGCTCATCAGCATAGAGATAGCCTGATCTCGAGTAGGCAGTTTTGCCAGCACATCAATTTGATCTGCATTTAGCAATTGTCCACCGACAGATAGCGCCTTGACCTGTAGCTTGTCATTTTCTTTGGCGAAATCTTTGATCAGTCGCGCAGCAGAACCTGGATCTTCTTGAGAGAAGGCCAGAATGGTTGGGCCGACCAGAGCTTCTTGAATACACTCATACTCGGTACCTTCCACAGCACGCTTCAGCAAGGTATTACGCACAACACGCAGATACACATTGCTTTCACGGGCTTGCTTACGCAGGCTAGTCATATCTTCAACGCTCAGGCCTTGATAATCGGCCAGAACAGCTGAGAGAGCGTTACCAGCAGCTTCGTTGACTTCAGCGACAACATTTTTTTTGTCTTCGAGTCTTAACGCCACTCGTGATACTCCTTAATACGTTGGGGGGTCCCCAACTGTCTTTAGTCTGCGGAAATCAATAATACCGACACCACAAACCCTTTTGGCAAACCAATCTAAACAGACTAATTTACCCCATCTACGCAGGCTGATCTATTAACCCAAGCACCACTCAGAGCAACACTGCTACTCCTATATAAGCCTTGGGGCCCACGGTATTTGATGGTCAGCACCTAACAGTGATGACCCCAAAATTTTTGGCGAGAAATCTCACCGGACATTTAGCGAAAGCTGCAGCCAATGACCTTTTTCAAATTAATTAGATATCCAAAGAACCCAGATCAACCAACAGGCCCGGACCCATAGTGGTAGAAATAGACATACGCTTCAGATAAACACCTTTAGCACTGGCCGGCTTGAGCTTTTTCAGCTCAACAATCAAGGCTTCAATGTTTTGCTTGATAGCGTCACCAGTAAAGCCAACTTTACCCACTGAACAATGAATAATGCCACCTTTGTCAGTACGAAAACGTACTTGACCCGCTTTGGCATTATTAACCGCGCCTGCAACGTCAGGCGTCACAGTGCCAACTTTAGGGTTAGGCATCAAACCACGTGGACCCAATACTTGACCCAACGTACCAACAACGCGCATGGCATCAGGCGACGCAATCACCACATCAAAATTCATATTGCCCGCTTTAATGTCAGCCGCTAGATCGTCCATACCAACAATATCAGCACCAGCAGCTTTTGCTTTTTCAGCATTCTCGCCCTGAGCAAATACAGCAACACGAACGTCCTTTCCGGTACCATTTGGCAACACAGAAGAACCACGTACTACTTGGTCAGACTTACGAACATCCACGCCCAGATTGACAGTAATGTCGATTGATTCTTTAAATTTAGGTGCCGGCAGCTCAGCCAACAAATCGACCGCTTCAACAATCGGGTAAAACTTACCTTCTTCAATTTTCTCGGCAATCGCCTTAGCGCGCTTAGTTAACTTAGCCATTACACCACACCCTCAGTTTCCAGACCCATACTACGGGCAGTGCCCGCAATCGTACGCACCGCCGCATCCATATCCGCCGCGGTCAAATCAGCCATCTTAGTGGTAGCAATCTCTTCCATTTGCGCACGTGTAACCTTACCAACCTTGTCAGTATTTGGTCGACCACTGCCACTTTTAAGACCAGCAGCTTTCAACAGCAGCACGGCAGCAGGAGGGGTTTTAGTGATGAATGTAAAACTGCGATCTGCATAAACAGTAATAACAACAGGAACAGGGAGACCTGCTTCCATGCCTTGTGTTTGAGCATTGAACGCCTTACAGAACTCCATGATGTTAACACCATGCTGACCCAGGGCAGGACCAACAGGGGGACTTGGATTCGCTTTACCTGCAGGAACCTGCAGCTTAATATACGCTTCGATCTTCTTAGCCATACTTATCTCCTATGGGTACAATCGCTTTACCACCTAGCGGCTTCAAGCTCCCCGGTTTAACAAAATACTTTAAACGCGCATCAACACACAATCAGCTAAGCTTTTTCAACCTGATCAAAAGCCAACTCAACAGGCGTTGAACGACCAAAAATCGTCACCGCAACCTGCAAACGACTCTTGGCATAATTAACTTCTTCAACGACACCCGAGAAATCTGCAAAGGGGCCATCCGCAACACGCACCATCTCGCCAGGCTCAAACAGCGTTTTCGGACGCGGCTGTTCAACGCCAGCCTCAACACGCTGCAGAATTGCATCCGCCTCACGCTCGGTAATTGGCGCCGGCTTGTCGGCCGTACCACCAATAAAACCCATTACACGCGGAGTTGAATTGACCAAATGCCAACTGGCATCATCCATGGACATATTCACCAGCACGTAACCGGGATAGAATTTTCGCTCGCTCTTACGCTTTTGGCCACCGCGCATTTCCACTACTTCTTCAGTAGGGACCAGCACTTCGCCAAATTTTTCTTCCATATCATGTAGCTTGATACGCTCTTGCAAAGCACGCATCACACTCTTTTCATACCCGGAATATGCGTGCACGACATACCAACGCTTAGTCACTCGTCCTGCCTCCTAACCAATAATCCCAGACACAATCAAACTTAACAACGAATCCATCGCCCACAACAACAAACCAACGACCACCACCACGGCCATCACAATCAATGTTGTTTGGCGAGTCTCCGCCTTGGTTGGCCAGACAACTTTCCTGATTTCAAGACGCGCATCTTTCGACAACTGCCAAAAAGAACGACCTTTGGCCGTTTGCAGCGCAATAAAACCAGCAATGATCGCCAACACCAACAATGCCAAAATACGGTATAACAGCGACTCATCCGAAAAATAGGCATTACCCGCAATACCCACTCCAACAAGCGCCGTAACGACGACCCACTTAAGGATATCCAGCTTGGGACTCTCGATAGATGTACTAGCACTCATTTTCGGAAAACACCTTCATCAAGGTTTATAAATCCACTGCCAAGTAAACTTGGCAGGCCAGGAGGGAATCGAACCCCCAACCTGCGGTTTTGGAGACCGCTGCTCTGCCAATTGAGCCACTGGCCTGTAACACAGACATAACCGACCCGAAGGCCGGTTATTTAAAACACTTACTTATGCTATAACTTTAGCAACAACACCGGCGCCAACGGTACGGCCACCTTCGCGGATCGCAAAGCGCAGACCGTCATCCATCGCAATAGGAGCGATCAGAGTTACAACCATTTGCACGTTATCACCCGGCATTACCATCTCAACGCCTTCTGGAAGCTCGCAAGCACCCGTTACGTCAGTGGTACGGAAGTAAAACTGTGGACGATAGCCTTTAAAGAACGGCGTGTGACGGCCACCTTCATCTTTAGACAATACGTATACTTCAGCTTCGAAAGTAGTGTGCGGAGTAATAGAACCCTTAGCAGCAAGAACCTGACCACGCTCAACATCTTCACGCTTAGTACCACGCAACAGAACACCAACGTTCTCACCAGCACGACCTTCGTCAAGCAGCTTACGGAACATCTCAACACCAGTACAAGTAGTGGTTTGAGTCTCGCGAATACCAACGATCTCAACTTCTTCACCCACTTTAACGATACCGCGCTCTACACGACCGGTTACAACTGTACCGCGACCCGCAATAGAGAATACATCTTCGATAGGCATAATGAATGCACCGTCAATCGCACGCTCCGGCTCAGGAATATAAGAATCCAGCGCTTCAGCCAGCTTTTTAACAGCCGTGGTACCTAACTCGCCATC
>Ga0233427_10002570_pt1 | contig 16981 bp, 15 predicted proteins | sample SI_118_April2016_5_FD_179885 | JGI IMG/M metagenome (GOLD analysis project Ga0233427, IMG submission 179885) | Seawater microbial communities from Saanich Inlet, British Columbia, Canada - SI_118_April2016_100_MG | ecosystem: Environmental > Aquatic > Marine > Inlet | place: Canada: British...
ATTTTCAGAAGTACGAGAATATTCTGCAGGTGATGATGCAAGAAGAATAGATTGGAATGTATCTGCAAGATATAATGATCTTTTTGTAAAAGAATTTGTTGAAGAAAAAGAACTCAATGTTTATGTAATAATTGACATGTCTGCAAGCAATGATTTTGGATTTATTAAAAGTAAAAAAGAATTAGGATTTGAAGTTGCATCTTCATTGATGTTTTCTGCACTAAAAAATAATGATAGGGTTGGAATGGGTCTTTTTACTAATTCATTAGAAAAATTTGTTCCAGCAAGAAAAGGTAAAAAACACATGATGCAAATATTACAGGAATTATTAGATTATAATCCAAAAAATCAAAATACAGATATTTTTAGATCACTTTCTGAATTACAAAAGAATCTAAAACGTAGAAGCATTATTTTTATTGTTTCAGATTTTATTTCAGAATCTTTTATGAAACCTTTAAAACTTTTAAAATTTAAACATCAAATTGTTTTAGTAAATATTTCAGATATTCGTGAAACAGAGATTCCAGAAATTGGTCATGTGTATTTAGAAGACGCTGAATCTGGTGAACAAATACTTGTAAATACATCTGATAAAAAATTTCAAGAGCAATATTCTATTCTTCTCAAAAAAACAAGAGACAAAAATGAATATGAGATAAAAAAAATGGGAATTGATTTTTTAAATCTCTCAAATGAAGAATCATTTGATATTACATTTAATCGATATATCAGAAATAGAGGTAGAAAGTAAATGGATATTCAATTTGAATATCAATATGCGTTGTTTTTTCTTTTTATTATTCCAGGATTATATTTTTTCTATTCAAAATATAATTCTGAAAAAAAGAAATCCATTCTTAAATTCAGTTCATTAAAAATAGTAAAAAAATCAATACTAGGTAAAAATTTCTTTAGAAAACATCTACCATTTTTACTAATGATGGGAATTCTAGGTTTGATTATTGTTGGACTTGCAAATCCTCAAATTCCAACTTTATCAGTAGAAAAAGGAATCAATCTAGGCATAGTTTTAGATGGTTCTGAGAGTATGGCAGCAACAGACTACCAACCAACAAGACTAGATGCTGCAAAAGGAGCCATTAGTGAATTAGTGAAAAAAATTGGGCCTCAAAACAATGTTGGTGTTGTTCTTTTTGAATCAGGCGCCACTACAATTTCATACCTTACACCAGACAAAGAAAAAACAATTAATGGAATTTCTTCTATTCAACAAAGTCAAGGTGCAACTGCAATTGGTGATGGATTATCATTAGGAATTGATATGGCATCATCAATTCCAGACAAAAAAGGAATAGTGATCTTACTTAGTGATGGAGTACATAATTCAGGATTAATTACACCAGAAGAAGCAACAGAATATGCAAAAATTAATCACATACAAATTCATACAATTGGATTAGGTTCTATGGAACCTGTTTATCTAAGAGATGATATCTATGGGGAACCGCAGTTTGCAGAATTAGATGAGGATACACTTGTTACAATTGCACAAAATACTGGAGGGAAATATTATAAATCACTTGATGAACAAACATTAAATGAAATTTTTGTAACGCTTAGCTCTAATCTTCAATACGAAATGGAGTATTCTACAATTAGTGAGTGGTTCATAGCTGCTGCAATGGGATTGTTGTTAATTGATGCATATGTAATTTATGGGAGATATAGAATCGTTGCATAGTTTTATACAACAATAATTTTTCTTTTGACGAGATTTTCAATCATATTTAGGAATTCATAATCAGAAATTTTTCCATCACTCCACCATCCAACAGAAATTTTTAGCCAGGAAGGAATTTGCCATTGTGATTCTATTATTATAGTTCGTGAAGGAATTGTGATAATTTGTTTTTCAAACAAATAATTAATTCCTTCAAGAAATTCTAAATCAGAAATTTGATTAGTTGACCACCAATCAGCATTGTTTTTAATCCAATCAGGAATTAAAATAGTCTCAACTAGTTTACCTTTAGGCTCAAACCCAGTGATTTTTAGGATTCCTTTTGATTGTGGATCTACAAAAAATGCCACATGCCAATTTCCCATATCATCTATACTTTGAATGGAGTCAACAAGAATGTCATTTAGAAACACTTCAAATGATTCATTTTCAGAATATCTAGGAAATTCCAAATTAATGTAATTTTGAAACTGCCATCCCTGAATTAATGAAAAGGATAGAGTTTCACCTTGTAAATCAAATTCTGGATATGATAAAAGAATACTTGAATCATATCTGATTTTGAATGTGTTTTCATCTCTTGGAACATTTAGAACAATTATGCTTTCTTGACCAATCGCAAAACAGCTATAATACCAAACATCAGATGAAAATTTTGGATCAGGATACATGGTAAATTCTTTGATTTCTCCTGGTCTAATTTCAGGAATTGACAAGGTATTTTGACCCATATCTAATGTCTCATCATCATATCCATGAATCACTGCAAAAATTTTAAAATCAGAAACAGACTCAGTACCAGAATTAATTATTCTGCCAGTTAGATGTCCATCATCATGAACTATTAGAGTTTCATCATAAATCACATCTATTGGAATGATGTCAGTTTTAGTTTTTTCAAATGATATTGCTGCAGGTAATAAAATTGGTGAATTTTCTAAAACTTCAGGGAATTTAATTTTAAATGGAATTTCAGTACCAGCAGCTAAAGGTGTATGTTGAATTGTTTTAGAAAATTTTTGCGAGTCATCAATTATAGAAATCAAGGTGGTAGGAATTATTGCATAATTAAGATCATTTTTTACATTACCAACAACAGTATAGATTCCATTTGAATCAAAATAACCAACATACTCATGAGTGGGAATAAAAACTTCAGCAGATGCTAATGGAGTAAAAAATAATGTTAATAGTAATAAACTGAAAATTAAAGGAATTTTTAGTTGTAAAACTCTAGAGAGAGTTGAAGATATCTTCGAATCCGGATGTTGGTTTCTCAAGTATACTTGGTCTATAGTTTTCAATTAGTTTGTCTATGAGATCTCTTGCTTTAATATGATATCTTTTTTTGAGAGAGACAAATTTTGTTTCTACTAGTCCATCATCAACTAGTTGTGAAAGATAAAGTGAAACAGTTGATGGGGATTTTTTTACTTCTTTTACTAGTTGAGAAAATTCTAATCCATCTTTTGTGATTAATGCAAGAAGTAAATCACGTGGAGTTTGTTTTCTTAATGCCTTGATAACAATAGATTCATCTTCAGTAATTTCAGGTGAAAAGAATCTAGTCTGTCTTTGACCACGATTAACTTTGATAACTCCATTTTTTTCTAATTTTCCTATATAATGACTAAGTACACCATTTTTCAATCCAGATGAACGCATTATTTCACGGAATTGAATTCCAGGGTTTTGTTCAATTATTTGTTGAATTTGTGAATCTCTCTCAGTCATTTCTAAACACCCCTAATGCCAATAATCCCAATGTGGCAAACGTCAATAAATGTCCTACTTCAGAAAGAGGCATTTCACCAAGATCATAAATGGTAGGCCACGTAGTATCAATTAGCATCACAAATTCGGCTGCAATAAAATTTGAAAATGCTATTGCACTAAGTAAAAGTCGTTTTGTTTTTAATTTTGAATATGCAAACCCTGCAAGTATTGTGATGAATACTGCAAGAGTAATTCCTCCAACATGCAAGAAAATATGTGCGATATGAAAACCATGTAAAAAATGAGGGCCGATTATTGGTAAAGCCAAAATTGCTACAACCCCAGCAACTACTATAGAAAATAGAGCTGATTTTCTTTCTACTATACTTTCAGGCCTAAACAAAGTAACGATAATTAGTCAATTATTCATTTAAACAGACTGGTTCATGTTTCGAATGAAAGCCGATCAGACATGAATGATTCCTTTTTGAATTAAAAATTCCAGCCCTTGAACAAATGTTTCATCATCAATTACGCCATCTGCCCACCAGCCTGCGTTGTTTTTAATCCATGTGGGGATTTCTTCAGATGTTGAAGTTTTTTGTTGAGTTTGTGGAATTGAAATTATTTTATTTTTAATCATGTATTCAATTCCTTGAATGAATGTATTATCATCAATTTGTTCATCAGACCACCAGCCTGCGTTGTTTTTAATCCAATCAGGAATAGTTGTATTTTGGGATATAATTCTATTAACGACAATAGGGACACTGGTCTTTCCAAGATGATTACCATCTAAATTATCAAAATTTAGATAAACAATTCCAGAAATATCTTTTGGAATCATAAATTCTGCAATATCGTGTTCAGTTTTTGAATCAGTACTGATTCCACTTTGTTGATAAAGTATTTTTTCATTTTGGGTTATAGAAAAATCATAGCTGGTAGAAACTGGTCTATTTTTTAAGAAAATATCAGTAACATCAAAAATTATTTTAGTATTAGAATTAGATTTTAGATTTTCTGGTTCCCAAAAAATAAGAATTCTAAACTGGCCATTTTCAGTAACTGAGCTTAAATGTGTATAATCACGATCTGGTTTTATTACAAAATTCATTCCATTTTGATTAGAGTTATTCTCAAATACATTTAGCAATTCCTTTTGATAAATTATAAAATGAACTACACGTCCATCAGAGAAAAAATCATCAATGGTTACAATATCATCAGCAAGTTTTATTCCATTTACGTACATTGAAAATCCTGATACTAGTAAATCACCAAATGTTTTTGGTATTGCAAGTTCTTGATGAACAACAGATGTTTGGTTAATGTTTAATTCACTCCACTCAAAAGGCATAGAATAACTAATTTCTTTTAAATTAGGATTATACTCAAAGTTTGAAATCTCATCATAATATGTAACTACCTGAATATTTTGTTGGTTAAAGTTTGGATCAACAAAATCATGTCTAGTGGTTTGAGCAATAGAAATTCCTGCATTAAAGACAAGTGGTTCTTCTAATTTTTTGGAATAATCATCAACAGTGAGTATGCTAATATCAAATTTGTACAACCCACCTTCACTAAGTTTTGGTCCTTTGACGTTAATCATTCTACTTTCCAAGCCTAATAATGAACCAAAAAGACCATCATCTATTTTTTCTTCAATTATAATAGAATCAGAATCTTCTGAAATGAAATTGAAAACTAGAAAACCATTATCAGCTTTGAACTCTTGATCAAACAAAAAAGTTTCACCACGTTGTGATTTTATCAAAAATGTTACATCATGTAATGTAACCTTAGAATCAAAATCAATCATAGAAATAGAAATTTGTTGATCATCACTTGTTTCAGGATCATTTTTTGAAGATAAAAGTTCTAGAGTGACTTGCTTTCCATCAAATTCTACAGGAGGAAAAGTTTCACTACCTACACCATGGCCATATGCATAATCAAACACAAACAAAGAAGAAGATATGAGAATAGCAAATAAGAAAAAATTTTTCAAACTATGTCCACTTGTTTGGATCTTTTCTACGAATTTCTTTTCCATCAATTGTAATTTGATCTTTTTCTTCAAAAACAGTATGCCATTTTCCATTATTTGGAAAAATTTTATTCATTTCTTTAAATTTTTCATTAGTTGGTGCCTTGTTCATTAATGCACCCCATTTCATGTTAGGGACTTTTGGCATGATGTCATTGATGTCTTTCATTATACTATTCACTTATCTTAATTTATTTAAAAACCTATGATTGGACACTCATAATTCCTTCTTTGATCAAGAATTGAATTCCTTGAACAAAAGAGTCATCATCAATGGAGCCATCTGCCCACCAGCCTGCGTTATTTTTAATCCATGTAGGGATTTCATTACTACCTGAACTGGAACCTTGTGTGGTTGGAGGAATATTTAGAACATTTTCTTTGATCAAGAATTGAATTCCTTGAACAAAAGAGTCATCATCAATGGAGCCATCTGCCCACCAGCCTGCGTTATTTTTAATCCATGTAGGAATTGCTGTAGGAGGCTGTGTTTCAGGTGTTGGTGTAGTTACTTTTCCAAGACTAGGTCCAATCTCAATAATACCAGAACCAATTCCAGCATATTTTGGATTATAGTCCAATCCTGTTCCCAATACTTGGATATCAATTCTGTATTGTCCTTGTGATTGAATGTAGACTTTTTGAACATCAATTCCTTCAGTAGCACGAATGCCGAGGCTTTGAGGATCATCTCCAGTGATGGATTCCAATACCTGATTGTTATTCATATCTATGAATGTAAATGCATATTTGATATCTTTAATCAAATCTCTGTTTTCATCAAAGAATGTTATTTCAAAAGGTACGTCATCACCTGCACCAAAATTTCCATCCCATGAAATGTTTACAGTTGTTGGCACTTGATTTTGATTAACAGGATCATCAACAAGCCAAAATTCAGTTGAACTCTTTGATACTTCACTAAGTGGAACTAATTTTAAATCCATTTTTTTGTTATCATAATTTCCTGTACCTAATGTTTCATTGATTTTTTGTAATTCACTTTTTGTTATTAGAAAATGAACAATGTTAGTATCTTCATAAGAATAAGGATCATTTAGTAATGCTCTTTGATCAATTTCTACACCATTGACATATCCTTTGAATTGTTTACCTTCAGCATAAGGTGCAAATGTTTTTGGAACTCTAACTTCTTCATGTACTACTTGTACCAAATTAACATAATCAGGACTCCAATCAAATGGCATATCAAATGCTATGGAATTATCAGATTGATCAAATTTGAAATTATCAACATCGTCATAGTATGTTTTTACAATAACTGGGACTTCTGCATTAGCTGTTTGTATGAAAAAAGGTTGTTCCTGTGCAACACTAACAAAGGTATCATAACTTAATCTATCAGCAAGGACAGTTCTTGGACTAGTTGCAGCCTCAATGTCAATTGTAATCTTGTATAAACCACCTTTTACAAAAATTGGACCTGTAATTGATGGTCTACCACAAATATCTAAATTATCATCAGTACATTCTGCACCCTGTACAAACAGAGCTCCTGGAGCACTAGCATGTTCAGAACCACCATAAGTGGAACATTCATGAAGATTAATTTCATCACATCCAGTTTTTGGTTTAATTTTAACATCTAGTCTTCCATCATTATCATAAAACAAGTTTCTTGCTAAGAGTTCACCACTTTGCCATAATTCAATTCTATACGTAACTTTGTCAAGATTCTTATCAGTTAAAGTATCAAAGAAACGAATTTGCATATTTGCAGAATCAATATCTCCCACTGTAATATCAGAAGGACTCAATTGTGTTCTAACAGTTACTTCCATATCACCAAATGATATTGGTTCAGCTTGATCACCACCAAGTCCATGTGCAAATGCATTTGGAAGAATTACAGGAATTGTAAAGATACCAACAACGATCATTAATAATGCAAATTTGTTATACAATGCTAAAAATGGGTCAATTCCATATTTAAAGATGGTATAGGATTTCTATGCGTGGTATTTTTTTGAGAAGGTAGAATTTTTATTCATCTCACTAAAACAAGTATTATGAAATTTCTTTTTGCGTTGTTACTTATTCCACTATTAGTTATTCCAGCTTATGGAGAATCACAAACATTACCAACAGAAAAAGGTACACTAGATGTTAAATTAACATATGATATGATAGAGCCAAATATTCAAACAAAGATAAGTATTGATTTTATCAATCCTCAAACAAAAAAAGTTCAAGAGCACATTGATTACACTATATCTGTTTCAAAAGACGGTGACACTGCCTTTGGGCCAATTCCTCTCACACATACATCAGTAGGTTCCGTAAAAATCCCAATTGAATTTAATCTTGGTGAAGGAGTATATTCAATGGATTTTGAAATAGAGGGAATTTTGTTCCAACCAATTCCAAAAGAAACTGTTTCTTTTGATATTACAGTTGGGGATGTAGATACACAATCAATTCCTGATAACAAATCAAATGATGAAAATGGAGGCTGTCTAATTGCAACAGCTACATACGGTTCAGAGCTAGCACCACAAGTCCAACAACTCAGAGAGCTAAGGGACAACTCACTACTTCACACAGAATCAGGAACTGCATTTATGGAATCATTTAACAAAATTTACTATTCATTCTCACCAATCATTGCAGATTATGAGAGGGAAAACCCAGTTTTCAAAGAAGCTGTAAAATTGACATTGACACCAATGTTGAGCTCTCTGTCAATTCTAAATCATGTTGATATGGATTCAGAAAGTTCAGTGTTGGGATATGGGATTGGAATTATTTTGATGAATGCTGGAATGTATGTTGGAATTCCTCTATTTGGAATTCTAAAGTTGTACCAGTTTAGAAAAAACTAGATTTTATTTCTGGAAATTCCAGAGAGGTTTTTATGTATCCAAGCGAGTGATTTGTTTAATGAAGACTAAAGCAATAAGCTCTTTCTTCGTACTATTTGCTATTGCAGCAGGTATTGTCGCAATGACACCAGTTGCTTTTGCAGATCACTCAGAAGTCACAGTTGTGCCAGCAGCAGGTTCTGGTTCTCTAGGATGTGATGAAGTTGAATACGGATGTTATATTCCAGGAATAGCAACAGTAGATCTTGGTGGAGTAGTAATATTCTCAAACACTGATTCAGCAGCACACACATTCTCAGCAGGAACAGCAGCAGCAGGTCCAACTGGAGAATTTGATACATCAATGGTTATGGCAGGAAATTCATATGAATGGACTGCAGACGTGTTAGGTGAAATTCCTTACTTTTGTATGGTTCATCCATGGATGACTGGTTTGATTGTAGTACAAGAAGTAGAAGCTGAAGAACATACTGATGAGCATGCAGATGAAGTTGCAGAAGTGCACATGGAAGGTACAGCAACTGCTACAGGTATGTTATCTGATGGTACAACAGTTTCAATCTGGACTTCAACACCAACTGCAGGCGAAGCAATGGAGATTTCTATTGAATTCGAAGATGCAGAGCATGTTAATCATGATATGATGGTTACACAAGGCGGTGAAGAAGTGCTAAACGATGAAGCAGCACACCATCACGATGGTAAAGGTGTACATACAACAGCACCACTTAGTTCTTCTGATCCAGTAGACATCACTATTACCTTCCAAGGTTATGGTGTTGATGATCCTAAAACAGGACCAATTGGTGAAGAAGTGGTATTCTCAAACGTTGTCCCAGAATTTGGTACAATTGCAATGATGATACTAGCTGTTGCAATCATAAGCATCGTTGCAGTAACTGCAAAATCTAGAGTCGTTCCAAGATTTTAGGAAACCTCTTTTTCTATTTTCTTTTTATTAAAGCAACTATCGATAAGATAATAGCTGCTGCTGCAATGGATAATCCAAATATTGCAAAGTCATAAGATGCACCACCATCAGATGTAACTTCAGTTTCACCGGATTTTAGTTTGGAAACATCTTGTTGTAAAGATGAAATTGCATTCTTTAATGCAGCAATATCAGCAGTACCTTCACTACTAGAAGGTGGGAAATCCAATACTGCCGTAGGCTCTACATCTTCAACAGGGATTTTAATATCAATTGGAGTACCACGAATTTCTCCTTTTAATTCCACTTGATAAGTTCCTGTTTTAGTTGGAATTATTGGTGAGAAGTAATATCCTGGTCTCACGTCAGAGTTAACATCAATTTTTTTGGATGTACCTCCAAAGAATACAGTTGCATCAACACCTTTGAAAACACTAGTTACACCTGTGAATTTACCTTCATCTCCTTCGCGCTCAATAAATTTTAGAACAATGTCATTTCGTATACCTACAATAGGAGGTTCAATTCCCCAACCAGCTTCAATTTCATATTGCTCAACATGAACTGTAGTATGTGCAAATGATGGAACAACCATACCAATTGAAAATAATAATCCAATAAAGACAAAAAGTGTAATCTTCACTATAATCAATTAAGAATTGCATATTATTATCTTTACGTGGATTGGTACAAATCCCGAAGAATTTGAAAACTGTTTAAATTATCATAGTTAATTTGAAGAGTAAATGAAGGGATTTTTGATATTTTTAATTATTTTATCATCCATATCAATTCCATTTGTTTCTGCACATCCTTTTACAGAAGAAACTATCCCAAGCTTGACATCTAATGCCCCTGCGGGTACTACAGAAGTAATAGTATTTTTTTCAGAACCAGTGGACATTAACTTTAGTGAACTTCGAGTGCTTGATAATAATGGAAATCAAATAGATAACAAAGATACCACTTACTTTGAAGGAGAATTATCCCTCATTATTACTACACCACCATTAGAAGATGGTGTTTATACTGCAACAACCAAAGTCCTTTCCAAAGTTGATGGACATCTTGTTCCAGGTGCATTCTTGTTTGCAGTAGGGGATGTAGTAGTTGATCCTTCTATTTTAGGGATAGAAAGGCCAACAGATCTTGTATTTTTACCTGAAGCAGGTGCAAGATTTCCAGGAATTCTAGGTCAAACTATTGTTCTAGGGGTTGTAATTGCATCCCTATTCATTTGGAGAACACAAAACAAACAATCCATCAAAGAAGAATTAGAAAAAATTGAGAATATTCATCATGGGAAATTTATGTCACTTACCGGTATTGGTTTAGGATTAGTTTTTGTTTCTGATATTTTGATGATTGCAGTTCAAACTATAAGATTAGAAACATTTCCATTAAATGCAATTCAAACTGATTTTGGAAATATTTGGTTAATCAGAATGGCAATTACAATAATTTTACTAGGTATTTGGTTTGGATTAGACAAGAAGAAAAATCTCTCAATGAAAAATCAAATTCCAATGCTTGTCATGTCACTTACATTAATTGCCACTACAAGCTTAATTGGACATGGAGCAGCTAGTGGAGAAATACCTGCTTTAGTATTAGATTACATTCACAGTTTAGTTGCAGCAGTATGGATAGGTGGAATATTTTATTTTGTTTTCACATTATTACCAACGCTTTCTAAGCTAAAAGAATCAAGTATGGAAAAGATGAGTCTAGTACTCATCCCAAGATTCTCAATTGCATTTGTCATTGCAATAGGTATTGTAACTATTACAGGACCAATACTAATGTGGTTTCTAGAAAGTGATGTGGGAGTAATCACAGAATCAGTTTATGGACAATTAATCATTCTAAAAATTGCAATTGCTGCAGTTATGATAGGGTTGGGAGGGTTTTTCCAGTTTAAAATTCAAAAAAATGGAGAAAAGAATTTTTCATCAGGAAAAATATCAGTTCATAAAAAACTAAAAAGAACACTCAAAGTTGATGCCGTATTAGGAATTATTCTTCTTGGAGTAGTTGCACTATTAACTAATGGAACATTACCTGCAGGAGAAATTCAAAAAGTTGATGCACAAGAAATTATCTATGGTTTTAAGACCATAGAATTTACTGAGAATGCAAAATTTGATGTAGATATCTCACCATTTTCAAGTGGTACAAATACAATTGTAGTCAAAGCAGAAGACTTTCAAGAAAATCCAATAAATGATTTATCTCAAATTAAAGTGAAGATTTCAAATCCATCAAAGAATATTTCCCCAATTCTAGTTCCAATGGTATCATTTCATGATCAAAATACAAAAAAACCTGATGAATTTCAAGGAGAATTGACATTTGGATTTTCAGGAGAATGGTTAGTTGAGATTGAAGCCATTAGAACCGAGAATGCAAATGAATCAGTTATTTTGAATTTACTTGTAAAACCAAGATTAACAGATATTCAAACTAAAATTATTGAATATGAGTTACCTGAAAATGCAAAACCTCTTTTCCCATTATATGATGGAAAAAATTCAATTTGGTTAAGTGATGCATTAGTTCCCAGATTATGGGAATTTTCAATTGATACTCAAGAATTTTCTTCATATTCATTTGATGGGTTAGCTACAACATTTCTAACACAAGACAACCAAGGAAATATTTGGTTTACAGACACTCCAAGAAACCAAATTGGATTCATTAACATTGAGACTAAACAAATTACAACAAAAACAATTCCAAATCTAGATCCAACAATAATTGAAAATACACCAATGTTTATTCAGGCAGATTTTAATGACAATATTTGGATTACAATTTTCAAAAAGGACAAGATTTTAAAATATTCGCCAGAGTTTGATACGTTTGAGGAATTTACACTGCCAGATAGAGAATCATTTCCATTTGCTTTAACAATTGATGGGAATGGAAAAATTTGGTATACTGCATCAAATGCAGGTAAAATTGGGTTTATAGATCCTCAGAACAATGAATTGACTCAGATTTCAAGTGAAACAATTCTTCAAAGTCCTGAAGCATTACTATTTGATAAAGATGGAAATCTATGGATTGCAGAACATACAGGCTTGGCAATTACCAAATTTAATCCAGTTTTAGAGACATTTGAAAGGATTTCAGTTCCAGATGAGGAAGCATTGCCATTTGGAATGACTTTTGATAAATATGGAAACATTTGGTTTGCACAACATACCATAGATAGTCTTGGAGTATACGATCCAAATAACAACGATTTGATTGAGTTCCCAATTCCAACTGAAACATCGTTTGTTCAATTTATGACTTCAGATGCAAATGATAATGTGTGGTTTGTTGAGCAGCAATCAAACAAGCTTGCAACAGTAAAAATTACAGAAATTCCAGTAATTGCATCACAAATAGAATCATCAAAAGGTATAGAAATAAAATATACAGAACTTGCATCACCACTTGTAGCATTAGGAATTATTGCAACATCATTATTTTATGTAAAAAGTATTCATGACAAAAGAAGATTAAATGATTTAATTAATTTTTAGATAGCAATCCTGCTGATTTTATCACCATAGTTCCTGCAAGTAAACCAATTGCCAACAAAACAATTGTTCCTGCAGGAGTAATATCAAAAATATATGAAACTAAAATTCCTGCAACAACAGAGAAAATAGAAAAACTTATTGAAATTATTGCAGTTTGTTTGAATCCTCTCCCATACATAATTGCAGTAACATTAGGAATTACAAACAGAGCTGAGATTAACAAAACTCCTACAAGCTGGATAGATGTTACTACAGTAATTCCGGCCATAAACACTATCAAATAATTTATTTTTTCTACTGGAATTCCACTAACTTTTGCTTGTTCTTCGTTAAATGTGGAATAAAGGATTTGTCTATACAGTAACAAAATTACAATAAGAATAATTCCAGTTAATGCTAAAATTAGAATTGTATCATCTACACTAACTAACAAAATACTTCCAAACAGGAAACTAAAGATATCAATGGTAAATCCACCAGATAATCCAATAATTACGAGTCCAACTGCAATCCCTGATGACAATAAAACAGCAATTGAGGCATCGCCAGATATGTTGTATTTATTTTTGATTTTTGTAATTATTAATGCACTAATTATTGAAACACCATAAGCAGTCCATAATGGATAAATTCCAGCTAACAAACCCAAGGCAATTCCACCAAACGATGAGTGTGCTATTGCATCACCAAATAATGAATAGCGTCTTAAAACTAAAAACAATCCAACAACTGAACAAAGAATTGCGATTGCAACACCGGAGATTAATGCTCTGTGCATGAAACCATATGTTAGAATCTCTAAAGACATGATTAATGATGATGCATATGCTCCTGCATGGATGCCTCTGAATATTGTTTGACTAGTTTATCATCAGAAAAGAATTTTTCAGACATACCATGGAAAAATAATGTTCTATTCAAACAAGCGACATGATTTGCAAGTTTGTTTACTGCATCCAAATCATGAGAAGACCAGATAATGGTAATTTTTTGTTTAGAATTTAATTCACGTAAAATACTGTAAAAAAGTTCAATGCTTTGTTGATCAATACCAGTTACAGGTTCATCTAAAATCAGAATTTTTGGATTATTCACCAAAGCTTTTGCAATAAAGACTCGTTGTAGTTGTCCTCCAGACAATTCTCCAATTCTTCTATTACTTAGTTCATGTATCCATAATTGTTGTAAAATTTTATCAATTTTATTTTCATCTGATTCTTTTCTCAATCCCATTCTCACAACATCATTTACTGTAGCTGGAAAATTTTTCTCAAAGATTGGTTTTTGTGGAACATATCCAATTTCATTAAGATATTTTTTTGATTTTCTAATGTCTTCTCCAAAAAACTTGAGGGTTCCTTGATATTTTGTATTAAGGTTGAGCATAACATCAAAAAGAGTAGATTTGCCTGCGCCATTAGGCCCAATTATGCCTAGAAAATCACCTTGGTTGACTGTGAAACTAACATCGTCAAGTGCTTTAACGTCAGGGTATTGGACAGTTAGATTGTTAATTTCAACTATCGACATAATGCCACCTTTAGATTTTTTAGATTTTCAGTCATTTTAGAAATATAATTTCCATCAGAAGCAACTTCTATTGGAGATAAAATTAGAACTTTTCCTCCAATTTCATTAGCAATAATTTCAGAGGTTTTCGGATCAACTGCTTCTTCACTAAAAATTACTTTAATGTTCAATGTATTTGCAGTAGAAATTATATTTTCCAATGTTCTTGCAGTAGCTTCTCCATGGGAATTATTTGGTGAGATAATTGTGTGTTGGTTTAAATCATATTCATCTGCAAAATATGAAAATGCATCATGAAAAGCTATAAAGTCATTATTGCATTGAGATAATTCATTTCTAATTTTTACATCAAGTAAATCTAATTGTTCAATGTATTTTGCTGCATTTGATTGATAATATTGTTGATTTTCAGGATCTGAGTCAGAAAAAGCGTTTGCAATATTTTGTACTTGTGTTTTTACAGTAACAGGATTCAGCCAAATATGTGGATCTTTAGAATTGTCATCTAACTTTTTAACTAAAATTTTATCACTTGTATCAATTATTTTACCTTGATAATTATTTTCACGTAAACTGTCAACCCAATTCTCAAAACCTATTCCATTGATAATGATTAAATCAGATTTTTGCATCTGCTGTACATCTTTTATTGTTGGTTCCCAATCATGTGGTTCAACTCCAATTGGAACAAGTAAAATCGCATCCACTTTTTCTTGTCCTATTATTTGTGAAAACTCATGTAATGGATAAAATGATGAGATTATTTGCAATTTGTCACTTTCAATTTTTTGAAATTGTTGATTCGAATCAGTCCCATAAACTACAATTGAGCTTAATGGAATTACAATTATTATTGCTAAAATTGCAAATTTGATCTGAATATTCACGCAACATCTCGATGTAAATTATTAATAAATCTATAAAATCTTAATAACTTTCATTGCTAAACTTATAACATAATTAATAACATCAGGCATATGCCAATAGTTTCAATCTCATTAAATGATGAAATTCTATCAGAACTAGACAAACTGCAATCATCAATGGGGTTCTCAGGTAGGTCTGAAGCAATCAGAGCAGGAATAAGATCATTTGTTTCTGAAGAAAAACAAAAATCAGATTTAGCTGGAGACATTCATGCAATTTTACTAGTTGTTCATAATGATGAATTTGATCATGTTGTTTCTGGAATTACTCATAATTTTGAGGATTTGATAACTACTCATCTACATAGTAAAATTGACAAAGAAAAATGTATGGAGCTTTTTGTAATTGACGGAGACGCTGAAAAAGTATCTACAATGACAAAAGATTTTCAAATAAATAAAAATATGGATACTGTGAAGCTAGTTGCAATTTAAATATTAAATCTAAACGAATTTTTTCTAGTTACAAAAATTACACCAGTAATTGAAATTACTAAAATGAAAAGCATGATAGTTCCAAATTCAGGAGCTACAACTAAACTAAATTCAGTTTCTTGTCCTGTATTTCGAATATTTTCAAATTTTATTATCGTTGGACCAGTTTGATCTTCAGCAAAGGTAAATTTTTCAAATTCTCCACCAACTTGTGCTAATCCTGTTGTACGATAAATCTCATTCCCATTTTGAATAAGCACAAATGTGTAATCAGAACTTCTAAGAGGTTCATTGGTTCTTCCATCTCTGATTGTGAAAATAAAGTTTGTAGGAACATCAGGTTGTACTTCTAAAGGATCCCATGAGAGATTAATTTTAAAATCTTCACTTTTTGTATATGCTTCTAATGGAAATGCTATACCATCACTTAGAGATAATGTAAATACCATATTGTCAGGAAGTGGCTGATCATTTTTTTTCATTTCATTTTTCAAAAATCTCAAATGATCTTGTAATAAAACAAAATGAACTATTCTTTCATCTTCTTCTGTATAATCATCAACAGATACAGAGGATTTGAAGAGTTCAATTCCATTTACATATCCAGAATAGCTAGGAGAGAAAAATTCTAGAAAAGTCTTGGGAAAATGAGATTCTACATGGACAACAGATACGTGAGACATTTGTTTCTCGCTCCAATCAAAAGGCATTTCAATTCTAATCTCTTTAGCCTCAGGATCATACATAAAATTAGAAATTGCATCAAAATATGATTTTACACGAAAATTGACATCATTATTTTCAGCATCTTTTTGCATGAAAGGAACAATCTCTACAATCGTTAAATCAGCATTATAGACTCCAGAATCTTCAATGATGTTTGTAGGCTCATCAATGGTTCTTACTTCTATCTCAAAGTTATACAGTCCACCTGATTCAAACAGTGGTCCTGTGATTTCTATAGGATTAGATTCAGTTCCATGCCAGGCTCCAAGCAAAGAGTCCTGTTCACCATGAAATGTAATTTTATCGTCTTGTGTTGGTTTTATTTTGATTGGTAAAACACCATTATCTGCAAAGAAATAGTTTCGAAAAATCATTTCACCATTATGAAATAATCCGATAAGAAATGTTACATTTTTTGCAGTTTCACCTGAAGCATTATCAGTTGCAGTAATTGTTAGTTGTTCTTGTTCATTTTCAAAATACATTGGCATCTCAACTGTTACAGAAATATTTTTTCCTTGAACATCAATTGAAGAAATTGTTTCAAGTCCCAATCCATGACCATAAACACTACCGGCTGGAA
>Ga0233427_10002572_pt1 | contig 16976 bp, 20 predicted proteins | sample SI_118_April2016_5_FD_179885 | JGI IMG/M metagenome (GOLD analysis project Ga0233427, IMG submission 179885) | Seawater microbial communities from Saanich Inlet, British Columbia, Canada - SI_118_April2016_100_MG | ecosystem: Environmental > Aquatic > Marine > Inlet | place: Canada: British...
CTGTGTTGTGTGTCGGCGGTTGCGGCTGCAAACCAAGGAGGACGACCAGTGAGTGACTCGGAGATGGTGCCGTTGTCTACTGCTGACCGACGACTGATCGTGTCCGCTCTGTGGTGGGTGCGACAGACACAACCGACAACCCCGATGGCTGTTGAGATGGAGGCTCTAATGGGCCGACTGGAGGCAGCAGATGAGTGACCTGACGCCGTGTGCATGTGGCGAGGTTGCTGTCGTGGTATCCACGGGCGATATAGAAGATTGGACCGTCAAGGTGGCGGTGGATAGTAAAGGTCTAATAACAGCCGAGCATCAGACAGCAGGGTGTCAGTCGTGGGGCTTCACAATAGAGGAGGACGACCAGTGGTTGTCTGAAAGGCCGTGTTGTTTATCGCGAACAAAGCCGTGTACTGGACAGGAGGACGACCAGTGACTGACCCCGCTCGGATCTCGTGGTCGTGTACCACATGCGATCTTCCCGGTCTTGTAACAGCCGACGCCGACAGTGAACCGTTCGTCTGCCCACGCTGCGGGCAGACGCTCTCCGTCGCCGACCCGCAACACAGTAAACGGCCAGGAGAATAACCGCGTGAAGTTGGAAGTTGACAGCGCAGAGCGATGGTTGGTACTCCGGGCGTTACGTAGACTTGCCGCAGACAGCAACACTAAAATTGCTATAGAAGCACAACAACTTTTAGACAGGTTGATAGATGGTGACGCCCAACCCATTCCATAAACGCAAAATCGCTTTCGCACCGACAAGATTTGCGAGGTCTTCGAGGAGGTCTTCGACGCTCTCGGGGGTTGGCTCCCCACAAACTGCTGGTAGACTAGAAGGGTGGCACGGAAAGAACGACACAACTCACCAACCCTGCACCGCTGCTTCGACTGCGGCTGGTACATCGGCAGTTTACTTTTGAAGCCCGATCAGTACGATGGCTGCTGCCCGATCTGCGGTACCGCCGTGGATACGAAACGTGAACCTAGCGCAGCCGACCTCCGGGAAATGAACAAACACATCCAACAAAAAAGGAAGAAATAGTTATGAGCGACCGAACCGGCATCTTTTGGAGCGACCTTGCAGAGGTGAATCCCGATGCCATAATCTTCGATGGTCCAAGCAAAAAAACTTTGTTCGATGCGTGCATTGTTGGGTATGCCTCGCGCATCAACCAGTCGCCGATCCTGGTGTACGACGAGGAGCGGATGGTCGCTGCCTTGTGCCGCGAAGAGGGTCTGTCTTACGCCGACGCTTTCGACTATCTGTCGTTCAACACGTTTGGGGCGTGGCTCGGCGAGGGAACCCCTCTGATCCTCAGGGCTTACAGGGGTGGGGCGTGATAACGCCAACAACCCCCGACCTGAGCCGGGGGTTGTTGTGTGATAAGCCACCTCCTCACACGTGTAGGGGGGAGTGGCCCCATCTTGTCACATGCTTTCGTATAGTCAAAGCGGGCATCTGTGGCCCGTAGACGCCGCCCACCCACTGGCCCAAAAAAGAAGCGAAACAAAGCAGACGACCGCACGAAGACGGCGCGGAGCGTCGTTCTCCAGGGCGGTGAAATGGATGGGCATCAAATCTGGTTGGGGCTTCCCCTGCCTCCGAATATTAAAATGAATATGGGGAGAGACTCATATTTCAAGCGTGAGGACGACCCTGGTATTTACGAATACGATCCTGACCGCGAGTACGTGTCATGGAGATCGATCTAGTCGACTATGGGGCAGCGGTCCACCTACCACGCCGGGTCGGCTAGGAAGCGTAGGCTAGGACCATGTCTGGCACCACCGCGGTTATTGCTTGGGCGGCATTGAGTGTCGCCTCGATCGTTGTTTCATGGCGCATGGGCGCATTGAACCCAAAAGAAAAGGTTGCTGCTGTCGCGCTGGTGTCGGGTGTTAGCGCTGGCGTGTTGGGTGGGTTCACGGTCAGTGACACGGTTGGATTGTTCGTTGCTGCCGGGATGTTTATCGCGACAGCGGTACTGATGGGCTACGAGGGCTGATGTGGGTTTTCTAGACGGGTTTCGATTCCAGGGCCATGACCAGCAGGGGTGGATTAAAAACGGGGGGTACGACAGTAAGGCTGGCCCGGCGTTCTTTAACGCCAATATGACTCAGTACGGCGGGGGGCAGAAGGGGAAGCCGTACAAGGATGATTGGGATGTTGATCGTGCCGTGTCTGAGGGGAATGATCGTGTCACTTGGGTGTTTAAGAGCGTGTATGCGATTGCCTCCAACTCCGCTCGCCTCCCTGTCCGGATTCTTGACAAGGACGGCAGCGCTGTCGACAATCCCTTGACACCGATTTTGAATCGCAAGGCCAATCCACACCACGATGCTTTCAACTTCCGGTTTCAGTTGTCTTCACAGATTCTGCTGTCGAAGCGGGGGGCGTTTATCGAAGTTGTCAAGGACCGGCTAGACAACGTTATTGGTTTGTATCTTCTGCCACCGCAGTACACCTACCCGATTCCCGACCCGAAGAATTTTGTTTCAGGGTTCCGTGTCGAGTTGCCAAATCAGAAGCCTCGGACGGTTAAGCCCGACAACGTGGTGTGGGTGCGAATCCCCCATCCGACGGATCCTTACCGCGGCCAGTCACCCCTGGAGTCGTGCGGCCTCGCTGTAGACATCGACTACTACTCGCGTATATACAACCGGAACTTTATGGTCAACGACGGCCGTCCCGGCGGGATCCTGATGGTGACTGGCGAGATGGACGACGATACGGCTGAAGAGTTGAGGAGAAGGTTCCTGGGTAACACCGGGAACGCCATGGGTGGCGCTGGCCGGTTGACGATCATGGAAGCCGAGCAGGCCAAGTACATAGATACGTCCATGGCGCAGAGGGACGCTCAGTACACAGAATCTAGGACGCTTGCCAAGGAAGAGATTCTGATGGCGTTCGGTGTCCCTGAATCTGTTATAGGCAACGCTGCCGATAGAACTTTTAGCAATGCAGACACCGAACTTGAAGTGTTCTGGCGTGAAACGATGCTGCCTCACCTCATGCTCATTGAGCGAGCCTTGGATCGTTTGGATGGATCTGAAGAACTCACAGTAAAGTTTGACGTATCCGATGTAGCGATCTTGTCTCGTGACGAGCGGGAGAGAGCCCTCTTCCATTTGGACGAATACAAGTTCGGCGTTATCTCCGCCGACGAATACCGGGTGTTGACGGGGCGTGACCCTGTTGGGTCTGATCTGATGTTTATTCAACAGAACTTGATGCCTGTCGCTATCGCCCCAGCGGAGGGCGCAAAGCCGTCCCGGGAATGGCCGCCGCCAGAACCCGAGCCAACTCTTCCTCAGCCGACCGAGGCAACAGCCCCTCCGCCCGTGCCGGAAGCAGCGTCGGTGGGGGCGCTTGACGCCAAGACAAATGAAAGTGCCGAGGAGGGTAAGGAGTCGGCCCCTTTAGTTGATGACCGCTGGGGGTTCTACTGCGGGGATGTACTGATCGACAAAAAGGAGGCGGACATAATTCGCCTCCATCGGGATCAGCAACTAACCCGGTTGTCTGAATCGATTGCTATACAAATGACAGCGTATTTCCAACGACAGCGCCGTGTCATTTTGGAGAAGTGGAAATCTCGCAAGATTCGCGAGAAGATCAACAAGGGTGTCGCCGTAACGGTGAACGACGTGTTTGACGTTCCGGTGTGGGATAGACAGTTGTTGGCTGATGCCAAATCGTTCCTTATGGCAACAGTTGTCGATGGCGGGAACGATGTAGCGATGATGGTCGGCAAAGAAGACCTGGAGATGGACGACGAACTCGTTGCTGCTGCGGTTCTCGCTGGCTTGGAACGGTTTAAGGATGTGAACCTTACGACACGCCGCAAACTTGAGTCGGTGATTGTCAAGGGGTTGGGCGCTGGCCAGTCCGTAGACGCTGTTGCTTCAGATATTGAGGACGTGTTCAGTAAGTCAATAAAAACGCGGGCTCCGATGATTGGGAAAACCACGGTGGCGTTCGCTGTCAACGAGGGCCAAATGATCGCGGCGCTGAAGTCTGGGTTCAGGTACAAGGTGTGGCTCTCTTCGCAAGATGAGAAAGTTCGGCATACGCATGTAACGGCGGATGGTCAGGCTCGCCCGATTACGGATTATTTTCTGGTCGGGGGGAGTTTGATGATGCATCCCGGGGCTCAGACAGCCCCGTTGGCTGAGACGGCGAATTGCCGTTGCACCATGGTGTTCACCAATAACCCTTCGGCGGCGGGGATGCTCGAATTTGTTGTTAGCCCCGAGGATTTGGCTAGAGCGTCTGCTGGTGGCGTAATCGGTCGGATGAGCGGTGGTGGTTTGGCGGCCGACATTGTGGCGGCTGCGGCGAGCCAACTCGTATAGGTGGGCTAGACGCTCACCCACTCGACATGTCTGGCGTCGTAACCTTAAGCCAGACGTGGCACTTAGGAGGCCCGGTGGATTTGGCGCATAAACAGGCTCGCGTTGAAGCGAAGGCAATAAACGATGCCGAAGGCACCGTCGAAGCCGTTGTTTCAGTGACGAACATTATCGATACCGTTAACGATGTTATTGAGCCCGGCGCCTACGCCGAAACTCTTCAGAAGAGAATCCCGAAGGGCGTTTGGTCGCATGACACGACGGTTCCTGTGGCAAGAACGCTTGAGGCCACAGAGTTGATGCCTGGGGACGATCGTCTCCCCCCCCACCTGAAGGCTGTTGACGCGGGTGGCGTACTCGTCAAAATGCAGTTCAATCTGAACACCACCCGTGGGCGCGAGGCTTATGAGGACATCAAGTTTTTTGGCTCTGAGCAGGAATGGTCGATTGGCTATTCCGTCCCGGAGGGCATGTCCGAGATGAAGGGCGACACGGGGATTCGACACATCAAACAGTTGGAGTGGTACGAATACAGCCCCGTATTGTTTGGTGCTGCCCCAGGGACCGCGACCATTGGTGTGAAAAACACTGACGGTTTCGACACCTTGGAAGATGACGCCGAAGAGTTGAAGGGCCCAACTAGGAGCCATTCCACTGGGGTGCGTGCTGACGGCTGGAACGACAAGACGGCGTACCGCAACATGCGTTCCCCTGCCGACAAAGCCTATTTTTCGAAGATCTTTGCTTATCACATCCCTGGCGAAGACCCGGCAATGAAAACGAACTATACGTTCGTTCATCATTTCGTCGGGAGCGACGGCCGCCCTGGATCGGCAGCCCTTTCCGCTCTTCAGAACACGTTCGGTCTTCTCAACGGTGCCCGCAAGGGGACAAAGTTGAGGGGGGCGGACCGTAAGGGTGTTTACAATCACATCGCCCGGCATTACAGAGACGACGGCCACACGCCGCCTGAACTGAAGTCGGATGATTACGTCGACACCGTTACAGAACTCAAGGAGACCCTCTCGGAGGGATTCCACGAGAGCATTGACCTTCTCATCGAGGAGGGTAAGGAAATAACCGAAATCAAGTCCGCATTGGAGGACACAATGGCTAACGAAGCCGAAATCACCGGAACAACGGAGGATGAGGTCGCTTCCACCGATGGCCAGTCTCTCCAGTCGGTCATCGCTGACGCTACTGCTGCGTTGAACACTCTCACGGAGCGTTTGGATGCGCTTGAGGAGAAGGGCGGGGATGCCCCAGGCTTCTCGAATACGAGTCCAGATTCACCCGAGCGCGCAGAAGGCGCTGGCGAAGACGCCCCTGAGGTTGTCGCGGATCTTTCCCACGGCGGGACTCTTACCCCTGACCAGATGGCAGAGGCTGGTTCCCCGGCAGGCAACCCTGAAGCGGAGCCCGCCAAGAAGCCCAAGGCCGAGAAGGCCCCCGAGAAGGCCCCCGAGAAGGCCGACAGTGATCAGGCTGAGACCGTCGAAGAGATCGTCGAAGAGGCCAAGGACGGGCCCATCGAGGAGATTGTCGACGGGTTGGGTCTCAAGGAACTGCGTGAGTTCCAAGACCTGATGACTTACTCAGATTTGGGTGAGTAGACGCCGCTGGTTGTGGTGCCACGTCTGCTGAGGCAGGTGCGGTAATATTGGGGTGCGGCTAGTACACCGCAGGAGTGAACCCCATGACAAGTATTTATGATGAGGTCAAGGCGCGCGGGAGGTGCTCAAATCGGCGGTTCCGGGTTGACAGCATCATCAGCGAGATGGGCGACGATGACAAAGAGTCATTGGCTGCCGCTTTAGCCGATATCGATATCCCGAGTGGGCGTATCGCTCACGTGTTGAGTGAACGCGGGTGGCCGATTTCGTCTAACGCTATTGCCAACTACCGCAGAGCAAAAGCCAACGTATGACGGGTAAGGCGGCGGGCGCTTTCAAGGAAGAGTTGGCAAAATCTCGCCTGGGAAAAATCGCCGATCTGTTGGAGAGATCGGGGATAGAGCCCGAAGAGATTGGATCTGTTGAAAAGGTCCGGATCTCAGAATGGCAAGGGATCACCAAAAACGAAGAGGGCGAAGCAGAGATTCATGATCTCGGCGGGATCTCTGTTGTTATCGCCCCCGCTTGGGCCAACGGCCCAGAGTGGCCGGTTGTTCAACAGGCCGCACCCATATCGATAAAGGCTCCACCCAAAACGAAGAAGCCGGTCAAGCAGCGCTACAAGACGTGCGTGGTCTTCCCGGATCCCCAAATTGGGTACCGAATGTATGACGATGGAACGATGGACCCGTTCCATCACGAAGACTCGATGGCGGTTGCTCTCAAAATTCTTGCCGACTTAGACGCAGATCTAGTTGTGAACCTGGGCGATTTCTTAGATTTCGCTGAATTCGGCAGATTCGAAATGGAGCCAGCGTTCGCCAAGACAACCCAAGCGGGGATTGACAGAGGGCACAAGTTTTTGTGTCAACAAAGGCAGATCGCCCCCGACGCCCGTATTGTTTTGTTGGAAGGCAACCACGACCGCAGACTGCAAAAGTTTGTGACCAATAACACGGCTGCTGCGTTGCATCTGAAACGGGCAGAGGCGCCAGAGGATTGGCCTGTGATGTCGGTGCCGTTTCTGCTCCGCCTCAACGAAGACCACCTAAATGTTGAATATATAGGCGGCTATCCGGCTGGGATATATTGGATTAATCAAAATCTTGCGTGTATCCACGGGCACACTGTCAGGAGTAGAGGTTCTACGGTCGCTGCTGTAGTGGACGATGAACGAACGAGTGTTATCCATGGGCACATCCATCGCATTGAACTTCAGCATAAAACGAGGCGCACATTTGACGGGGCCAAGCGCAGTTTGGCTGCTTCGCCCGGGTGTTTGTGTCGCACGGATGGAGCCGTACCCTCAACAAAGGGGTCCACGGATCCTCACGGTCGCCCAGTGAACGCTGTGGAAGACTGGCAGCAAGGAATGGCGGTTGTGTCTTACGAAGAAGGAGATGGTAATTTCGATGTCGAACTCATCCCAATCTCACGGGGCGAGGCCATCTTCCGCGGAGAGTACTACCGAGCCTGAACTTCAGGTCGAGTTTGATGATGACATTCCGCAGGCGAAAGACTTTCCTGTTATCACTATTGTGCTTTCCCTGGATGACCCGTCTGAACCCAACCATGTTGATCTGGGGTCGATCCCCCCGGGAATCGCTGCTGGGGCCCTTGAGGGAATAGCGAATCATTTGAAGCGGCTGTCGTGGCCAAGCAGGGTTACTTATGCCGGGCAAACAATCTTTGACCCCTCGTTAGTTATCTCAACCGACGACCTTGACGATTTTGACGACGGTGACGTTGTCTAATTGACCCCTTCCACTCTTACACACGGACACATGTAAGGATTGTTCCAGCGAGGTGCTTACCTCGTGGTACATATTTTCATCTATCACGAGAGTGAGAACAATCATGGCAGTATCTGATTCCCATCTCAGGGAACTTAAGACTGCTCTCCGCGACTCTCTGTCTGAGAACGATGCAATCGTCGCTCACGCAGAGACCAATCGCGAAGAGGGCGGTCCCGACATCCAGGTCGATGCAAAGCATCTGACCTCTTTCCGCGAGAATCTCGGCAAGGCACGCGAACTGCGTGACCAGATCGAGGCTCTTGAGGGTCAGAAGGAAATGCAGGACTGGGCCACAGAGGCCCCCAGCGCTCCCGAGACTCAGGTGGAAGCAAAGTCCATAGCGACATCGATTGGTCAGGCATTCGTGGACTCAGACGAGTTCAAGTACCTGAACGGCGGCCAGAACGGCCACACGATGCATGTTCCGTTCGGCGTCAAGGGCGACCTTGGCAGCATGTGGCAGCAGAAGGACGTGTACACCACGCTTCCTTCCGGTACGCCGTCACAGTTCGGCACGCCGCAGCGTGACGCCATCGTTGAGCGGGCACACCGTTCATCACGGGTTCGTGATCTGTTTAACGTCCAGCAGACCAGCACCAACCTGATTGAGTACTTCAGGGTGACCGGTTTCACGAACAACTCTGCGACCACTTCAGAGCGCAGCGGAACTCCTGCAACCTTCACCTCGTACCCACAGTCAACGCTGACTGTTGCTGGCACGCAGGCTCCGGTCCGAACCATCGGCCACTACGAGGTTGCTCACCGCAACTCTCTCGCTGACGAAGGCGCCCTCCGGGGAATCATCGACAACGAGTTGCTGTACGGCCTGCGCCTCACCGAGGATGATCAGATCCTCAACGGTGATGGAACCGGCACCAACCTGACTGGTATCACTACCACGTCGGGCATCAGCACCCAGGCCAAGGGCACAGACACCGTCCTCGACGCTCTTCGCAAGGCGATCACCAAGATCGCCCTGTCGTACTATGAGCCGACGGGCATCATCATGCATCCCAACGATTGGGAAGGCGTGGAACTGTCCAAGGACGGCAACAACAACTACATGTTGGCTGCTTCCGTTGCTCTTGGTGGAGAGTCACGAGTGTGGCGTTTGCCGGTGGTCGAAACTTCGGCCATGACGGAGAACACCGCCCTGGTTGGCTCATTCGGCATTGGTGCAACTCTCTATGACCGCATGGAGGGCACGATCCGCGTGTCTGAGCAGCACAGCGACTACTTCGTTCGCAACGCCATTGCCGTTCTGGCAGAAGAGCGTCTCGCTCTTGCGGTGAAGCGCCCGGAGTCGTTCTGCACGGTTACAGGTATCTAAGCCACCCCTCAGCCGCTTGACGGTTGACGATCGTTAAGGGAGTCGGGTTCCGACCCGGCTCCCTTCGTCGTTTTCGGGTGCCTCCTGGTACGATGTGGCTATGGCAGTTGACTCAATCAAAACCGTTGTCCTCGACAGAGACATTTATGATGAGAAGAACGGTGCGCGTGTTCTGATCGGTCGCAAGGGCGAGCGTGTTGCGCCTGAGGTCGCTCGTAAGCACGGGGTGCTGCCGATCGAATCTGCCGGGACCCCGGTCATGGAAGCAAAGGTCGTTTCTCCTGCCGAACGGCAGAGTTTGACGGTTGCTTTAAATAAGAGGGCCTTCTGACCCTTGGTCGTAGCGGGCCCTCGGCCCTGCATGCTCGTTGTGTGTAAGCATTTCGTTTAGAATGTCGTATTCCTCGATGGCGTCCATTCTGGCCCTGAAGCGCAGAGCGCTGGTCAAAGCGAGTAACACGCAGAACGCAAATCCAGCAACGAAGGAGATGAGCATGAGTAGTGTTGTCATTCCCGGAGTTTATCAGTGAAGCGCTCGGGCCCGTTGCGGAGGTCGGGGGGGCTTAGCCCAATGAGCGCCAAGCGGCGAGCGGAGTTGAATATCCGTTCCAGGGTCAGGAAAGAGGTCTTGGAGCGGGATGAGCATAAATGTGTAGCAAAGCACCTTGTGCCCGATATAGACTGTTGGGGTCCCCTGGACGTTGATGAGATCGTCGGCAGGGGTCGCGGCGGAGACTGGCTAGACCCAGACAACTGTCAGGCGCTTTGTCGAGCACACCACGACTGGAAACACCTGCACCCCGCCGAAGCAACCGATCTCGGCTTAACAAGAAGCAGGATGTGGGATCCGTGACTACGACTAAATGGCTTGCTCGATTTGGTGCTGTTCTAGTCTGCCTAACAGCGGTGCTAGCCCTCCGAGACGTCGCGGGAGCCCCCGAGAGCCAACAGGCCAGTGCCTATTCGGGAGCCCACAGGAGCACCCTCAGCGCTCCTGTGGATCGTCCGATTCGTAGCATAACTGCCGTCCATTCGGTAGCGCAGCCCCTTGCGGTCCCGCCAAGGCCGTTCCGTCTGACGCCGCCACAGCGAGCCACCACCACGACCATGATCCGGACCCCGGTCACGGTCACATGGGTTGAAACCGATTTCGACCGGTGGGCTGACGCCAACACAGGGAAATGCCCGCCTGCCGGTTCGTGCGAGAACATTCACTCGATGCCCACCCTGGGGCACCTTGTGAGAGAGTACTTCCTCCCCGAAGATAGGAACTGGGCGCTAAAGGTGGCGTTCTGTGAGTCTTCCGGGAAGCCAACGAACCATTGGAGCGACGCTGTTCACGAAAACAGCGGGGCGAGCGGATACTTTCAACATCTCCCCAAGTTCTGGGAGGAGCGTTCGGAACGAGCCGGGTTCTCTGGATGGCACATCATGGATTCCAGGGGAAACGTCGGCGTTGCCGCTTGGCTGTATTACGAAGATGGCGGGTCGAGACATTGGAACTCGTCTAAAGCGTGTTGGGGGTCGACCGAAACATAAGAACCACACCGTACAAGAGTGCATGACCCTGCACTTGGTGTAACATAACCGTCACCCAAGCGTTATTACATGACATGATATGTGAATGCAGCGAGACGGGAAAAGTGTCCCACCACAACGAGCCGAATCCTCGGGGTGGGACAACCCCGAGGGCATCATCGCCATTGAGCGACCACACTGGCAAGCAGAGTCTGCATGCAAATTTGTGGAAGACCCAGCAATCTTTTACCCCTCCCCAGGAGACACAGAAGCGCTTTGGGCCGCTAAGGCAACCTGTTCTGACTGCCCCGTGCTAGATAAGTGCCTAGAGTACGCACTTGGCAACAACGAACGTTACGGCATATGGGGTGGGAAGAGCACCAGGGAGCGTTTGCTTATTTTGCGCGCAAAGCGCATGCTGGAGGCAGGCGAAGCCTAACCGAAGGCAGTGCTCTAAACGCATAGGCTAGGCGCATGGCGATCATCACTTACCTCGATCTTGAGACCTACATGAACAAAACGTTCACGTCGGGGGAACAGGCTGCCGCAAACTCTACGATCGGTGCCCTGGAGCGGGAACTGGCCCAAATCCTGGGCCGTTCGCTGTCTGGAACCTCAGTAACTGCTGAAACGCATCTGCTGCAAGTCGGGCAGAGGCAAATCTTTCTGAAGGAATACCCGGTTCTATCTGTTACGGCTATCAGTGTCGGCGTTCTGGGTTCAGAGGTCGTTCAAACAGTTTCAGATTTTGACATTTATTCGTGGGGGATCGACAAGATCCGAAACTCTACGCAAGGCAACAGCGCAGTTGTGACGTACACGGCTGGCATGTCAACAAAAGATCAGCAGCAGTTGGAAGCGATGATGTTGCGTGTTTCGGCTCGTGAAATGTCTACGGTTCTCGCTGACGCCCAGGGGTTGGAGAAACTCGCTGTCGAGGGGGCCACTTTCACGTTTGCCAATAACGGGTTGGGCGGGTTCACGGATTCGGATCTTCGGTGGGTCAGGCGGTATAGACGTAAGGGTGTGTTTTAATGCGAGGCGGCGGTCAGGCCCTAACGGTGAGGAGTCGCGCCGGGACGGTCGATGTCGAGGGACAGGTGGCTTACATCAACACGGATTCATCTGTGATGGGCAGAGTCACCGTTCGCGACTCAACAACAATCGACGATGCTGGACAGCCGTCGTACCAATCCACGGTGATCGCATGGTTGCCCTTAGGAACAACGGTCACTGACGCCGACCAAATAGTCGTCAGTGGCCAAGACTCATTCTTAAACGGCACCTACGATATTGATGCCATCCAGTACACACATTCACACCTGCGTATTTTTCTACGGGGGCAACGAACCTAATGCCACGACCAGTTCCAGATATGTCAACACTGATTCTTGCTAATGCCATGCGCGTTTTCAACGCTGGCGCGCGCTACGGCTTGAAAGCAGCGGGGGGAACGGTCGGCGGGAAGTATTCGAAAACGATTAAAGATATGTACGGCCACCCTGGTGGTGGCGGGCGACCGTATCTTCATAAGAAGTTGGGAAAGGTTGTTATTTCGTCTACCCCTGGGACGCCCCCTGCGAAACAGGCAGGGGATTTGCAAAACAGCATCGGGTTCACGTTCGGCAGATCCGCAGCGAGAAATCTCCGAACGGGCCAGTTCGCTAAGGGTGGCACCAAAACTGTCGTCCAGGTGTTTTCGACAAGCCCCTACGCTCCAGAGCACGAGTTTGGCTACGGGGGGCTCCCTGTCCGCCCCGTATGGACAACCGCTGCTCACGACATGAAGGTGCTTGCAAGCAAAATCGCTTACCCGACAGCGATCGTGTTCGCCGCTGCTGAAAGGGCGGCGGCGAAGCGGTACGCAGCGTCAAGCCCTCTGCCGGTAACAATCATTGGTCAACAGTCAGCGATTAGGCCGTAGTTATGGCAAGCGTCGCTTCAGCACTCCGCACCGCGATCGTGGATGCGAATATTACAAATATTACGACCAAGGTTTACAGGGACGCCGCCCCTGATGCGGCCGACACCCCGTTCGTCACGTTCAGCGATGACCTGGCTCGGATCCCGGCATTTGTCGGAGATGGCGCAGTGTCGGCGCGCACTAGACTGATGCATGTCTACCTATGGCAACTCCTAGATGCTGAAGATGTTGCCTTGATTGACAGCGTTTTAAGCGCTGTAGACAGTGCCGCCTTAACGGGGGCAGATAAAAAGATCTTCGGCTGTCGAGTCACCGATGTTCAAAGGTTCGCCAACTCGGAAGAGAACACTTGTCGCCACACGCTTGTGGTTGACGTAACGCAGGGGAACTGATGGCTTTTACAACAATTACCGTAACCGGAACCTTCCTGACAGCGGGTGGATCTGCCGCTTCCGGGAGTGTCACATTCGCTGCGTCTACCACGATGGCTGATTCGTCAAGCAACCAAACCGTGTCCCCGACGCTGGTGACAGGCACGCTGAGCGGCAGTGGAGTACTCAACGTGGTATTGACCGCAACGGATGATCCAACGACTCAGCCGACCGGTGTCACGTATGAGGTAACCGAGAACATCACGGGAGCGGGGCAGAACAAATACAACATTGAGGTTCCATCCTCCTCCCTTGGGGGGACATTGGATTTGGCTGATATCACCCCGACGGTCACACCAATCACTTCGTATTCTTACGCCACCCAGGCATATGTGAACACTTGGACTACGGCGTCGAACATGACATTCACGGCGACTTCAGAATTGGCATCTACAGATGTTCAGGCAGCAATTGAGGAAGTCCGGTCAAAGTCAAAATACACACACACGCAGCAAACCCCGGCGACAACATGGTCAATAACCCACAATCTGAAATTCCGCCCGAACGTCGCTGTGGTAGATACTTCCGACACATTGTGTTATGGGGACATCGATTACACCAGCGATAACGCCTTAACTGTGACCTTCGCACAATCCTTCGGTGGGAAGGCGTATCTTTCATAGGTAGGACAATTTCTTCAGGAGAGATAAATGGCTAAGTATCTGGTTAACCTTGACCTCAACCAGAACCAGTTGGTTAAGGCTCGGATTGAGAACCTTGCCTCTGCCCCGTCCACCCCGGTATCTGGACAGATTTACTACAACACGACCAACGGGGCCATGTTCTTTTATAATGGCTCTTCCTGGGTTGACGCCAGCGGCGACCTCCAGGGGCTGACCGCGGGAACTGGACTCACGGGCGGCGGAACAACAGGGACGATTTCGGTTGCTTTGGCCAATACGGCCGTTAGCGCTGGTTCTTACGGTTCCGCTACCACGGTTCCCGGTTACACGGTCGACGCTCAGGGTCGTTTGACAGCAGCGTCGAATACGACGATCGCCGTTCCTTCAACGGCGGTTACTGATTTCACCGAAGCAACCCAGGACGTTGCTGGCGCTCAGGTAGCCACAAACGGTTCTCACATCGGCATATCTGCCACGTATGACGATGCCGGTGATGGCGCTATCGACCTCACCTTGACCACCACGGGCGTGTCGGCGGCATCTTACGGTTCCGCTACACAGGTCCCCGGTTACACCGTTGACGCATACGGTCGTTTGACAGCGGCATCGGCTACGACGATCGCCATCCCATCGACCGCAGTCACCGACTTCACAGAAGCGGTCCAGGACGTTGCTGGCGGGATGGTCACCGGCAATACCGAAACCGGTATAACGGTTACTTACCAGGACATTGACGGGACTATCGATTTTGTCAACGATGGCGTTCTCTCCGTCGCTGGCACCAGCAACGAGGTTGATGTTTCGGCCTCTACCGGCGCAGTCACTATCGGCCTCCCGAGCGATGTCACAATCGGCAACAACCTGACTGTTTCCGGGAACCTCACCGTCTCTGGCACAACCACAACGATCGATTCGACAACGATCACTGTCGACGACAAGAACATCGAACTCGGCTCTGTCGCCTCTCCCTCGGACGCCACTGCCGACGGTGGTGGTATCACCCTCAAGGGTGCGACCGACAAGACGATGAATTGGGTCAACTCCACTGATGCGTGGACTTCGTCGGAGCATATGGAACTGGCTTCCGGCAAGGCGTTCTACATCAACGGCGCATCGGTTTTGAGCGCTACAACGCTCGGTTCTGGTGTTACAGGCTCGTCGCTGACTTCTCTCGGCACAATTGGCACTGGCACCTGGGAGGCCACCGACATTGGTGTCGCCCACGGTGGTACCGGCGCTTCGACCGCAGCCGCTGCCCGCTCCAACCTTGGAGCCACCACGAAGGTGTCTTCAACGATTGGTGACGGTTCAGCCACTTCGATCGCCGTGACACACAGTCTCAACACGGACGACGTGGTAGTTGAGGTGTACGACGCTTCTTCCAAGGAAACAGTCATCTGTGATGTAGACCGCACAAGCGTTAACGCTGTGACCCTGGACTTTGCTTCGGCTCCGGCAACGAACGCTTATAGAGTCGTAGTAATCGGTTAATAACAACGTCTTTGGCTGACCCTTGCGGGGGGAGGCTGAGGAGGGGTAGTTGAGGCTATGCCAAAGTTTGTAGAGCGCATTAGCGCACAGAAGTTTTCGTCTGCGGCTTCGACCGCGGTGGACGTTTTTGTATCCGGTGATTCAGACGCGCGGGTCACGATCGACGCTGGGGGCAAGATCACATGGGGCTCTGGCTCCGCTTCTGGTGACGCAACCCTATACCGCGATGCGGCAAATGCCCTGAAGACTGATGACACTCTTGAGGCTGCCCTCGGGGTTATCACGCTTACTACAGACGGTGCTCCCTCTTCTGCCCTGGCTGATGGTGCGGTTGCCGTTGACACAACTAACGACGCTTTTTATTTCCGTTCCAGTTCCTCATGGCAGCAGGTAAGTGGTGGCGGGGCCAGTATCACCATCGCTGACGCAGCCCCTGGTTCCCCGAGTGTTGGAGACCTGTGGTACGAGTCTGACACTGGCAACACACTCGTCTACTACGGCGATGGCAGCACCCCGCAGTGGGTCGAAATCGGCCACGCTGCCGATTCGACCACTGTTGAATACAGGGTCAACATGGACGGTGGTACTCCGTCGTCCAACTACACCGGGGTTGACAGCCTTGATGGAGGGTCTGTCTGATGGCTATTGACTTTCCCGCCAGTCCAACACTCAACCAAGAAGTTGAAGTTGGGAATATGGTGTGGTTTTGGAATGGCACCTACTGGGAACTCCGTTCCAGTACGTCCAAGTTCACAACAGGGGATACGGCTCCGACTGCCTACACTCCGGGTGATTTCTGGTATGAAACCGACACCGGCAAGTTGTTTATCCGTTATGACAGCAACTGGGTTGAGGTTGGACACGCTAGTGATGGTCAGTCGTTTCAAGTAGGCGACACCATTCCGGGGTCTGCGACCGTTGGTGACATTTGGTACGAGTCAGATACCGGTAAGGCATTCATCTACTACGACTCATACTGGGTGGAGATCGGGCACGCATCAGACGGTCAGTCGTTTCAAGTTGGGGATACTGCTCCGGGTTCTCCCGCCGCTGGCGACATCTGGTTTGAGTCAGATAGTGGTGGGGCGTACATTTACTATGCCGATGGGAGTTCATCGCAGTGGGTTGAATTGGGCCATTCAACAAGCGGGGTCAATATCAACATTGATGGCGGGGTGGCTGCTACCAACTTTGGGGGCATGTTTGCTCTGGATGCGGGGTCTGCCTGATGGCTATCAACTTTCCAGATAGTCCAACTCTGAACGAGACTGTCCTGCAGGCTGATCGTGCTTGGCAGTGGGATGGCGAGAAGTGGAAGTCCACTGGGACTACGTCTAGTTCCACGGTGGGAGCGTCTGTCATCTTTGAGGGCAGCACCGATGACGCTTTTGAAACCACCCTTGCGGCTACGGATCCGACCGCAGATCGCACAATCACACTTAAGAATGCCAGTGGAACTGTGGCGTTCACAAGCGACATCCCTACGGTTGCTGGTGTATATGCCCCTCTAGAATCCCCGGCGTTTACTGGGACGTTGACGGCGACGGCTTTCGCTGGTCCTTTGACCGGGGACGTGACTGGTAACTGCTCCGGCACCGCCGGGTCAGCCACAGGCAATGCCGCTACAGCAACAGCCCTAGCGACAGCACGGGACATTGGTGGGGTGTCATTCGACGGCACCGGAAACATCAACCTTCCCGGTGTGAATGCAACGGGTAACCAGAATACTTCTGGTACTGCTGCTACCGTGACTGGAGCCGCCCAGACAGCCATCACCTCAGTTGGAACGCTGACCTCTCTGACAGTTTCGGGCGGTCTGGTTGCCCCTCTCCAGATCAACGCCCAGACGGGTACGACCTACACGTTCGTGCTGGGTGATGCGGGGAAGTTGGTTACCTCG
>Ga0233427_10002573_pt1 | contig 16975 bp, 17 predicted proteins | sample SI_118_April2016_5_FD_179885 | JGI IMG/M metagenome (GOLD analysis project Ga0233427, IMG submission 179885) | Seawater microbial communities from Saanich Inlet, British Columbia, Canada - SI_118_April2016_100_MG | ecosystem: Environmental > Aquatic > Marine > Inlet | place: Canada: British...
AAATACTCTACCGAGATACTTTCCCATCCGATAACCGGAAAACAGACTTTCATCAACATTTCCTCACCAGCTCAATGTATTGGCAGTTTAATTAAAATCATACTAGACCGTACCGCCTAATACATTCTAACGCATGGATCGTCAAACTCTACACCTATAATGAACACGGTATTCCAATGACCTAGGAGCCGCTTTTCGCTGTTTTAGCGAAACGGTGGGACCTATTAGGTAATTTCTTCGATCACGTGCTTGAAACGCAGAATATTCTTGAGAGAACCAATTGAATCAGCAGGTGACAATGAGTACGACGTGCCGATGTGGGGGTGCTGGAATCTTATCGTCGCCTTGACAGCTCTGGAGTTTGCCTAGAGTACGCTTGTTGAATTGCAATTGATGAAAACGAGTGCGAACCAATGAAAACTCAAGAATCTTCAACGTGACCAAACCGTGCCACGCCTATTCGGCACTATCCGGTATTACGCCATTTTATCCGGAAAATCTGCGCGACAGCGCCCGAACAAGTTATTGAAATATAAGGAGAGTCCGTAGCATTTTGCCCATTCGGAGGGCAGCGCTCTATCCAGCTGAGCTACGGGTGCGCTGGGGCCTTTCGGCCACGCGCAACATACGCCTGAGGTTCAGGGATCGCAAGAGTGGCGGCGGTGTTTCGGGGCGGGAAGATCGTCTAGCCGTTCGCTTCATCTTCATCGGTGGACAGTTCCCTGAAATAGCGCTCCGCGTTGCCGAAGGTGGGGTGAGATCAGAGATTATCACCCGACAATCAGCAGCATTGGTGCGTTGCCATCGATGTTCACTTGCCCGCCGGCCGTTGCGATCACACCGCTTGCGAGGTTGATGAGGCGGTCGGCGGCGGCTGCCTCCGGCGCATCCATGGCAGCAGTGCCGTCAGGGAGCAGGGCGATGACTTTGCGTCCTCCGATCTCGGCGGTGATTTGGCGGCCGCCGGGGACATCATTGGTGATGATGATACCCACCTCGCCCTGAACCGTCGCCAGGGCGGCGTTCACGTGGCGCACCACCTGGGCGCCGAGGCGTGGGTTGAAGAGCCTGTCGAGGACGCCGTTGCGGACGAAGTAGCCGCGATCGTTGTCGGCGAAGGTGTCGACGAAGACGTGGACGTCCGGGTAGGCGCGGGCCGTCAGCATGGTTTCAGTTAGGCGGTTCGCGGTGCCGAGATCATCGGCGGTTTCATCGGCCGGGTTGGCGCCCATCATGCGGAGATGGACCGAGGCCGCCACACCGAAATCGTCGGCCATGGCACTGGCCGCGGCAATGGCGTCAGTGGGGGCGGTGTCCAGGGTCAGGCGGAAGACGAAGCCGCCGATGTGGCCTTTGAAATCCGGATGATCGAGCAGGGTCCGCATTTCCGCTTCATCGCGGGGAAAGAAGCCCTGGTTGATGGCGTGATAATAGCGTCCTGATTCTTCACGCATCTCATCAATGGAGCGCAGCTTTGAGAGATAGACGGGCATCGCCGTCGCCGCCATGGTCCGCGCCATGCCGGCGGCGACACGATCCAGGCTTTCCGGGTTGTAGCCAATTTCCCAGGCTTCAAAGATGTCGGCGTTGGCGATGATTAAATCATGTTCCGCATCGGTGGGCGCGCCGAATGTGGATAAGGTGAATTCGTGGCCGTGGCGCTGGAGGGTGCGCATGCGCTGGACGTTGTAGGGAATTTTCAGATCACGCAGTGGGACGCGCAATTTGCGCACGCCCATTTCCCACAGCGCCAGCAGCGGGTAATCATTGCGGACCTCCTTGCGATCGAATTCATCGAGGCCGCCGGTCGGTGGGATTTCAATGATCTCCATCCAGTTCTGGCGCATGTCGAAACCGAAGTTGGCGCCGGCGTTGAGGCGGGGATGGATGGGCGGGACGCGCTCTTCGGTAGGCGTCACTGGGCTGCCCTCCGCAGCCGTTTCGCCGTAAGTCCGGACCACGTCGCAGATATGGCCACCTTCGTGGACATGGACGACGAGGTAGCCGAGTTTCGGCTTGTCGTTGCGCCCGGCTTCGGAGCCCTCGTCGGGCGCGATGCGAAACATCTCCGAATAATCCTGGCGGACGAACGCGGTCGACGGCAGCAGGTAGCAATCGGTGTCGGCATGTCGGTTGTACCAGAAATGATGGACGTGGCCGATGAACAGGGCCTCGACGCCGTAATTTTCAAGCAGACCCAGCATCCACGAACGCCCGGGTTCGGAGATATTGTCGTAGTTGTCGTCTTCATGGGGGTTCGAGAAATAGGGCGGATAGTGGCTGTTCATGAACAACCGTTTGCCCTTGTTGGCTTCCAGGTCGGCTTCCAGCCATGCGCGCTGGGCGGCCTCGGACGGAAAGCCGGAATTGATGATCTGCGCGTTGATGACGATGAAATGGCAATCACCGTGGTCGAAGGAATGGTAATGCGGGCCAAAATACTTTTCCCAAAGCGGCAGATAGGCTTCGGAAACCCCCGCCGCCGGCGCCCAGTCGTTGGGCTTGTCGCCGACGTCGTGGTTGCCGGGCACCAAGTGGAGGTCGTGTTTGAGGCCCTCGACCTGTTCCAAGAACCGCGTCGCGGCTTCGTGGTAGGCATCGGGGATGGCCGGCACGGGATGCACCAAATCGCCGACGTTTATGACGAAGGCCAAGTCGCGGGAATTCAAATCGTGGACCACGTGGCGCATCCGCGCGTTCGCAAGCTCGTTGACGGGGAAAGGCGAGTTGCAGTCGTCTTCGCCGGGGTTGAGGTGCGTGTCGGTGATGACACCAAAGGAGAATAGGCGGTTTCCAAGTTCTATAGACATGGCTTTGGTCCTTGGGGACAAGAGTGGTGTGTCGGCTTATTTTACTGGGCAAGAAGCGGGGCCGCCAGATTATCTGGCGACCCCTGAATTCATCCGGCCATGGGGATCACGTCGGCGCCCCGTTTCGCCCGGATATGGTTGCGGACGATAAACAAGATCGACAATGCCGTCAGTGTCCAGAACACCCAACAAATCGGATTGCGGAAGAAGATCAATGCGTCCCCGCTGGACATCAACAACGCTTGGCGGAAATTGTCTTCCAAAAGCGGCCCCAAGATGAATGCAATCAGGAAGGGGGCTGCCGGGATTTCCATGCGCAGCATGGTGAAGCCCAAGATACCGACGATGAACATCACCAGCACGTCGAACAGATTGTTGTTGATGGCGAAGGCGCCAAAGATGCACAGCACCAGGACCGCCGGGTAAAGCATGCGGTTCGGCAGGTTGGCGATTTTCGACACCGCGCGGATCGACATTTTCCCGATGACGAACAGGTACGCGCTTGAAAGCATGATGCCCATGAACAGCGCGTAAATCATCGTCAGGTTCTGTTCGAACATGATCGGCCCCGGGCGCAGCCCATGGATCATGAAGGCACCCAGGATGACGGCGGTGACCACGTCGCCGGGCACGCCTAAGGCCAGAAGTGGGATCATGGTGGCGCCGGCGACGCCGTTGTTGCCGGCTTCCGCCGCAGCGACGCCTTCCATATTGCCCTTGCCGAAGCTGTCCGGGTCCTTGTTGGTGCGCTTCGCTTCCGAGTACGACAGGAACGCCGCCGGCGCCCCGCCGATACCCGGAATGGCCCCCAAAATGACTCCGATGAAACTGCCTCGCAGGATCGACTTCAGGGAGCTTTTAAAATCCTGGAAGGTCGCATGCATGCCGCTCAAGGCGCCGGCGGCGGCGGTGCCTTCCTTCTTAATGGTGAACTGGTTGATGATTTCAGGCAGCGCGAACAGCCCGATCAGCACGGGAATGAAGCTCAAGCCCCCCATTAGCTCGGTTTCGCCAAAGACGAACCGGCTGGTGCCGTAGACGATATCCAGCCCGACGGTCGCCAGCACCAAGCCCATGGCCGCCGCGGCGATGCCCTTGGCCAGATTGTCGCCCGAAACACCGGCGATGATGGTTAGGGAGAAAACGATCAGCGTGAAAAATTCCGGCGGCCCGAAGCGAAGCGCGAAACTGGCCAGGAAGCCGGCGAACAATATCAGCGAAAGATTTGAGATGAAATCGGCGACGCAGGACGCATACAGCGCAATGTCCAGGGCCTTTCTGGCCTCGCCCTTCTGGGCCATGGGAAATCCATCGAGGACCGTACACGATGCCGCCGGGGTGCCTGGTGCTTTGATCAAGATGGCGGTGATCGAGCCCCCGTACAGCCCACCCTTATAGACACCCAACAATAATAGAATGCCGGTGATCGGTTGCATGGTGAACGTAAACGGCAACACCAGGGCCACACCCATGGGCGTCGTCATGCCGGGGATGGCGCCGACGAAGGTGCCGATGAAGACACCGATAAAAACGACGATCAGGTTCTCGAAACTCAGGAACAATCCGAACGCGCTGACGATGTTCTCTATCATGGCAAATATCCTTAAAAATAAATCCCGAAAGCGATCTGATCAGCGGAACGCTTCGAAGACGCCAAGCGGCATTGGTATGTTGGCGACATGAACGAAGAACATGTAAAGTATGACCGGCAGAATAATCGCCAAAGGCACCGTGTATTTCAGCCGCCGTTCGCCCAATACAAAAGTCGAGGCCAGTATCAACACGACACCGGCGGCGGCGATGCCGATATGCGGGATGGCGAAGTACGCTGCGAACAAGCCCGCAAGGGCGCCGACGACGCGCACGGCGCTGGCGGCGAACTCAAACTGGACCTCGCCACGTTCTTCTTCTTCCGTCGCCGCCTCAATGCTGTCGCCCACACGCTGGCGATCAAAATGGGCCTGCACGGCGACAATGGCGCCGCAGATGCCAAGTAAGATCATCACCACATGCGGCCAGAAATCCGGTGACAGGGCCCGAAATTCCACTGATGAGGGGAGGTCGATGCCGGCGGGAATGACCACGAACCAGCCGACCACGGCGATGATCAGCATGCCGATCCCGACGCAATATTCCTTGGTTGCACTTGTCATTATGCGGCCTCCTCAATTTTCAAAGGTGCAAGTTCGATAATCGCGATTGACCATGAACTCGCCGATAGCCAGCCAACGCGCCGAGGCTTGATTGCTCAAATCGCTGCGCATCAGACCGATCGTATTGTTGTCTCTTAGGCGATGGCCCTCAAAAGTCTCGCGACAGGCATCTAAATAAGGCGCCGCCGTCGGCAGGGGGCCGGATAAAAGAATTGTTTCCGGGTGTATCAAACCGGCGAACATGGCAAGGAAGCGGCCAAGTGTTTGCCCTGCCCGTTGCATGATCGCGGCCGCCTCAGGGTTGCCGGCGTTGGCCGTGTCAATTGCCGACATTAATCGCGCGGCGATTTCGTCGGCGCGTTCTGATCCGACGCCGATGCCGGATACGCCCATGGCGGAAAGGATGCCGCGGCCACCGGAAATATCATCAAGGGTTCTGGGGTCACCGTCCGCGATGCTTACCGGCAGATTGCCGACTTGGCCGGCGCCGAAATCATGGCCACGGATCAATTGGCCGTCCAGGTACAAGCTGCCGCCAAGACCCAACGCACAATGAACCAATAGTGTATTGCGCGCCGTGCGCGCCGCCCCGAAGCGAACCTCCGCCAAATTGATGCTATTGGCGAGATTCTCGATGTGGATCGGCAGTCCAATATCCCGAGTTAACCTGTCGGCCAAATTCAACTGAACATCGCGCCATCCGAAATAGGGCACGTCGGCGACCAAGCCGGTAACCGGATCGATGGCGCCGGTCATCGCAACACCGCCGCCGAGCAGGCGATTCCGGTCGGTGACGTGGGTATCGATCATTCGGCGCGCCGCCTTGACGATTTCGGCGATAACAACCTCGGGGTCGGACAGATCAGCGAGCGACAGGTCAATCCGGTCGATGCGATTGTTCTTGAGGTCGGCCAGGGTGACCGATTGCTGGAACACGTTCAGACCGATACCCAGCACGTAGCCGCCGGACCCGTCGATATCCAATTCGACGAACCGTCGCCCGGGCCGGTTCGGATTGACGACGGAGGCGCGCTCCATCACCAGGCCTGCTTCGATCAAGTCGCGGGTGATGCGCGACACCGAGGCATTGGTCAGGCCGGTCCGTTCGGCAATAGCCGAGCGTGACACAGGCCCCCGGAAAACCAGTTCGGCCAGCACGCGCCGCCGGTTGGCGCGGCCGAGATCCTGGCGTGACCCGTCGGCGCGGGCGCCATTTGCGCGCAGTTTGAGGGCGGGTTGCTGTTCCATATTCAAGAGTATAATTATTTATTTGCTTACTGTAAATAATTATGTTTATACTCTGCCTGTTCTCATGGTGAGAATGGTTTCCGAGTGCCCAAACGCACCGGATTACAGACAGACTTCAGGCGCGCTAAAAATTCACGCACCTGACATTGGAGGATGAAATGTTTTCAACTCGCCGAGCATTAACCGGCATCGTCGCCGCCTTTGCGTTGACGGCCATCGCGGGCGCGGCCAGCGCCGAATATCCAACGAAACCGATTACCCTGGTGGCGCCTTACGGGCCAGGCGGCGCCTCGGACCTTGCCGCGCGCACCGTGTCGGCGACGATCCCTGGGTATTTGGGCAACGGCGTGTTGGTGGTCAACCGTACCGGCGCCGCCGGCGTTGTGGGATCGACCTACGTCGCCAAGGGCAAGAAGGACGGTTACACGGTTCTGTTGTCGCGCGTCGGCTCGCAAGCCGCCGTCCCCGCCATCAACCGGAAAATCCCTTACAAGTGGGACGACTTCACCTTCCTCGGCCTACTCGAAAAGAATCCTTTCGTGCTTTGTGTTAATGCGGGTTCGCCATACAAAAACTTCGACGACCTGATTGGCGCGATCAAAGCAGGCAAGAAACTTAAATATGCGACGGCCGGTGTCGGCACGCTTTTGCATGTCGCCGTCATCATGCTGTTGGATGATTTGAGATTACCGGCCAACGCGCTGACCCACATCCCCTTCAAGGGCGGCGGAAAAGCGGCGGCCGCGGTTGCCGGTAACCATGCCGATATCATCTTCCAGAACCTGTCGGGCGTGATCAGCCACATCCAAGGCAAAAAGCTTCGTGCCGTGGCGATTTCGACATCGAAGCGTGCGCCGACGGTGCCGGACGTGCCCACCGTGGCCGAGCTTGGTCACCCCAAACTCGAAGCCGTCGTCGGTTGGTCCGGTATCTGGGGCCCCAAGGGCCTGCCGAAAGAGGTCGTCGACAAGTGGGTCGGCTCGCTTGAGAAGCTGAAGAAAGATAAGGCCTGGAACAAGCTGACCAAGGGCCTGGGCTCGATTCCGTCGATCATGCCGCCGGCTGAGACCAAAGCTTTCGTCAAGAACCAGTATCTGGCGTTCAAGGAAGTTGCCGAGCGCCTCGGCCTGGTTATCAAGTAATTTGGTTCGTACCACCTAGACAATGGGTGGCGGTGTGATAGCCGCCGCCACCCATTTTTTTAAACATTTATTGCGGCCGAAGATTAGAGTCAGCACTAACTATAAAAAAATCAATATGCCTTACTGAGGAGGATCGAGATCATGGCCGCTAGTGGAACATCCCGCCCGAATATATTAGTTATTCAGGTTGATCAAATGACCCCGGGCGTGTTGCCGACTTATGGCCACCCTCTGGTGAAGACCCCGAATATCGACAAGCTGGCGGAAAGCGGCGTGGTGTTCGAAAGTGCGTACACAAATTTTCCGCTGTGTGTGCCGTCGCGCGCCTCAATGATGTCCGGTCAGTTCGCCCACAACGTTCAATCGTGGGACAACGCCACGGAAATGCCAGCGTCGATCCCGACATTGGCGCATTATCTGCGCAGCGCCGATTACCACACGGTGCTCTGCGGCAAGATGCATTTCATCGGCCCCGATCAGGTGCATGGCTTCAATGAGCGCATCACCACTGATATTTATCCGGCCAATTTCGCCTGGACACCAGATTGGGTCCGCGGTGAGCGCTTCCGTCCGACAGGGATCAACCCGCAAGCCATCGTCGAGGCCGGCCAGTGCGTGCGCAGCCTGCAAATGGATTACGACGACGAGGTCGAAAACATCGGTGTGCAGAAAATCTATGATCTGGCGCGGTTCAATACTGACAAGCCGTTCCTCATGTGGATGTCGTTCACGCACCCCCATTCACCCTTTGTGACGAAGAAAAAATATTGGGACCTTTACGATCACGACGCGATCGACATGCCAAAGGTGCCGCCGATCCCGGTAGAAGACTTGGATGCCATGAGTCGCTGGCTCTATTACGCGCACGGCCACGATCTGCTGGATATTGAAGATGAACACGTGCGCAACGCGCGCCATGCCTATTACGGTATGACCAGCTATTTGGACGACAAGGTCAGGCGCATCATGGATGCCTTGGCCGAGGTTGATCTGGACGACAACACGGTGGTTGTCCTGACATCCGACCACGGCGAAATGCTGGGTGAGCGCGGCAGTTGGTTCAAACAGTACTTTTATGAAAACTCGGTCCGGGTGCCGATGATCATCTCGCACCCCGGCACCTACGCGCCGGGTCGCGTCTCCGAGCATGTCTCCCTGGTTGATTTGCTACCGACGTTCATGGACATCGCCACCGACGGCAACGCGCCTGACCCCGTATCGCCGCTCGACGGCAACTCGCTGACCGGCCTGTTGTCGGGTAGCGACGAGAACTGGGACAACACGGTGATTTCCGAATACACCGGCGAGGGCGTCATTGCGCCGTGTCGGATGATCCGGCGCGGCAACTACAAATACATCTACACCCACGGCCATCCGGCGTTGATGTACGACACCAACAATGATCCCCTCGAGCTCGAAAACCTGATCGGCAACCCCGACCACGCCGACATGGAAGCCGAACTGGGGCGCGATATTCTGGTCGATTGGGCCCCCGACGTGATCAACGACCTCTGTATCCAAAGCCAGAAAGACCGCATGTTCATTCAGGCCTCGACCGGCGGTGATCCCCATTGGGCGTTCATCAGCCGCCCCGACGACGGCGGACGCTTCGTCCGCAACGCCGGTGCCACGCAAACCAAATCAAAGGCCCGCTATCCCTTCGTCGAACCGGCGCCACTCAGGGGCTAAGCTCTGTCTGACTTTCGATAAGGTTCCAAAAGTCCTCGGCGACGCCGGGCAATGGCCCGGCGGCGCGGAACAGCCGGATATCGACGGGGATGCGCCAGCTTTCATCGCCGGCTGGCACCAGGGGTTTCTCCGAGGTTGTCCGGCGCACCCGCATGCTGGCGACCCAGGCGACACCGAAACCATCTTCGGCCATGAATTTCAAATTTTCGGCGGCCGGTGATTCGGAATGCCGGGTCATGTGAACACCGCCGCGCCGGGCCAGCATGGCGTCGACCATCCGCCCGACAAGTCTTGCGCCCCGGTCTTGAAAACGCGATCTTGAGCCATGCGCATCTCGACCCGCGACCGCCGAATTATCGCCGTACTCGGCCCAACGAATACGGGCAAGACGCATTTTGCCATGGAGCGCATGCTGGCCCATGAGAGCGGGATGATCGGATTTCCGCTCAGGCTTTTGGCGCGGGAAAATTATGAGCGTGCGGTTGCCATCAAAGGAGCATCAAAGGTCGCGCTGATCACTGGCGAGGAAAAGATCCTGCCGAAAGGTGCGACCTATTTCATGTGTACCGCGGAATCCATGCCGCTGACCCGGCCGGTCGCCTTTCTGGCCTTGGACGAAGTGCAGATGTGCGCCGATCCCGACCGGGGCCATGTGTTCACCGAACGACTGCTGCGTGCGCGTGGCCAGCACGAAACCATGTTTATGGGCGCCGAAACGATGCGCGGATTGATCCGTGCGCTGGTGCCGGAAACGGAGTTCGAGAGCCGGCCCCGCATGTCGACGCTGAGCTACACGGGCGCGAAAAAAACGGCACGCTTGCCGGCCCGAAGTGCTTTGGTCGCTTTCACTGCGCCCGATGTTTACGCCATTGCCGAATTGGTGCGCCGCCAACGCGGCGGCGCGGCGTTGGTCATGGGTGGGCTCAGCCCGCGCACCCGCAATGCCCAGGTCGCCATGTATCAAGACGGCGAGGTCGATTACATGATCGCCACCGATGCCATCGGCATGGGGCTCAATATGGATATCGACCACGTGGCGTTCGCACAGACCCGCAAATTTGACGGTCGGATCCACCGCCGCCTTGATCCTTCGGAACTGGCACAGATCGCTGGGCGCGCCGGGCGCCACATGAATGATGGAACATTTGGGACGACCACTGAAATTGGCGGATTTGACGAGGAAACCGTAGCCGCCATCGAAGGCCATAAGTTCGAACCCTTGCGCCGCGCCTTTTGGCGCAATTGGAAGCTCGATTTCAAATCCATCCAGACGCTACGTGGTAGTCTTTCCCAGTTGCCCGAACTGCCGGGTTTGGTGCGCGCCCGCGAGGCCGATGATGAGCGGGCGTTGACGGCACTGCTGGCCGAGCCCGAAATTCAAAATCTGGCGGGTGATCCCGAAGGCGTCCGCCAGCTTTGGGACGTTTGTCAGATTCCCGACTTCCGCAAGGTCATGAGCGACGCCCATGCGCGCCTGCTGGCTACAATATTCCGTCATCTCCGAACCGGTGCGGGCCGCATTCCCACCGATTGGATCGCCGGCCAGGTCAATCATCTGGAACGCTGGGACGGCGATATCGATACCCTGACCCAGCGCATTGCCGGGGTCCGGATTTGGACGTATGTGTCTTACCGGCCCGATTGGGTGGCGGACGCGGACCATTGGCAGGCCCGCACCCGGGCCATGGAAGACAAACTTTCCGATGCCCTGCACGAACGGCTGACACAGCGGTTTGTTGATCGCCGGACCGCTGTGTTGGTCAAGCGATTGGCTGAGAAAGCGGAGATCCTCGGCGCCGTCCGGGCCGATGGCGAAGTATTGGTTGAGGGCCATGCGGTCGGTCATCTCAAGGGGTTCCGGTTCTTTGCCGACGCGACGGGTGATCCGTTGACGGCGGGATCTTTCAAAGCTGACAAAGGCGTGACGACACGAGCAATTGAACGCGCTGCCAATATGGCGTTGGGCCAGGAAATCGAAACCAGGGTTGCGTTGATCCGAAAGGCGCCGGACAAGGAATTGGCGTTATCTGACCATGCTGACACCGAGCCGTGGGTTTTATGGAACGGCGATCCAGTGGCTCGGCTCATTGCCGGCGCTGACCGTTTGTCGCCGCGCGTTGAAATGTCGACCAGGGATCAATTGACGCCCTTGCAACGCGACAAGGTGTACGACCGCTTGTCGCGGTGGGTGAAAGATCACATAGCTGCGGCATTTGCACCGCTTCTCAGCGAGCATGCCGATCTGCCCGCCGGACCGGCCCGGGGAATTGTGTTCCGTCTGCGTGAGAATTTCGGCTCTATGCCACGATCCGCCGCTGCCGATGAAATTGGCTCCCTGACACGTCCGGCCCGCCAGGCATTGAAACGGACCGGTATTATCATTGGCCGGGAATCGATTTATGCGCCGGGCCTTTTGAAGCCGGCAGCGATGGCTTTGCGGGGCATGCTTTTTGAGTTGGCGGAGCAGCCGGGCCGGCATTTGCCGTTGCCCAAACCAGGCCGGACGTCCGTGGCCATGGCTGATGATCTGCCCATGGGGTTTTTTGAGGCGATTGGATATCGCCCTATGGGCGCCTTGGCGGTGCGTGTCGATATTGTTGAGCGCGTCGCGTCGAAGGCCTGGACGATGAGCGCCGGTGGGCCGTTTGCACCATCGCCGGAATTGATGAATTTGATTGGCGTCGGCGCGGAAGAGTTGGCTGAAATCCTCAAACGCCTGGGTTATCGCCGGGAAGGCTCGGGCGACGCGATCAAATTCCGTCGCCAGCGCCCCTCCGCCGGGCGTACCGGTCGGGCGCCGCGCCGCCGGCCGGCGAAAGTTGATCCGCATTCACCGTTCGCCAAGCTCGGCGATATGTTTGCGGGGAATTGAGCGTGCCTGAAAAGGTTTCTAAAGGCGGCGTTGGAAATGATGACGGTATCGGTGAGCGCCGGCGTCTTGATTTGTGGCTCTGGTACGCGCGGTTTTTCAAGAGCCGGACCCTGGCGACCCGATTTTGCCAATCGGGTAAACTTCGGGTGAACGGTGGGATCGTCAAGAAAGCGCACCATCTTTTGCGGGTGGGCGACGTCCTGACGTTTTCCAAAGCACGCGATGTTCGGGTCATCAAGGTCGTCGACATGGGGACGCGGCGTGGTCCGGCCACGGAAGCGCAAACGCTCTATGAAGATCTTTCGCCGCCCGTACCCAGTTCTGGAAAATCACGAAAGCCAAAAGCGCCGGTGTCGGGCCTGCGCGATCAAGGCAGTGGTCGGCCGACCAAGCGCCAGCGCCGCGAATTCGACAAATTGCGCGGCATTTGATGCGATGAAAATTTTTAATTTGTTCACGAAATTGAAACGCATTGCCCGGATACTGATGGCCATGAAAACAAAAGCTATCAGAAACAGGATCAATATGCGTTATTCCGTACAATATGACCGGGTCCGCGAAACCTGGGAAGTTGTTGATGCGCTGGGCGCCGAGCAAACGGTCGGCATTCACAATGATCAGGCACCGGCCGTCTTTCAGGCCGAAGCCGAAGAGCAGCGCTGGCGCCGGTTTGGCCCCAGCGGCGAAACGTTTGCTCTGGTGGCGTTTTAAGGGCCAGCGGCGGGGCCCGTTTCTAGGCCCGCCCGAACCGCAATTGACGGCCCAGCAACTGCAGGGCTTTTTCCGGCCCATCCGTATCCTCTGCCTGCCAATGCACTAGGCAACGGTTGGCATTCAATGAGAAATACGGCGCGGCATCGAGATAGCTGTCGTCTGAAACAATGTCACCGTGATAGTGGTCAAGAACCACCCATTGGCCGTTCAGCAACACCGTTGTCACGACCCAATCCGTGGAGCCGGTGGAATCGGACAGCCACACAAGCCGCAAACGCTCTGTGTGAATCCCAAGATGGCGGAGCGACACATAACGGACCAGCGCCGCATACCCCGACCCGTCGGGCCGTTCAGCGCGGGTGACAGGGCCAGCCCAAGGCAGTGAACTGGCGACATCCGCAATCATCGGCAAGCCTTCGGCGGCCGCGAGATAACGATGTATGCCGGCAATCTGGCCTTTAACATTGAACGGCTTCAGACGCTCGAGCATGTCCAGCCAACGGCACACATAGGGATCCCTGGCAGCCTCGCGCGCATCGACGGTTGTAGCGTGAGGAAATAAGATGGCGGGGTCGCCGACTGTTTTCTGCTGGCAGTGGAACAAGGCCACGTCGGCGCCGGTCCAGACCGCCGGATTGCCGGCAACGATATGGTCTAGTGCTGAACTTTCCACCTCGCCGCCGATCAGCATGCCGTACAAAAGATCACCAATGGCGCGCCAGGGCGCTGTTTCATTTCGGAGTTTTGAAAATGTCTGCATGGTCTTGTCCTTCCGTCCCGGGAATTCAAAGTTGATTTGATAAATAGGAACGCAAGGACCAGGCCATATCTATCGGTTTGATATTGCGGATCTTTTGCGGTTTATACTCGGGAACGAGATGTGCCATAGGCAGGAATTGCCGGGTCTAAACCACCCTGCGATAGATGACCGACAGATTGTTGGCGGGCATTTGAACGGTGGCGTCAAGGGTGAGCCCGTGTACCACTGCTGTGGCGGTGATGTCATCCAGGTCCCGAATACCCCATTCGGCGTTGCGGTGGCGTAGGTCGGCATCGAACTTGGCATTGGACTGCGCTGTATGGCGTCCACCGTGCTTATATGGGCCGTATAGATAAAGGATACCGTTCGAGGCTAAATGCCGGCCCGCCTTTGAAAGCAATCCCTCGCATGCACTCCAGGGCGCAATATGAATCATATTTACACAGATAAACGCGTCGACGGATGCGATCTGCCAATTCTTGGTGGTATCGAGATCAAGCGGCGCGTTGACGTTTTCCAATCCATCGGTCCACGCGGCGATCGAAGCACGATGATCACGATCAGGGTCGCTGGGCTGAAAGACGATATGCGGATAGGTTTTGGCAAAATAAGCCATGTGTTGACCCGATCCGGAAGCGAGCTCAAGGACTGAATTTAAATCGCTGAAATAACGGCGAAGGACTTCGTTGATCGGATCACGATTGCGTCGTGCCGAAGGGAAGTCGAGGCGCGGGTCGAGACCGGGTTTCATTGCCGGAAAAGTAGGAGGCGCATGGCGCCACGGCAAGATTTATCCGCAATTTTCCAAGGGTTGCGGGCGCACAACCCGTATGATACCGAGAAGCCATGATTGAACACATTCGAAAACTGATGTTTGGCGCGACGGACAAAACTACAGGCGAAACGGTGTCGCCCGAAGAGAATGCCGTCGCGGTCGCGGCGGCCGCGCTGTTGATTGAAACCGCCGTCATGGACGGGAATTTCGACGAAGCCGAGCGCGGCACCATCACGCGATTACTGGTGACGCATTTCCAAATGGAAGCTTCCGAAGTAGGAGCGGTCATCGAAGAAGCTGAAAAAACCATCGACAATGCTGTCGAACTGTTCTCGTTTACCCGCGTGCTGCGCGATGATTTTGAGCATGCGGACCGCGTTGAAATGATCGAAATGTTGTGGGAAGTCGCTTACGCCGACGATGTCATTCATGACTATGAGGCCAATTTAATCCGCCGCGTAACCGGGCTATTGCACGTTACTGACCGCGAAAGTGGAGAGGCGCGGAAACGCGTGGTTGAACGGCTGGACAATAATGGCGCGGAAGCGTAAACCGATGTTCAAAGGAATTCCAACCAAGGCCGGCTTGGCGGCTCAAATAAATGACGCTTTCGACTGGAGATTTAAATGACTTACGTCGTCATCGAGAACTGCATTAAGTGTAAATATCAGGATTGTGTCGAGGTCTGTCCCGTGGATTGCTTCTACGAGGGAGAGAACATGCTCGTGATCCATCCCGATGAATGCATCGATTGTGGAGTTTGTGAGCCGGAATGCCCTGCTGAAGCCATTGTGCCTGATACCGAGCCTGACGTCGAAAATTGGCTGGAAATCAACACGAAATTTGCCGCCGAATGGCCGAATATTACGCGTAAGGGTGATACGCCCGTAGACGCCGATGAATGGAAAGATAAACCCGGTAAGCTTGCGGATATGAGTTCAAGCCCCGGCGCGGGTGATTAATCATGGTTCCGTCTTGGCTTGTTAACGAGTCTGGACGCTCTGGTTAAGAACGCGTAAACGGATGTTTTTTCATCCGGTATTTTGTGCTATGCATGTGTTATCGCCGGTTGTGCGTTTGGAAAATCTTCGGATTTTCAGCTCGCAACCGGTTTTCCGTTGTTCGCACCCATGGTTGGTACCTGGCCGAAGACGGGAAGCGCCTATGTGATGGGGGTATGCGGCGAGAGCAGGTAAATTTCGGCATATGCGCTGAGTTTTCATAAAATCGTGATCGACTGGGCGACTCGGGCGACAGATTGCGAATGAGAGATGAAGTAACTGGAGATATTTGAGGTATGGCGAAGGCACCGACATTCAAGGCTGGAGATTTTGTTGTTTACCCGACACATGGTGTCGGCAAAGTCACCGATGTCCTTAAACAGGAGATCGCGGGCCATAAACTTGAGTTGATTGTTATCACATTTGAGCGCGATCGCATGACGCTGCGGGTTCCCGTAGAAAAAGCAGCCACTTCGGGGCTCCGCAAGTTGTCGTCGCGCAAAATCATGGAAGACGCGATGGTTACGCTGAAGGGCCGGGCTCGGATCAAGCGTACCATGTGGAGCCGCCGCGCCCAGGAATATGAAGCAAAGATCAATTCCGGCGATCCGATTTCGATTGCTGAAGTGGTGCGTGACCTACACCGAAATGTCGGCCAGCCGGATCAATCGTTCAGCGAGCGCCAAATTTATGAAGCTGCGCGCGATCGCCTAGCGGCGGAAGTCGCCGCGGTGGATAAGACGGATATGGAAGTGGCGACCGACAAGCTGGAAAAAGTCCTGGAGGCTGCGTGAAAGCCGGCTCGCCATCAACAATCCAATGACTGACGTCAGTCCTGACGCTGTCGCAGCCTATCGACGCGACGGCGTTGTCGCGTTACGCAGTGTTTTCGATGCAACCTGGATAGATCAACTCCGGCGTGGCCTAGAAAAAAATATGGACGCCCCGGGACCGTATCGCCGTGAGTATGGTGATGATGGGACCGGTGGCCGGTTCTTTGGTGACTATTGCAATTGGCAGCGCATATCCGAATACGAAAGTTTTGTCCGCCAATCACCGGCTGCGGGCATCACCAAACAGCTCATGGACAGCCAAAAAACCAATTTTTTCATGAACACGTTGTGGTCAAAGCGCCGGGGGCTGATGAGCCGACGCCATGGCACCATGATCACCCTTATTACTGTCTAGATGGTTTCGAGACGTGCAGTCTGTGGATTCCATTGGACGATGTTCCACGTGATAGCGCCGTCGAGTTTATCGCCGGATCGCATCAATGGGGGCGCTTGTTTCAACCCAGAATGTTTGTCGGCGAAGATTATCCGCCATCAGCCGACGGATTTGAAATTATGCCCGATATTGATGGGCACCGTGACGATTACGAGATTCTCAGTTTTGATCTCGAACCGGGCGATTGTGCGGCGTTTCATTTTCGTACCGTGCATGGCGCGCCGGGCAATCAGTCGTAGTTGAATGCACGCCGAACGCTCGCATTTCGTTGGACGGGGGATGACATAACTTTCCAACGCCGCGCCGGCGTCATGTCGCCGCCGTTCCCGGAATTTTCCGAGTTTTGTTTAAAGCCCGGCGATCCTTTGGATAGTGATCTGTTCCCGATAATTGAGTAATGGCCGTGAAACGGGTGTCGGTGATTATCCGGTGACGATTTTGACATTTTGGCCCGGTTTCAACCGCTCACCGGGCTGCAGGTTGTTGAGTAGCCGGAACCATTCACGCTTAAAACGCTCAAAAGGGAATCTGGCGGCCATGTCGGCAATTGACTCACCACGTAGAACGCGGACAATTTTTAGGCG
>Ga0233427_10002576_pt1 | contig 16955 bp, 14 predicted proteins | sample SI_118_April2016_5_FD_179885 | JGI IMG/M metagenome (GOLD analysis project Ga0233427, IMG submission 179885) | Seawater microbial communities from Saanich Inlet, British Columbia, Canada - SI_118_April2016_100_MG | ecosystem: Environmental > Aquatic > Marine > Inlet | place: Canada: British...
GTAGGCCCGATACGCGACCCCCAGCGTGAAGACCCCAATAACGGCAATCCAAAAGAGCGCCTGGCCGACATCAGTGAAGGAAAAACCATCGATGGCAAGCCGACGAGTTGGGTCGATGATCAAGGTGAACGGGTTCGCCTCCGCAGCGGTCTTATACCAGCCGCTCATCATTTCTGTCGGAAAGAACGCTGACGAGACGAATATGGCAATGAACGTCAACGGGAAGACCGCTTGTGTTGCTTCCGGAGAACCAGTCCAAAGAGCCACCGCCACACTGATTCCACCTATGGACAGGGACAACGCTGCGGCGATTCCTACGATCGCCAATGCCGAAGCGAAGCCGCCTTCGGGTTTTGCACCAAACAACACGAAGATCCCCATCAAAACGGCGGCCAAAAGCGCACTGAATGCCGCAGCACCGGCCAGCCGCCCGACAAGCACCGACTGTCGCCCAACCGGTGATGCCATCAGTCGGTCAAAGAACCCAGTCTCAATATCGGTGGCGAGTGCACTCCCCGCTTCGCCAGCGTTGAACGAGATGCCCTGAAGGATGGTGGCGGGAAGGATGAACTGCAGGAATGAATCAACCTGGGGGAACTGCGGCAACTCGGTTACCCGCTCGAACTGGGCCGAGTAGATGGCCGCCATCATCAGCGGAAAAATAATGCTCGGTGTCCACGCGGCCGGCTGGCGCCATGTGTTCACTACCGACCGGCGAGCAAGTGTCGCAACCTGCTCGATGATCACCATGCCACGCTGCCGATCGAGGGCAGTAGTCATGTTGCGGATGCTCCGGCCCCTTCAAGCCGACGCCCGGTAGCTTCGGCGAAAACGTCATCCAGGCTGGGAAGGTCCATTTCCAGGTGGCCGACTGGTACCCCAGCGTCATCGAGGGCACGAACAACCTCGGTAAGTCGCGCCGTGCCACCTCTGAGGCCGATGGCTACTCGACCGGCGCGAGCCGGACGTTCCTCACCAAAGGCAGCCAACACGGTGCGGGCCTCAGCAAAATGCCTCTCGTCAATCTCAACTCGCAGAGTCGGATCGCCCACTGCCGCTTTCAGCGCAGCCGGTGCGCCTTCACGCACAATCCGGCCACCATCGATGATCGCCACCCGCCCGGCAAGTTCGTCTGCTTCTTCGAGGTACTGCGTCGTGAGGAAGACCGTCGTGCCCTCATCGTTGAGGGTGCGGACCTCCTCCCACACGGCCAATCTACTGGTGGGGTCAAGTCCAGTCGTCGGCTCATCGAGAAACAGCACCGAGGGGCGATGAATCAGAGCCATCGCAAGATCAAGACGTCGGCGCATTCCACCGGAGTACTCGCCAACCTTGCGGTCACGGGCGACAGTCAAACCAACCCGTTCCAGCAATTCTCCGGTGCGCCGGGTCGCCTCTTTACGTCCGAGGCCGTGCAGCACTGCTTGCAGGCGAAGTAACTCGTTGCCAGTCATCAGGGGATCGATGGCGGCATCTTGAAGCGCGACGCCAATCGACTTTCGAACGGCATTCGGCTCCCGCACAACATCAAAACCGGCGACCCGGGCAACGCCCGAGGTCGGACGCAGCAGTGTGACGAGCATCCGGACGGTCGTGGACTTCCCCGCCCCGTTCGGTCCGAGGAAGCCGAAAATCTCGCCTTCTTCAACAATCAGGTCGATTCCAGCGACAGCGGTGAGATCGCCGAAGGTTCTTACGAGGCCTACGGCCTCGACGGGATGCTGAGCCATGCGTCCCTGCATACCAAGCCCATCGCAATTTCACGCCGCTTTCGCCCTAGGGCGTGCCGGATGTCTCGTCGTGCTCGACGCAGCCGCTCACGCCGGGGACGGTGTAGGTCTCAACCCCGGGTTCGACGTAGGGCCCAAAGCATAGGCCACGAATCTCAACCCCTTCCTCACCCGTGAGCGACTCGAGTTCCGCCGCAAGTTGGTCGACCTCAGCTTGAAGCTGGATGTTGCGGTCTTGGACAGCATCGATCTCTTCTCGCTGCTCAACCCAGTCACTGATCGGATAGGCGGCGAGGCTTGCGCCCGCAGCAAGGGTCGCCACAAACAGGCTGACGCGGACGATCCTGCCTGACCGCAGAGGACGCGGCGGTTCGGTCCGCGTTGAACGACTCCGACCCTTTGGAGTCGTCGTCTTGCGCTTGGAGGCGCTTCGGGAGGCGGATGGACGGGTCATAGCCTCCGGCCAGCGAGGGCCGAGAGCCCACGATAGGCCGCAGCCTCGCCGAGCTGCTCCTCGATACGCAGGAGCTGGTTGTACTTGGCCACACGATCGCTTCGGGCCGGTGCACCAGTCTTGATCTGACCACAGTTCGTCGCAACGGCGAGGTCCGCAATGGTGGTGTCTTCGGTCTCACCGCTGCGGTGCGACATCACCGAAGTATACGAATTGTGGGTGGCGAGCTCAACGGCCTCAAGGGTTTCGGTAAGCGAACCGATCTGGTTGACCTTGATGAGAATCGAGTTGGCAGTGCCGACAGCGATGCCACGACCGAGGCGCTCAGTGTTGGTGACAAAGAGGTCATCACCCACAAGCTGCACGCGATCGCCGAGCGCGGTGGTGAGCTCAGCCCAGCCGTCCCAGTCCTCTTCATCCATGCCGTCTTCGATGGACACGATCGGATACTTGTCACAAAGACTGACGTACTCAGCAACCATCTCCGATGGGGTAAGGCTGCGCCCCTCTGCGGCAAGGTTGTAACTGCCACCGGAGAAGAACTCTGTGGATGCGACATCCATTGCGAGGGCGATCTCGTCGCCTGGCACCCGACCGCTGCGCTCAATGGCATCAACAAGTAGCTGAAGAGCTTCCTCGTTGGAGCCCAGGTCAGGAGCAAAGCCGCCCTCATCACCCACAGCGGTGGAGAGCCCCTTGTCCTGAAGGACCTTCTTGAGAACATGGTACGCCTCGGTACCCCAACGCATCGCTTCGCTAAACGAAGATGCGCCGACAGGCATGAACATGAATTCTTGATAATCGACGCTGTTGTCAGCGTGCTCGCCACCGTTGAGCACGTTCATCATCGGCACAGGGAGGACGTGGGCGTTCGCTCCACCGACATGGCGCCAGAGCGGGAGCTCGAGCTCGCTCGCAGCAGCTCTCGCAGTGGCAAGGGAGATGCCGAGGATGGCGTTGGCCCCAACTCGGCTCTTGTTGTCCGTGCCGTCGGCAGAAATCAGTTCGGCATCAACATCACGCTGGTCGATGGCATCGAGCCCAACCACCGTGTCTGCAAGCTCGCCGTTGACGAATCCGACAGCGTTGAGTACACCCTTGCCAGCCAGGCGATCGCCGCCATCACGAAGCTCTACTGCTTCGAACGCACCCGTCGAAGCTCCCGACGGCACCATGGCCCGACCCATCGCACCGCTGTCAAGTTCGATATCCACTTCGACAGTGGGATTGCCTCGGGAATCGAAGACCTCTCGGCCGTGGACTCGTTCGATGATGCTCACTGGGGGCTCCTGCAAAGCTCTGTGTTGGGCACAAGGCTAGTTGTCCTCGCGCGAAGGGTGACGGAGGGCGCGCGATCCGCGCGATTCAATGGTGACAATGCGACATTGACGGCACGACGTCAATGTCAACATCACTATCGAACCAGCGACTATCCCACGACCCGCTTTGCTGCCGCCCACAGCGAAATCAAGTCTGCCTCATCAGCGAGAGAAAGATCAACTCCCTCGCTCACCGCGTCCTGTTCCACGACTCGAAAGCGGCGGGCAAACCGTTGAGAAGCAGCCCGCAACGCCGACTCGGGGTCGTGATCAAGGCGGCGAGCGACCTGAACAGCGGCGAAGAGTAGGTCGCCGACCTCATGTTCGCTCGGGTCCTCGCGGACCTCAGCCAACTCGTCCTCGACATCGGTGTAGGCCACTTCCGGACCACCGTCCCAGTCAAACCCAGCCGATGCGGCGCGCTTCTGGATCTTCAGGGCCAGCATCAGCGCAGGAAGAGATGGCGGAATGCCGTCCATGGCCGAGTCGCGGCTCTTCTCCACAGCCTTGAGTTGCTCCCAGTTCCGCAGTACCGCGCTGGAGTCCTCGACGTCGACGAGATCACCACCCACAGGAGGAAAGACGTGGGGGTGCCGGAAGACGAGTTTGTCGTAACAGCCCCGTGCGACGTCGGCGACGGTGAACGAACCGCGCTCCGCGCCGAGGCGGGCATGGAAGAAGATCTGGTAGAGAAGGTCGCCCAACTCTTCGGCGAGATGTTCGTCGAGATCGGCATCAACATCGTCGTCGTTCAATGCGGCACGCGCATCCAAGGCCTCGATGGTCTCGTGGGTCTCTTCTAACAAATGACGACGCAACGAGGCATGTGTCTGCTCCTGGTCCCAGGGACACTGTGCGCGAAGAACCCGAACAAGTTCTTCGAAGCGAGCAAACTCAGCCGCCACAGGCACGGCCATTTCCGGGATATAGATCGATGTCAGATGATCGGCGTCCACATCCCGATCAAGGTCGCTCCATGGCACCTCGAACACGGCCTCGTCGTCGAGTCCCAGATGCTGGAGAACAATCACCGACTCGGGTGGTTCTTCGACCGCCAGCTTGATATCGCTCAGTACATGCGCTGCATGGCAATGCGCCACCAACAGCGGGCCGGTCTGACCCGCCGCCGCGATCGCGAACCGATGACCATCGATGAGCCGCACACCTTCCTCGACCGGATCAATTCGAAGCGACGCCCACGCGGCGTCGAGAAATGACATGGCGGGCAGGATCTCAAGGTCGAGCCGACCGTCATCGGCTGCGACCCGGAGGAGTTCGACCGTGCGTTCGAGGACCAGAGGTGAGCCAGGCACGGCGTACAAAACGTCGCCCTCGCCGGTCGCGGCGATCAACCGTTCCGCGATCTCTTGATAAACGGCTTCAAAGGTCTCCGCCTGATCGTAGATCTCATCAAACGATTGCACGTCGCCCAGCACCGATGCCGCCGGGTGACGACGGGTTCTCAGGAATACAACTGTGGCATCAGCAATGGCTGCACTGGTTTGCGGTGTGAGCAGGAGTTCGTCGGCAGGCCCAAGGCCGACAATGGTGAGACGACCTGCCATAGGACCGACTCAGCCGTCAGCGGGAGGCGCCTGCACCGCTCCGGGAGGAAAGATCCAGGCACCAATGCTCGGGTCAATGAAATGCTCGACGGCAATCGCCTCCGAAGCCAGCGCCACAATCTCATCAAATACCGCACCCTCGGCCGCACGCGTCGCACCCTCGTTGAGGGACGCGAACTGTTCCGGCGTCAGGGATGCGTCGACATCCTCGGCCAACGGACCCAGGTAGCGCACGTCGATCACGTGGAATCCGAACTGGCTCTCGACCGGCTCGGTGACGCCCACACCGCTGGCACGCGCCCCATCCACATATTCCACAACGAAGGTTGTCGTATCGACACAGCCAAGCTGACCACCGGCCGGGCCGCTCGGACCCGTGGAGAGTTCCATTGCGATCGCAGCGAAGTCCTCTCCAGCTTCGATCCGAGCGATGGCATCAAACGCATCTGCTTCGGTCTCGAGAAGAATATGGCTCGAACAAATCAGTTCAAGAGTGCTGTCTTGGGTCGCCGCGGTGGCCTGGGCGTACCCGTTCAGCGCATTGATGACGACCTGAAGATTGACCGCCGCATCGAAGGCGGAGGTGTCGGTCGGCACCCCCGCAGCAATAGCGGAAGCCTCCGAATCGATACGATCCTGGTCTGTGATCTCGATGCCACGTTGAGACAGTTGGGCACCGACAGCCTCGACGAGAAGCCATGTCGTGACCTGATCGGCGAGCTCCTGCGGTGACGGAGCTACTCCCGTCGCACCAGTGGTAATGGCAATGGCAAGGAGATCAGCGCCCGATAGCTCAACACCGCCGAATCGAGCGGCGACATCGGGCATGTTGCGAAGCTCCATCCCATCTGGGGCCCCAGTGGCTGTGTCGGCGGCGGAGCCGTCCGCAACTTCAACGTCGGACCCGTCGACCGACTCGGTGCTGTCGTCCTTCATGAACGTGAAAGCGATAACGGCGACCACGCAGACGGCAATGATCGCCGGCACGATCAGCAGAAGCGGTGACGTCTTGGCGGCCTCCTCACGGGCGGCGCGGGCGGCGGGTGATTCAGAAACGTCGTTCACGAAGCGTGAATGTTATCGGCGATATCGGGCAGAAGGTCCGCCATGATCGACACCAACTGGTCGACCACGGTGCCTTGCTTGTTTCGCAGCGGCAGATGGAGTTCGTTCACCATCTCCTTGTAGATGGCCGTATTACCCGCGCCCTTGACGGAGTACAGCCGCTGGAGGCGAACCTGGAGACTGTCAGGCAACGTGACCGGGGTGAGCTTGGCCACGTGGTCCGGGCCACCGAACCCGGGCCCCTTGGTAACCGTGATCTCCCGAACGCCGCTTCGCACACACTCCACTCGGAGCCGACCGACCTGAAGCAACGCCTCCGCCGGGGCCGGAATCGGGCCAAACCGGTCGAGCCATTCGGCGCGGACATCCTCGAGCGCTTCGATGGTCTCGATCGATGCCAGTCGCCGGTACGCCTCGAGCCGATTGGTTTCCTTAAGCACATAGTCATCGGGGAGATGGGCGTCACCGGGCACCTCGACCGCGATCTCGACCGGGTCTGGCACCTTTTCGCCCTTGAGTTCAGCAACCGCCTCAGTGACCATCTGGCAATACAGGTCGTAGCCCACTGCGGCGATATGACCGGACTGGCCAGTACCGAGCAGGTTGCCAGCGCCACGGATCTCAAGGTCGCGCATCGCGATACGGAATCCCGATCCAAGCTCGGTGGCCTCACCAATGGTCTTCAGACGCTCATATGCCTCCTCGCTCAAAACTCGATCGACCGGATGGAAGAGATATGCGTACGCACGAGAACCCGCACGCCCGACACGACCACGAAGCTGATGGAGTTGGCCGAGTCCGAGAAGATCTGCACGATCCGCGATCAGGGTGTTGACCGTGGGCATATCGATGCCCGACTCAATAATTGTTGTGCAGACAAGCACATCGTACTTGCCTTCCCAGAAGTCGATCACGACCCGTTCAAGCGTGCCTTCATCCATCTGGCCGTGAGCAATCGCAATGCGAGCCTCGGGAACGAGATCGTGAAGGCTCGCCGCCACATGCTCGATGTCTTGCACCCGGTTGTGAACGAAGAAAACTTGCCCCTCCCGGAGAAGCTCGCGGCGGATCGCCTCAGCGACCGCTCGCTCCTCGTACTCGCCAACGTAGGTGAGGATCGGCAGGCGATCCGCCGGCGGCGTATTGAGCAGCGACATATCGCGGATGCCGGTGAGGCTCATCTCCATCGTGCGCGGAATCGGCGTGGCAGTCAGTGTGAGCACGTCGACGTCGTGACGGAGCTGCTTGATTTGCTCCTTGTGGCTGACACCGAATCGCTGTTCCTCGTCCACGACCAACAGACCGAGGTCCTTGAACTTGATGTCGCTTGAGAGCAGCCGGTGCGTGCCGATGACCAGGTCGACGTTGCCGTCGCCCACCGCCTGCACAACTTTCTTGGCTTGGGCATTCGTGAGGAACCGGCTCAGCACCTCAACCCGGATCGGGTACGCCGCCATGCGCTCAGTGAAGGTTGAATAGTGCTGCTGAGCGAGCAGGGTGGTGGGCACAAGGATGGCCACCTGCTTCCCGCTCTGGATTGCTTTGAATGCAGCGCGCATCGCCACTTCGGTCTTACCGAACCCGACATCACCGACAACGAGACGATCCATGGGCGACTCGCGCTCCATGTCGTTCTTCACATCGATAATCGCATGGAGTTGATCAGGGGTTTCCTGGAACGGGAATGTGCCTTCGAACTCGCTCTGCCACGGCGTGTCGGTGTCAAAGGAATGACCCGTTGACGTGACCCGGCGTTGATAAAGCACCACCAACTCCTGGGCGATCTCCTGGACCGCGCTGCGCACCTTCGCCTTGGCCGAATGCCAATCGGCCCCACCCATCTTCGACAGGCTCGGTGAATCGCCGCCGGTGTAATGGCGAACCGATTCGATCTGATCCGACGGGACATAAAGCTTGTCGCCACCTCGGTACTCGAGGAGTAGATAGTCACGTTCGTTCCCACCAATGGCCCGGGTTACCATGCCGCCGAACCGGGCAACCCCGTGCTGATGATGCACAACGTGTGAGCCCTCGCGGAGATCCTCAAAGAACCGCTGCGAGTCACGCTTGCGCCGACGAGCGCGGCGGTGAGTGCGTCGACGGCCAGTGAGATCGGACTCGGCTAACACTGCGAGCTTCACCGCTGGCAGAACCGCGCCACGATCGATCGCGGCGACCACGACAGCGCCAGCCGGACTGGCCTCCGTCAACGGACCGTCGACGAGAGCAAGAGCGACACCGCGCTCGGAGAGCAGTTGAGCCAGCCGAGATGCACTTGCGGCACCATCGGCGGCGACCACGATGCGATATCCCTGGCTGAGTAAACTCTGAATCTTCCTGATCGTCGGCTCAATATCACCCACCACGGGCTCCCACCCAGAAGCGGCAACTACAGGGGTTTCGGGGCCATCGGCGGTGGCCAGCATATTCCAGGACGGCGCGTCAGTCTCCGCCAGCAGGCGGTCGAATGGTACATGGAGCCGATGGACCGAATCGGCGTCAACATCCCAGGTGCGTGCCAGCGACGACGCAAGATCGGCTTCCTCAGCCAAAATCTCAGCGGCTCGATCACGGATACGTCGGGGCTCGACAAGAACAATGAGCCCGTCAGCGGGAATCAGATCGGGGAGGACGAAGTGCTCGTCAATGAGCCATGGGAGCCAGGACTCCATGCCATCGAACAGTTGCCCGTCGGAGATTCGATCCCACTGCTCGCGCCCCCAAGGCTCCTGGGCCACCAGACTCGACGCGCGTTCTCGCTGCGCCTCATCGGGGCGGAACTCTCGACAGGGGTAGATTTCGACAACGGGAACATCTTCGTTGGAGCGTTGATCAGCAACCGAAAATTCGGTCAGGCGATCAACCTCGTCACCCCATAAGTCGATGCGGATCGGCCCATCTGCAGTGCTGGGAAAGACATCGACGATCGAACCGCGAACGGCGAGTTCGCCACGATGCTCAACCTGTGCCTCTCGGTGATAGCCAAAACCAACGAGTTCCTCGACAAGGGAAATCGGGTCGAGCACGTCGCCCGGGCGAACAACGACCGGTGCGATCGCAGCATTTGGATCGAGGCGTTGAATGAGCGCCCTTGCTGGGGTGACCACCATCGCAGGCGGGTTGTCGCTCTGTAACCGATGCAACACTTCGAGGCGCCGACCCATGGTTTCCACGCCAGGACTCACCCGTTCGAACGGGAGCGTTTCCCACGCTGGGAACAAGGCGACTGCGTCCGGCCCCAGAATCATGGCCGCATCGGAGGCGAGTCGCTCAGCTTCAGCCTGCGATGACGTCGCAACGAGGACCGGGACGCGCTCGGAGGCGTCGGAAATTGCGCTCAACACAAGCGCTCTCGCCGCGTCCGGCACAGCGATGACCGGGTTACGAGACGCAAGAGCCGCGTGAATCGCTGGTTCATCGGTGAGCACGCCGCGTAGAGCAGCGAATGGAGCTCTAACCACCATTGAACCGATTCATGGCAGATTCGATATCGCTGTCAGCGAGGAACTCGACGGCGTCAGCCGCCTCGCTCACGGTGCGATCGATCTCCGGCTGTTCGCGGCGCCCTGGTCGACGCAGAACATAGTCTGCGCCCGTCATCGTCTCTCTCTCGGGCTTGTCCACGCCAATACGAATACGAGCGAACTTGTCACTTCGGAGACTGGCTCGGATCGATTTGAGCCCATTGTTCCCGGCCAGTCCCCCACCAAACTTGACCCGTAAGCGTCCGACAGGAAGATCCAGTTCGTCGTGCACGACCACCAGGCGCGACAAGTCATCAATGCCAAAGCGCCGCACCAGCGCCACAACGGCCTTACCCGACTCATTCATGTAGGTGCTGGGGATGGCCACAGCAACCCGTCGTGATCCGATGCGAAGCTCGTCAACTGCTGCGAAATCTCGCCGGCCGCGACGAAGCCGCCCGCCGTGACGGCGAACGAGTTCATCAATCACCCAGGCACCCGCGTTGTGACGGGTCCGAGCGTATTCCTCACCGGGATTGCCGAGCCCGACAACCAAGAGGTCGGCGGGCGAGCCCGTCCGTTCCCCTGGAGAACGCCGAACCATAGCGATCCAGGTCCGGAACGTCAGTCTTCGCTCTCGCCGGAGTCGTCAGCGACCGCTTCGTCTTCTTCGGCTGCTTCATCGCCGGATTCGGCTGCAAGATCGCGGGCCATGGCTTCGCGAGTCGAACGCGTGATGAGCGAAATCGCAACCGACTCGTCACCATCAGCGACGGCGCTAGCACCCTCAGGAAGCGGAAGATCGGAAACCTTGATCGACTCACCGAGCTGAAGGTCAGTGATGTCGACCACAATCTCGTCAGGCACGTTGCCGGGCCTGGTCAAGAGGGTCAGCTCATACATCGTCTGATCGACCATGCCGTCGGCGCGGGTAACCGCAAGCGCTTCACCCACCAGATTGATCGGGATGTTGACCTCGATTTCCTGGTCAGCGCGAATCCGCATGAAGTCGATGTGGATGACATCGCGACGCACCGGATGACGCTGAAGATCCTTGATGACGGTGAGATGATCCGCACCATCGATCTCAAGAGTGATGAGGGCATTGAGGCCCGCATCGGTGGTGAGGGCCGCACGCAATGCGGGCCATTCGATGGCGATCGGAATGGGATCCGTCTCAAGGCCATAGACGACAGCGGGAATCTTGCCCTCGCGGCGCAATCTACGGGCTGGTCGGGTGCCGCCCTTACGGCCGGTTTCAACGCTCAGCTGGAGTTCTGACATTCGGAAAAGGCTAGCGGGACAATGTCCCGCTTCCGCGGGTCAGGCCAGGTGATTGCCGCCGAATATTTCGCTCACCGAGGTGTCTTCGAATACTGCAGAGATGGCGCGAGCGATGATCGGAGCCACAGACAGAACATGGATTTTGTCGGCCTGCTTCTCACTGTCCAACGGCAGCGTGTCTGTGACCAGAACTGTCTCCACCGGAGCATTCTTCAGTCGATCAATGGCCGGACCTGAGAAAACACCATGCGTCGTGGCGATGATGATGCGCTTCGCCTTGTACTCGTGCAGCAGCTCAGCGGCTGCACAGATGGTCCCACCGGTATCGATCATGTCGTCGATCAACACACAAGTGCGACCCTCAACGTGACCGATGATTTCCTTGGCCTCAACCGTGTTTTTCTCTTCGGCCGAGCGACGCTTGTGAACGTAGGCGAGGTCGGCGTTGAGCAGGTTGGTGTAACGCTCCGCAACCTTCATTCGGCCCGCATCAGGGGACACGATGACCATATCGTCGTCGTCGAGATCGGACAGCCAATCGATGAGGACCGGCATGGCGGTGAGGTGATCGACTGGCCCATCGAAGAATCCCTGGATTTGCCCAGAGTGAAGATCAACGGAGACGAGCCTGTCAGCGCCGGCGGCGAGAAAGAGATCGGCAAGTAGTCGAGCCGTGATCGGCTCGCGGCCGGACGCTTTGCGGTCCTGGCGGCTGTAACCGTAGAACGGGGCCACAACGGTGATTCGTTTGGCCGATGCACGCTTGGCGGCGTCGACCATGATCAGGTGCTCCATGATCGAGTCGTTGATCGAGCGACCTTCCCACCCGGCGTGGGTCTGCACGATGAAGACGTCTGAGCCACGGATGGACTCGCCGTACTTCACGTGGATTTCACCGTTGGCAAACTCCTCGATGTTGGGAGAACCAAGTGGCACATCTAACTCACGACAGATCGCGGTGGCCAACTCTTGCGTGGCCCGCCCGGCGACAATGTGGAGCTTCTTGTGGTTAAGCAGTTGCATTGGTATCCCAGTTGGCGGCCAGAAAGTGTTGGTCAATTGCCGCCCAGACTCGGAGCATAGAACGGTCCGGTCATAGTCGCGGCAGTGAGCTCAGATCCTTTGTAAAGAATGGCAACAGGTCCAACGTGACAGTTGATACCGATAACCGCATTCCTCTGCCGCGGGGTGACCGCGTTTAGTGGTCAGGTGGTCATGTCAGCACGCTTTGCTGGCCCGGCAGGACTCGAACCTGCAACATCCGGAGTCAAAGTCCGGTGTTCTACCAATTGAACTACGGGCCACTACGCCGCCACCGTAGCGGGCCAAACGGGTCACACGAACCCGATACGGGGCAGCTTTCGTCAGCGCCGAAGCGACTGGGCCGGACTGGAGGCAACGATACCCCCACCGCTATCGACAACCAGGACCCCGTAGCGGACGGGTCCATCCCCATGGGGAGAACCATCGACCACCTGGCCTTCGCTCGACTGACGGGCATTGCCGACGAGCGTCACACTGTCAATCGCAAGTATTTCGCTCACTGTTGAGAACTCCTCAATGACGTCATCGCCATCGCGTCGAAGGATCGCAACCGACCATGAGTCATCGGCGCCGCGAACGCTCCAATTAATGCGAACGCCTCCGTCAACCGAACGAAGCCGCATGCCAATCTCGACTAGGGGCACATCAACAGGAGAGGCCGATGACGGATCGACTGGGCCACTGTCACTATCGGGCTCATCATCAGGTCGGGAGAGGACCGTCGTCACGGTTGTTGGAGGCTGTGCATCGGTCTCATCAGAATCGTCGGATCGGTCGACTTCGGGATCCTCCGCACGGTCGTCATCGCTAGCCCCGTCCCGCGTTGGATCGTCATCGGTGTCATCCTCGTCAGTCCTCGTGCCTGAGGTGCCAGTCGTGTCGATCGTTGTGGTGGTGGGGACAATGTCGGTGACAAGTTCACCGTTGCGCACAACAAGCACGGCGGCGGCGTCCACCGTCACGCCGTCGATCGTGACCATGCCGCCATCGCGGATCTCGATGCGTGCTCCCTCGGTTAACTCAAAACCATCTGCAGGGTCATCGATCGAAGTGCCATCGGGGAGATGCACCGTGACGTTCTCGACATCGGTGAGGACGAAAGCTGCGGATGGACTCTGGTCACGAACCACAAACACGACCGAAGCCACAACGAGGAGCACGACCATCGTTGGAGCGAGCACTGCTACTCGGCGCCAAAGCGGCTGGCGAACCCGACGCCGGCCGGTCGCGTGCTGCACCCGGAGTCGAGCGTCGAGTTGGTCGACGAAACGATCCTCAGCTGCCGTGGTAGCGCCGCGCAACGCGGCGAGTGGGTCATCGGGATCGAAATCAGCGCCGGTCATCGCTCTCCCATCTCCGACTTGTTTTCAAGTTCACGTTGCAGAGCAACGGTTGCCCGGTGCAGCAACACGGCGAACGCCGGCTTGGCGAGCCCCATCGCGGCGGCCGCTTCTGCCTGGTTGAGTTCGGCCAAGTACCGCACGGACAACGCCCTTTGGTAGCGCGGGTTGAGGTTGTCAAGCGCCCCACGAACCCGCGCTGCGTCGTGCTCAGCATCAAGATGGTCAATCTCGTCGACCGCCACCCGATCGTGCAACCGATCGATGGCTCGCTGACCCCGATCGCCGCTACGTCGAGCGGTCCGCCGGTAGTGATCGGTGAGTTGGTTTGAGGCGATTCGGAAGAGCCATGGGGCAATCCCACCTCGCCGCCATTTGAATCCGTTGATGCCAGCGAGTGCCCGTTCAAAGGTGACCGCAGTGAGATCCTCGGCCAGCTCCTTCGAGCCGCAGCGTCGGTGGATGAAGGAAAAGACCCGGTCAACGTAGAGACGATAGAGATCAGCGAACGCATCGGGGTCATGGCGCGCCTCCTCGGCGAGTTGCCGCTCTGCGGCAGGGTCAGGGGCTATCAGACGGCCGCGCACTGCCACCCATGCTCGTGCACGAGAGGATGGCATGTGCGCATGGGCCGCCACCTCAGGACTCAGCGGTCTCGGACGAGGTCGCGCTCGAGACGGGCCTCTACACCGCGCTCTGGCTGGACATCGATCTCACGGTCTGTCACATGACCGATCTCACGGTCGGGGGTCCGATGGTGAGGCCGAAACGCAACATTGGCCGGGCGGCTCAGGCCGACCGTGTTTCCATCGGCGTCAACCGCCTGCACGACGTAGCGGTAGCGGTGACCGCGAGAGACGTCGTTGTCACGAATGGTGGTCTGATCGAGACCCGTCCGTGCGATGGCGATTCGTCTCCCAACGTCGGTGGTGCGCCAGACCACATAGCCGGCTGTTGAATCAGAGGTGGACGGGCGCCATTCACACATCGTCCAGATGGAAATATCGGGAATCGCCTCGCCACGCTCGACTGTGCCAGTCTCGCCTCGATGCCCATCACAGCGAAGATAGAGCGGTTCGATCTCTCGGTCTTGATTGTGGACGGCCGCGTCGACCACCCGGCTCCGGCCGATGACCTCGCCTTCCGCGTCGAGCGCCAGCACGGCATAGACATAGGCGGCGGGCACCTCCACGTTGGTATCGCGGAAGCTCCGAGTATGAGCTCCAAGCTCGGCGACCAGATTCCGGATGCCAACCGCTGGCCGAACCTGCAAATTCAACAACTGCCACGAAGCGATCGCTTGATCGTCGATTGCACGCCACCGGCAGCCGACAGTACCGATGCCCTCGTCGACATTCCCGCGGCAGCCGAGCTTCACCGTTACAGGAACGTTGGCATCGATCTGCAGGACGTTGAAGGCTTGATCGCTGCTGACTTTCTCACCCTGCCGAACAGCAGCTCCAGCTGCTGTTGCGGGTATGGCAACAAGGACTGCGAGCACCATCGCCAAGATGATTCGACCATGAGGACGGTGAATGCGCGACGTTCGTCCAATCGATCGCGTGCGGTATCGGGGGATTCGGGGGGAAGGCATAAAAGTTTCCTTTTCTCAGCGTTGAAGTAGTGCACCCGTTACAACGCCGAGCCCGGCTGGCGATTACACCTTGCGCCCATAAATCTTGGGACCGTGATTCGGCCTGACAGGTGGCTCCTGTCCCTTTACGCGGTAGCGTCGCCTGCTGTGGGATCACTGATCAAGAAGCGCCGCAAGCGCATGCGTAAAAAGAAGCACAAGAAGATGCTGCGAAGGACGCGTCACCAGCGCAAGTAGGCGCTGGGGTCCGTTAGAACACAGGCACAGTCGACGCCACAAGGCGTCCTGGGCCTGGGAATGCTCCCTCGACAAACCAGGTACTTCCGCTCCCAGCGAGACACGGATGCTGGCCCGTAGCAGCTGCAAGTTCGTCGCGCCATGTGGACAGTTGTGGAGCAACCTGCAATGCCGCCGGTTCGAGATCGTTGCCATATTCGCCTTGGGGTCCACCCATCGCATCCCACGCGGCGTACACCGCCGGCGTTGAACAACCAAATGGCGGCGTGAGCAGCGTGTATGTCCGCTGCTCAAACGGCAACGGTTCGATCAGTTCGCCCACACCAGTAACCCGCGCCCGTCCGCCCACAAGGCAGAAGGCCACATCGGCACCAATCGAGGCAGCTGCGATCTCGTCGTCAAATTCAGCCCATCTCAGCACCGCTCCCGCGTCAGCGGAGCCGCCCCCCAAGCCAGCGCCAGCCGGAATGTGCTTCGTCACCCGGACGTGCGCCTCGCGTCCGCACAGCGTCAACGCCCTGGTGACGAGATTGTCGCTCGTCGATAGGAGGTCGTCACTCCATGCCGGACCGCCGAACTCCACACCGGTGCCTTGGGTGATCTCGAGTTCGTCGCCAAAGTCGAGCGTGACCATTTCGGCGTCGATCAGGTGATAGCCGTCGTCTCGCAACCCAGTCATGCGCAGAGAGACCGTGAGCTTGGCGGGAGCGATGACCGTGACCACAGAGGCAGACTACGGTGCCCGTCATGGGACTCGGAACACGACCGTTCGAACATGGCCTTCTCGACCTTGGCGACCACAACTACGCATGGCTCCAACCCGACGGCGGATGGGGCTGGTCAAACGCAGGCCTGATCGTCGATGGCAACGATGCACTGCTCATCGACACGCTCTTCGATCTACCCCTTACCCAACAGATGCTCGACGGGTTTCGCGCTGCGTTACCTGGCGTCTCAATCTCCACGCTGGTGAACACACACGCTAACGGCGACCATTGCAACGGCAATGAACTCGTCACCGATGCCGAGGTCATCACCTCGGTTGCGGCTGCCGAGGAGATGGCCCACGAGAACCCCGAGATGATGCTCGACTTACTCGAAGCCGCTCCTGGCCTCGGGGTCATGGGCGAGTTCTTCACCAGCTGTTTTGGCATGTTTGATTTCTCCGGCATAAACCGACCCGATCCAAGCACCACCTTCACCGGTACGACCTCTCGAACTGTGGGCGACACTGTGGTCGAGCTTGTTGAGGTGGGCCCTGCTCACACCGGTGGCGATGTGCTCGTTCGTGTCGCCGACCGCTCCACCGTCTATACCGGAGACATCCTTTTCGTGGAAGGGCACCCAATCCTCTGGGCTGGAACGATCCCGAATCTGCTTGCAGCCCTCGATCAGATCGTGGCATGGGCCCCGGAAACCATCGTCCCTGGTCACGGCCCGGTAACGGATCTTGCTGGCGTGGCCGAGATCCGCGCCTACTACGAGTACTGCCATGCAGAAGCCCACATCCGCTTCGACGCAGGTATGGACGTAGCCACTGCAGCCGCCAACATCCAGCTCGACCGTTGGGCGAACTGGGGCGACCCCGAGCGAATCATTACCGTGATGGACGCCTGTTTCCGCGAGTTCCGAGGCGGTGCCTCCCCCTCCCCGATCACCGACCTGTTCGCTCAAATGGCCGACCGCTGGAAGGCCACTCGAAACTAGGTACCGCAGGGCCTGTCTCCAGCGCTACTTCAGAGCGCGGGCCAATCGATCCCATGCTGCGAGGTCAAGGGTTTCTGGACGAGCCCGAGGATCGACCCCAGCCTGTTGGAACTGCTGGGGCGTGACCAGAGCATCGAGCGAGCGGCGCAGCA
>Ga0233427_10002577_pt1 | contig 16939 bp, 15 predicted proteins | sample SI_118_April2016_5_FD_179885 | JGI IMG/M metagenome (GOLD analysis project Ga0233427, IMG submission 179885) | Seawater microbial communities from Saanich Inlet, British Columbia, Canada - SI_118_April2016_100_MG | ecosystem: Environmental > Aquatic > Marine > Inlet | place: Canada: British...
CTGGTGCGGCGGTGATTGCTGGTGCGGCGGTGATTGCTGGTGCGGCGGTGATTGCTGGTGCGGCGGTGATGGTCGTGGTCGTCACTGCTTGAAGAGTTGTCGTTGCAGATGACGTTGCCGGAGACAGGGTTTCCGTGGTTGTGCTTCCTCCGCAAGCCGAAGCCGTCATTAAGGCCGATAGGAGAATACTGAGTCGCCGCATCATCGAAGGATAGAGAGCACGACCAACACCTGACTCGGCGCCCCTGGCTGGCCTACTATTGGCGGTGCCGGGAACTGCCGCATCCGCAGATTCTCGGTTTATGGGCACGGTCTAGGGGGCGCACCACATTGACCCAAAACTTTGGGCCCCGGTTGAGGTCCAAATTCTTCCACACCGGCAATTCCGAGTTCAGTCATTCGACCTCGATGTAGATGCACTCGCCGGGGCACTCGTCCGTCAGTATTGGAAGTCCTCGCACCCCATTTCCTTTCGGGGGTTGGTGGGCCTTCGGGCGGTGTTAGTCGAGGGGTGATTCGAGCAGATTCCTTCGACAGTGGTTGGTCACCTGCTTCACGAACTTCTGCTGCTCGACGGAGTTCAGGTCCTGGAAGAAGTCAACTTCGCTGTATTCCGCTTCCAGGTTCTCGATCTGGCAGCGGCACGCATCATGGGTGCTGATTCCAGCATCTCGTAGATGTCGCCCGACTTGGCTATCGTCCTCCATCTCTTCCTGTATGTCCGCGATGCAATCGTTGACAAGGATGTCTCTGGTGCTTTGAGACCATTGCTCGGTCACACACCCCGCTGCTAGGAGGCCGAGAACTAGTAGCGCCGTAACCATCTTCATGCCTTGACCTTAGGGCTGGCCGAATTGGCCACGCTCCCCGCCGGATTGAGGTGGTGTTCTTCAGTTGCGAGGTGGTCTTCCTCGTACCCATAATCTGGCCCCTTCGGTGAAGGGGGCTTAGGGTTTTGAGTCAATGTTGCGGGTCCCAGGGGGCGCACCATCAAACCCAAGAACTGCAAAATCCCTCCGTCGTGCAACTTCCGCCGACACAGGGACATGACACAGACATCGGAACTCCACAGAACACCGCCGCCATCTACGTCCGGCGCTCCGCCGTCGATTCTGCCAACACCGAGGCCGACGCCTTCTCCAGAAGCCTCGCCGCCTTCCTCCCACTCTCCGGCCATCAGGTCGCCACCATTCTCGGCGTCGTCGCCGTGCTGACCGGTGAGCGTGGTTAGGAAGGTCCGGGCCGCCTAGGCAGAACTGGAGGGCGTGGGTCCGTCGGCGTGGAACCCGGCGACGCTGTCAGCATCGCCCCCGTGTCCTCCTCCGCTGGGGCGGGCCCACAAGACACCGGCCAGGGCCAGGGTGCCGTAAAGGAGGTAGCCGACAGCCATCGGGGTGACCGTGGTCGAGATGCGGGTGTCGACCAAGGCGGCTAGGACAGCCGAACCGGCCATAGAACAGGCACCGATAACCCCGGCGGCGGTGCCCGCGATGGAACCCAACGGTCGCAGCGCCAGGGCCAGCCCAGTGGGAACGACCATGCTGAGGAACACGTTGGACGCTGTCAGCAGGATGAACCACCCCCAGAAGGGGGGTCCCCCGCCACCCCTCGCGACCAAGGCGACCAGAGCGATGTTGAGCACTAGCATCATCCCGATCGAGGTCATCGCCACCCGATGGGCCCCGTACCGGTTAATGAACCAACCCACCGAGAAAAAGCCGACGGCCGCCACCACACCACTGGCGCTAAACATCACCGCGAACTGGTCGGCTCGCCCGTACACGAGGTCGAAAACGGGCTGGGAACTACCCAACCAGATGAAGAAAGCGGCCCCGGTGAACGTCAGAGCAACCAGATAGCCGACGGTCGTCCGATTTTTAAATATTTGGTGGAACGCCTCACCGGTGGCCGCCCACCCCAGGGGCCGACTATCGACCGGATCCAGGGTCTCCCCGAAGCGGAAGCTCCACACCGTCCCGACCCCGGCCAGTGCCAGCCCCACTGTGAATACCGTCCGCCAGGACCCGACAGCCAGAATTCCCTCGGCGATCAGCGGCACGAAGATTGGCCCGAGCAGGAAAAACCCCATTACCCGGGACACCACCCGAGCCATATGGTCACCCAAATAGAGGTCGCGGGCCACGGTGGCCCGCATGTTCGCCGGTGCCCCGTTACCCAGCCCCCATAGCAGTCGGCTGGCCAGCAGCGTGGGGAGGCCCTGGGACGAGATAGTCCCCGCAATGCCTAAGGCGGCGATGACCAGACCGGCCCGCAGCACCGGGGCCCGGCCGAACCGGTCGGCGAACGGTCCACAGAGCACCTGGCCCAGAGCGTTCCCGATCAGGTACACCGTGATCATGAGGGTGATCCGGTTCGACCCCGGATCCAGGCCTACGTCGCTCCGGATCTCGTCGAAGGCGGGTAGTGAAGCGTCCACCCCGAAGGCCGCCATCACGCCCAAGAAAGCCAGGAAGGCGACCACGGAGGCCTCGGAGCGTTGGCGTGGCATCCGCAGAGTCTGCCCGCTGGCACCCGCTCGCCGAACCACCGGGCCTCCGCTGAACTCCCCCTACGGTGCTGGGCGCGGCGCCCCTGGCTGGGGCCCACTATGGGCGGTACCGGACGTGCGGCCAAAGGGCCCGTTCGGGGGTTATGGGCCCCCTCTAGGGGGCGCACCATCTAACCCAAGAACTGCAAAATCCCTCCGCCGTGCAACTTCCGCCGACACAGGGACATGACAGAGACATGGGAACCACACCGAACACCGCCGCCATCTACGTCCGGCGCTCCGCCGTCGACTCTGCCAACACCGAGGCCGACGCCCTCTCCAGAAGCCTCGCCGCTCAGGAGGGTGAGTGCCTGGCCTTGGCTGGACACCAGGGTGTTTGTGAACTGGGTTACTATCCGGCGATGAAAATTATTGATTACTACCTGGAGTCCTGGCGTCGTTTCCGAGATTTACAGGGCCGGACCACACGATCCGCTTTTTGGTGGCCGTTCCTCATTCACCCCATTGTGTTCTTGGTTCTAGGGGGAATCTTCGCCGCCATTTTGGGTCTCAGTACCGATCAGACCGGACCGGAGGTCGTGTACGCCATTGCCTATGTCTGGGTGTTGATCACATTGGGTGTACGTCGCCTACATGACATGGGTAGAAAAGGAACATGGCTCCTACTTGGGCTCGTGCCCCTCGGAAATTTGGTGCTTCTGTATTGGCTTGTTCAGCCGAGCACTTCCGAGGCCAGCGAATAACTTTTCCTGCAAATACCGGGTCCTACCTCCTGTCGCTCACAGTGACGCGGCTCCCCATGATCGAAGACTCGACACCAGTCCCCGACTGGTCAGCCGACTAGGAACCTGACCTAGCGCCCATGGCATGCCTACACGGGAGCCCGCAACCAAGACAGCGGTTGAGCGAGGCTCCCGCAGATCTTGGCTATAGGGGTCCGCTCTAGGGGGCGCACCATCAATGCCGCAGCTCAGGGGCGGTCTTTCGGAGTCGGCCTTTTCCGTGTCACGGCCGGCTTTCCAACATCTTTCCAATCTGTTGCCGTTACCGGGTCCAGAGGAGCGCTCCGACCTTCTCGCCGGCCTCCCTGGCCCGTCGCGGGTCGGCATGCCCGTAGACGTTCGCTGTGAGCTATGGGCGGTGCCGCAGACAGGCGACGTATTTCACAGTCTCAGCCCTCGTCGAGGTAGTCGCGGAGCGTCTGGGAACGGTGCGGATGCCGCAGTTTGGCCATGGTCCGGGCCTCAATCTGGCGCACCCTCTCACGCGTCACCCCGAAGTGCTTCCCCACCTCTTCGAGCGTCCGCGGTTTCTCCCCGTTCAGACCGAAGCGCATCCGAACTACGTCCTTCTCCCGATCATCCAGGCCATCCAGGGAAGCCAGGACCGCATCTCCCAGAAGCGTGCGGGCAGCGGCATCGGCAGGAGCAATAGCCGTCAGGTCCGGTACGAGGTCAGCCAGGCTGATGTCGCGCTCCTCGCCCATCGGCGAATCCAGGGAGAGGGGGTTGTCCTGCTCGCTGGCGAGGCGCAGGAGCTTCGCGACCTCGTCAGGCTCCAGGACCGCCCGGTCGCCGATCTCGGCGTGCGACGGCTCGCGTTCGAGCTCCTGGGCCAGGTCACGTTGAGCCCTCAGCACCCGGTTCATGGCATCCACCTTGTGGACCGGTATCCGGATGGTGCGCGACTGGTCGGCAATGGCGCGGGTGATGGCCTGTCGAATCCACCAGGTGGCGTAGGTCGAGAACTTGAAGCCCTTGCTGGCATCGAACTTCTCGACGGCGCGCATCAGTCCCAGGTTGCCTTCCTGGAACAGGTCCAGGAGCGGCAGGCCCCGCCCGCCGTACTTCTTAGCTACCGAGACCACCAGCCGCAGGTTCGCCCGGGTCAGCCGGTCCCGGGCCCGATCGCCCCGACGTTGCCGCCGGCGTAGCCGCGCTACCTCGGCACGGTCGACATTGTCCAGTCCACCTGCAACAGCCAGAGCCGACAACTGTGCCTCAGCCTCGTTGCCGTCGATGATGTCCCCGGCAAGGTCCACTTCGTCGGCCGACGTAAGGAGTGCCACCTGGCCGATCTCGCGGAGGTAGAGCCGGGTCGAGTCGTTCGCCGACCCCTGGTCCACACCGGCCTCCGGCCGTACCTTGTACTCGACCCTGCCGGCCTTCACGAGGCGCAGCACCTCGTCGGCATCGGTCTCGACGGCGACCGTCTCATCGAATTCGATGCCCTCGGCACGCAACGAAGTCCTGACTCCGTCGATCAGTTCGGACGTCAGTTCCGCATCCCTGAAGACGTCGATCACCTCGTCGAGGGTGAGTCTCCCGCTGGCCCGCCCGCGCCGGAGCAGGCGGGTCACCTCGTACTCAGAAACCCCTGGCCAGTCTGATAGCCCGGAGGTCGTCTCAGGCATCCACCCTCCCCTCCGAGTAGTCCACCAACCACCGTAGTAGCGGCTCGAGGGCGGCGAGATCGGCGGGAGGCTCACGCAATCCCATGATCTGGGTACGCAGGTACGAAATCGGTGGCTGATAGGCGGCCAGGTCACCGGAGAAACGGGCCTCGGCCTCCAGAGCAACGGCGGCACGCTCCGCCGCGAGGAAGAGAAGCCGTGACACGATGCCACGCGCCTCGTCATCGGAAGCATCCTGGACAGCCAGCCGGCCCAGGAGGTCGGCGACCGGGCCATCGCCCGCCGCCATTGCCGAATGGAGGTCATCGTTGTCGCAGAGGGCAACGAGGGTCGCCCGATTCAGCGGGTCGTCGAACAGCGCAGCCACCAGGTGTCCGCTGATCTCTTCCGGCCGGTGGACGAGCAGGCGCAGCGCCTGGTGCTCAGGGGTGAGATGATCCGAACCGGCCACATGGGTGGCGGTGTCCACACCGACCCTGCGCCCCCGCTCCCCCGACCCGGACTGTGACCGCTCGCCACGACGCCGGACCTCGTCGGCACTCACCATGCAGCGATCCGCTATCCGCATCACGTACTGGTCGCGCACGAGAGAGTCCGGGTGTTCTGTCACGAGGTGCATGGCTGCTGTGGCGGCAAGGGCACGACCCTCCGCCGATCCCAGGTCGCCGCGACCCAGCTCGCGATCCACCCGGAACTCCAGGAAGGGGCGTGCGTCCTCGATCGCCGCCCGTAGCGCACCAGGGTCGCTACCAGCCAGGTCGCCGGGGTCGCTGCCCTCGGGCAGGTCCGCCACGGCGAACCTCAGGCCGAACTCCTCTTCCCACTCGTAGACCCGTTCCGCTGCCGCCTGCCCGGCCCCATCGGCATCGAACGCAAGGACGACCCGCTTGGAGAAACGGGCCATCGCCCGGGCGTGCTGAGGGGTGAGGGCTGTGCCGCATGTGGCAACCGTCCGCTCTACGCCAGCCAGATGGCAGCCGATCACGTCCGTGTAGCCCTCACAGACCACCAGCTCGTCGATGCGGCTGGCCTCCGCCTTCGCCCAGTTCAGGCCGTAGAGCACCTGGCTCTTGGAGTAGAACTCTGCGGCGTCCGAGGTGTTCTTGTACTTGGGTCCCTCGCCGTCCGGGAGCTTCCTCCCCCCGAAGCCAACGGCATTGTCCTGGGCATCGAAGATCGGGAAGAGGATCCGGGCCCTGAAGAAGTCGTACTGACCGCCCCTCTTGTTGATTCCGCCAAGGCCGGTGGCCGTCCAGTCTTCGTCGCTCAGGCGCAGGTGGCGTGAAAGCTCCGACCACTCGTCCGGAGCCCACCCGATGTTGAACCTCCGGGCGACATCACCGCCGTAGCCGCGTGATCGGAGGTAGTCGCGTGCCGGACGGGCCGCCGGATCCTCCAGGAGCCTCTGGTGGTAGAACTCCACCGCCCTGCCGACATGCCCCGCATGCTCCCTGCGACGGTTTCTGCTCCGACCCTCATTGCGATCCGTGTAGCGCAGGTTGATGCCCGCCTTGGAGGCGAGGAACTCGACAGAGCCGGCGAAGTCCAGTCCGAGCGCCTCGCGCACGAAGTCGATGGCGTCACCCTTCGTCTGGCAACCGAAGCAGTAGTAGACACCCTTCTCGGCATTGACGGAAAACGACGGGGACTTCTCACCGTGGAACGGGCAGAGCCCCATCCACTGGGAACCCTGCTTCTTGAGCTGGGTGTGCTCCGTGATGATCCGGATGATGTCGGTCTCGTCGCGGACACGCCTAACGTCGTCGTCCACGATGCCCATGAGCTGAACGTACCACCGGCCTCTGGTCGGCTCTCCGGCTCTCCGGCTCTCCGGCTCTCCGGCGAACCATTCCATTTCCGGGAACCGATCCCGGCAACCGGGATACTCAGGCGTCGAGAGCGATGAGTGCCTGGGCCACGGCCAACCGGGCTACCGGCACCCGGAACGGCGAACACGATACGTAGTCGACTCCGGCCGCCACGAGCAGGCTGATGGATGTCGGATCCCCGCCGTGCTCGCCACACACACCGACCTCAAGGCCCGGGTGGGCCAACCGTCCGGCCCTCGTAGCTGCCGCCACCAACGGAGCCACCGCACCCGGATCCAACTCCTGGAACGGATTGGCAGGAAGCAGGCCCCGGGAGAGGTACTCACCCATGATCCGCTGCTCGACGTCATCACGGCTGAACCCGAACACCATCTGCGTCAGGTCGTTGGTCCCGAACGAGAAGAAGTCCGCGTGGCGGGCTATCTCACCGGCCAGCAGGGCGGCCCTCGGCGTCTCGATCATCGTGCCGACCATCGGGGGATCGACAGGATCAACAGCGGTGATCTCGTCAAGCACCCAGCCCCGGACCAGCTCCAATTCGGCCGCCGTGGCCACCAGCGGAAGCATCACCGCCGCATGCGGATGGGCCCCGGACTCCCGCAAGTCAGCCATGGCGGCCAGCAGCGCACGTGTCTGCATCCGGTACAGGCCCTCGCGCATCACCGCCAGACGGATGCCACGCTCGCCCAGCATCGGATTGTGTTCGGCGCCCAGCGGCGAATCCCCACCGAGGAACTCGTGCAGGGGTGCATCAAGGAGTCGGACGGTGACCGGCAGGGGCGCCATTGCCTCCAGCACCGCAGCGAGGTCGATGCGCTGCACGGCACCCAGTTCCTCCAGCGCCGCCGCCTCCTCGTCGGTGTCCGTCGCCAACAGGAACCTTCTGATCAGCGGCAGGCGGTCGCCCAGGAACATGTGCTCGGTGCGACACAGGCCGATTCCCTCGGCGCCGAAGGCCCTGGCCCTGATGGCGTCATCAGCACGATCAGCGTTGCCCCTCACGCCGACCCGGTCGCCGCGCACCTCGTCTGCCCATCCCAGCAGCATGTCCAGTTCGGGAACCTCGGCAGCAGCAGCCACCCCGGCCGCCCCGGCGAACACCTCGCCGGTCGTGCCATCCAACGAGATGGGTGAACCCTCCTCGATGAGGCGACCCCCCACGGTGATGTGGTCACCGGACACGATGAGGTCGGTCAGGCCCACCACTGCTGGCACACCCCAGCCACGTGCGACGACGGCGGCATGGCTTGCCATGCCGCCGCGGGCCGTCACGATGCCCTCGGCCAACTGCATTCCGATCTCGTCGGCAGGTGTGGTCTCGTCGCGTACGAGTACAGCAGGCTCGCCACGGTCCTCCGCGTCCAGGACCGCCTCGGCTGTCAGGCAGAGAATCCCACTGGCGGCACCCGGGCTGGCCGCCACACCGGTTCCCAGCAGTTCAAGGTAGTTTCCGCCCTGCATTCCCGCATGCAGGAGGGCTTCGACCAACGACGGGGGTACGGCAGCAACGGCAGACCAGCGCGCTTCAGCGCTGTCGGCCGTCACGGCATCAGCAACCAGACGTCGAAGGTCGTCCGGGTGCTCCACGGCCTCAGTCTGGCCCACCACCTGGGACACAACCGTGCCGGGAGACCGGTTGCGGTGGCCCGACAGGACCGTCAGGCCGGCAACCGCCCGGCCAGGTAGTCGACCAGGCCGTCGATCGGCACCCTCTCCTGGGCCATCGAGTCCCGGTCCCGGACCGTTACCGCCCGGTCATCGAGGGTGTCGAAGTCGATGGTCACGCAGTACGGCGTACCGATTTCGTCCTGTCGCCGATAGCGCCTGCCGATTGCCTGGGTCTGGTCGTAGTCGCACATCCAGTTCGGCTGCAGAAGCCCGAGGACCTCGTTGGAGGGGTCGATGAGCTCCGGCTTCTTGGAAAGCGGAAGGACGGCCACCTTGTAGGGCGCCAGGCGGTGGTCCAGGCGCAGCACGGTCCGGACGTCGTCATTGACCTCCTCCTCGTCATACGCGGCCATCAGGAACGCCATGGCTGTGCGGGTCGCCCCGGCCGCCGGCTCTATCACGTGGGGCACGTAGCGCTCGCCCGATGCCGGGTCGTGGTACTCCAACTTCGTACCGGAACTCTCGGCGTGGCGCTTCAGGTCGAAGTCGGTCCGGTTGGCAATGCCCTCCAGTTCGTCCCAGCCCCACGAGAACTCGAACTCCACGTCTGAGGTGCCGGTCGAGTAGTGGCTCAACTCGTCTGCGTCGTGCTCCCTGAGGCGCAACCGATCCACAGGCATGCCCAGGTCCAGGTACCAGTCCATGCGGGCCCCACACCAGTAGCGGTACCACTCGTCGGAGTCGGCGGGCGGCACGAAGAACTCCATCTCCATCTGCTCGAACTCGCGGGTCCGGAACACGAAGTTGCCGGGCGTGATCTCGTTCCGGAAGGACTTGCCGATCTGGGCGATACCGAACGGCGGCTTCTTGCGCGAGGTGTTGAGGACGTTGGCGAAGTTGACGAACATGCCCTGGGCCGTCTCGGGCCGGAGGTACACCTCGGCTGCGGTCTCGACCATGGGGCCGGCGTGAGTCTTGAACATGAGGTTGAACTCACGTGCATCTGTGAGCGATCCGGACTTCCCGCACGACGGGCAGGCATCAGGGTCATCCAACTTGTCCTGGCGGTGTCTGGCACCGCACTCACGGCAGTCGACCATCGGGTCGGAGAAGTTGGCCAGGTGGCCTGAGGCCTGCCATACAGCCGGCGGCGACAGGATCGAAGCGTCCAGGCCGACCACGTCATGACGCAACTGCACCATCGTCCGCCACCACTGCTCCTTGACATTGCGTAGGAGGAGGACGCCGAGCGGTCCGTAGTCGTAGGTGGAACGGAAGCCGCCGTAGATCTCGGCTGACTGGAAGACGAACCCCCTTCGCTTGGAGAGGTTCACCACCTTGTCGAAGAGCGTGTCGTCATTGGGAAGCATGGTCGTGCAGGGTACCGGGGCACCCCGTGGCGAACGCCGACGAACCGGCGTGATCCGGGCCAGAATGGGTCGGTGAACCTCATGGAGCGACTCAGGGGCGGTGGCGCAGCCACCAACGACCCGACGGCCGTCGCCGCACGTCGCTTCGTGGCCTTCATCCTCGACAACCTCTTCCTGGCGATCATCGTCCTGATAATCCACCGCAGCGACGCGGCGTTCCTGGACGAGGCCGGAAACCTGACCATCAACCCGTCAGTGATCTGGACCGCGACCCTCCTCACGGTCATCAACCAGGTCGGCCTCACGATGGCAACCGGATTCAGCCTCGGCAAGGCCGTCACCGGCCTACGGGTCGTTAACCGTTACGACGGTGGCCTTCCGGGGTTCCGTGGCGCCGCCGGTCGGACCCTTCCGTGGGTGATACCCATACCGTTCATCCCGATTATCGAGGCTGGCCTGGTCCTGGCCAGCAGGGGCCATCGCCGGATCGGCGACCGGATCGGAGCGACGCTGGTCGTCGACCGTGGCTGGGCCGGCCAGCCGTTCTTCGTCCCCGGACTGGACGACATCCCCAGCGGCGACCAGATCCCGGGCGACGATCTGATCTGAGCCGGCACGAAGGCCGACCGGGGAGTTCAGGCGTGGTCCATGACCCGTCGGGACCGAAGGCGCCTCTCGAGGTGGTATTCGGCTACCGCCGTGGCCAGGGCGTCGACCTCCCTGCAGACGCCGGGATCCGTCACCTCCAGCGCATCGGTCAACCCGCCTCCCAGGATTGCCCGCAGCACGGCCAGGGCCGGTTCGCTGACCGGTCGCCCCCGCCGGCAGTTGACGCACAGGACCCCGCCCTCGGCAATGTCGAGGGCCACCAGGGATTCTTCGGCTCCACAGCGCAGGCAACCGTCCAGGAGCGGCGCCAACCCCTCGTTGGCGAGCAGCTTCAGGTAGAACGCCGGCACTATCAGCAACGATGGTCGCTCATCGAGGATCCGCAGTGCACCCAGCAGCATCCGATAGCGACGCTCGTCGGGTTCCCGGTCGAGGCTTACCACGTCGACCACCTCGAGTAGCGCCGAAGCATCCGCGAAGCGATCGGGGTCCAGGCGCAGAGCCTCGAAACGGTCAATGGTCTCGGTCTGGGTGACTATGTCGAGCTCTCCCCTTCCGGCGAAGAGTTGGGCGGCGACATGGCTCGTCGGTTCCAGCCGGCCGCCGAATTTGCTCCGGGTCCTACGCACCCCCTTGGCGACAGCGCGGACCTTGCCGTGCCCGGCCGTGAACAACACGACGATCCGGTCGGCCTCGCCCAACCGCCAGGTACGAAGCACAATCCCGTCATCGCGGTACAGGCTCACCCGAGGGTTCCTGGGTCTCCGTCGGCCTCACCCACGCCGCCGTAGCGCCGGTCGCGATCCTGGTACTCCTTGATCGCTGCATACAGATGCTCCTTCCGGAAATCGGGCCAGAGCGTCTCGCTGAAGACCAGCTCGCTGTAGGCAATCTCCCAGAGCAGAAAGTTGGACACCCGGCACTCGCCGGAGGTCCGGATCACCAGGTCCGGGTCGGGCATCTCGGGGTCGTAGAGGTGTCGGGCAATGGTCTTCTCCGACACCCTCCTCACCCCCGAATCGACGATCCGCTGGACGGCATCGACGATCTCGGACCGGCCGCCGTAGTTGAACGCGATCGTGAACGTCAGGCCGGTGTTGTCCTTCGTCAACTCAGCGGCCTCCCTCATTCGCCTGACCAGCCGACGCGGAACCCTCCGGTCCTGTCGACCGATGAACCGGATGCGGATGTTGCGCTCGTGTAGTTCCTCCTGACGGTTCAGGAGGATTTCCTCGTTGAAGCGCAGGAGGAACTGGACCTCGTCGACCGGCCTACGCCAGTTCTCCGTCGAGAAGGCGTAGACGGTGAACCACCGGACGCCCAGCTGGTCGGCGCCGTCCAGCACCTCGAACAAAGCCTGTTCGCCGGCCGTGTGGCCCTCGGTCCGCTGCAGGCCACGCTGCTGCGCCCACCGTCCGTTGCCGTCCATCACGCATGCGATGTGGCCGGGGATACGGTCCCGATCGAGGTCCGAGGAAATCACGGCACGAAACTACCCGGCACCACCGATCCCCCGGTGCCGGGCCGGCGACCGTCGGCCCGTGGGCGTAGGGCCGGCCCTATCCTGCGGCCCGTGGCATGGCTTATGAGTAGGGCTGATGAGCAGGGCTGAGGAGGCGGCGATCGCCCTGGAGGAGGTCTGCGGAGCCCTCCCGGGTGGCGGCGAACACCGCCCGGGACAGGAGGCGATGTCCCGCCGGATCGCCGAGGCGATCGAGGAGGGATCCCACCTGGTCATACGGGCAGGTACGGGAACCGGGAAGTCACTGGCCTACCTGGTGCCGGCCATCCTCTCTGGACAGAGAACCATCGTCGCCACCGCCACGAAGGCCCTCCAGGACCAGTTGGCCGGCAAGGACCTGCCGTTCCTGGTCGAACACCTTGACCACCAGTTCAACTTCGCCGTCCTGAAGGGTCGCTCCAACTACGTCTGTCGCCAGCGTCTCGACGAGGTGGCCGGCTCCGAAGCCCAGCAGGCCCTCGATGGGCTGGCCGAGACGGCCAACGCCGACGAGTTACAGGCCATTGTCGCCTGGGCTGACACCACCGAAACCGGCGACCGGGCCGACCTTCCCATCCAGCCCACCCCCGCCACCTGGGCAGCCGTCAGCGTGGGCTCCCACGAGTGTCCCGGCGCCGTCAAATGCCCGAGGGGTGGGGACTGCTTCTCGGAGAAGGCCCGCTCTGCGGCAGCCGGGGCCGACGTGGTCGTCACCAACCTGCACCTGTACGGGATCGACGTCGCCACCGACGGCATGATCCTTCCGGAACACGATCTGGCGATCCTCGACGAAGCCCACCAGACCGAGGACGTCCTGGCCCAGGCCTGCGGATTCGAACTGAGGGGTGGTCGCTTCACCGCCCTGGTGCGCAACGCACGCTCGATCCTGACCGGATCCCGGGCTATCGAGGACGTCAACAACCTGGTCGGCCATCTGGTCGACGCCCTGGCCGGCCACGTGGGCCGAAGGCTCGTACCGGCCGAAGACGGCGATCTCCGTAGCGCACTCGAACTCGCCCGGTCCCGGCTGGCTGGTCTTCGGTCCGAGCTGATGAACATCCCGACCACTGGCCCAGGCGACGTGGCGGCGCGCCGGGCACGTGCCCTCCAGACGCTCGGCACGCTCTCAGGCGACGTCGACGCTGCGCTGAACCTGGACGGTGGCCCCATGCCCGGGGCAAAGGTGGCGTGGGTCGAGGGCCGAGCCGATCGACCGGTGCTCCACGTTGCTCCGGTGGAGGTTGGCGAGGTGCTCAACCAGAAGCTCTGGGGTGACCGCACTGTGGTCCTCACCAGCGCCACGGTGCCGGCCAACCTCGCCGACCGCCTCGGCATGACCGACCACCCACACAGGTTCGAGGACGTCGGCAGCCCGTTCGACTTCGATCGCCAGGCGCTCCTCTACTGCGCCACCTCGCTCCCCGACCCACGCGAAGCCGACTACAGGGCCGCCTGCCACGACGAGATCGAACGGCTCGCCGTCGCAGCAGGCGGGCGGATGCTCGCCCTCTTCACCAGTCGACGGGCCCTGGATGAGGCCGTCGAGGCGCTCCGGGACCGGCTCCCGTGGACGGTCCTGCACCAGGACGACCTTCCAAAGCCGCTCCTCATGGCACGCTTCGCCGAGGACGAAACGAGTTGCCTCTTCGGCACGAAAGGGCTGTGGCACGGCATCGACGTTCCCGGCACGAGCCTCTCGCTGGTGGTCATCGACAGAATCCCGTTTCCGCGTCCCGACGATCCATTGCTGAGCGCCCGGCGAGACCTGGTGGGTAGCGGGGCGTTCCGGGAGATCGACCTGCCGCTGGCCGCCACCGAGCTGGCCCAGGGTGCTGGGCGCCTCATCCGTACCGGAGACGACATCGGCGTCGTCGCTGTCCTGGACAGGAGACTCGCCACGAACAAGTCCTACCGCTGGGACCTGTTGGAGGCCATGCCACCCATGGCACGTACGTCGGATCCCCGGGAGGTCGTGTCGTTTCTGGAGGGCCTACGGAGATCCGCCGAATAGGCGCTGACCTCGGTCAGTAGCCGAGCCGATCCAGCGCCCGGGGGCGACGCTGCCAGTCCTTGTCCACCCTGACGACGAGCTCCAGGAACGCCCCCTCAGGCAGCTGCTCCCTGGCTGCGATCCCGACCTGCTTCAGGACGGCGCCCTTCTTCCCGATGACCATCCCCTTCTGGGAGTCACGCTCCACGAGGATCTCGCAGCGGATCCGGGGCCACTCCCACTCGGTCACGCGTGTCGCAATGGAGTGCGGGAGCTCTTCGCGCACGATTGCCAGGAGCTGCTCGCGTACCAGCTCGGCCACCCAGAAGGCTTCGGGCACGTCTGTGACCATGTCATCCGGGTAGAACTGTGGCCCCTCGGGGAGTCGACCCACGACGTGCTCCAGCAGCGCATCAACCCCCTCGCCGGTCCTGGCCGAGATCGGGAAGTACTCGTCGAAGCCGAACTCGCTGGCCTTCAGCAGCTGTTCAGCCACACGGTCGCGATCCACCCGGTCCGCCTTGTTGACCACCATGACGGTGCGTTCCGCCGGCAGACCGGCAGCGACGAACCCGTCACCCCTGCCTATTCCGCCGTCACCATCCACGAGGAACAGCACCACGTCCATGTCGCCGAGGGTGGCCCGGGCCGTCCTGTTCAGCCTCTCGCCCAGCAGCGTCCGGGGCTTGTGAATGCCCGGGGTGTCGCAGAACACCGCCTGTACCCCGGGGCGGGTGAGCACCCCGCGGATCTCGTTGCGGGTGGTCTGCGGCTTGTCGGAGACAATCGTGACTTTCTGCCCCAGGAACCGGTTCAACAAGGTGGACTTGCCGACATTGGGTCGACCCACAAGCGTCACGAAGCCCGACCGGTACCCGTCCGGCACCTCGCCGATAATCGAACTCATGTCGACTCCCCCGGTCCGTCGATCCTGACACTCGTGATCCTCCGGCCCTCGACCTGCTCGACGCCGAATCGACGACCGGCCACCTCGATACCTTCGCCGACAACGGGTACGTGGCCGAGGGCGTCGAAGATGAGGCCTCCGACCGTGTCCCAGTCGCCGGCAGGCAGGGTCTCGCCCAGAAGGTCGTTCAACTCGTCGATCGGCATCCGACCGTGGACCCGCAGTCCCCCACCGGTAAGCGGCTGGGCAATGGGTTCGGCCTGGTCGAACTCATCCTCAATCTCCCCGACGACCTCTTCGAGGAGGTCCTCCATGGTCACCAGCCCGGCGGTCCCGCCGTGCTCGTCGACCACGATGGCCAGGTGGTACCGGTCCGCCTGCATCTCGCGGAGGAGGTCGTCGGCCTGCTTGGTCTCGGGAACGAATCGCGGTGGTCGGGCCAACCCGTTCACCGGAACGTCGTCCCTACCCTCCAGGTGGGCTCGCATCAGGTCCTTTGCATGGAGGACACCGATGATGTCGTCCAAGCCGTCACCGTTCACAGGCACGCGGCTGTGGCCGTTGCGGGCGGCAACCGCCATTGCCTCAGCGACCGTCAGATCCGCTGCCACGCATTCCATGTCCGGTCGAGGCACCATCACCTCGCGAACAAGCGTGTCGCCGAAGGCGATGACCGACTCGATCAGGTCGTGTTCGTCGGCATCTATGGACCTCGACGCCAGGGCCCGGTCAGCGACGGCCAGCAGTTCCTCCTCGGAGACCACCAGTGCGGCTGTCCGGAGCGGGCGCGGCAGCAGGCGTTCGGCCAGACCCACCAGACCCAGCGCCGGCCACCGGATAGGCAGGATCCGACCGATGGCGAGGGCAAAGGGCGCCAGTCGTAGGACCAGCCGGTCGGTGGATCGCAACGCAATCGTCCTGGGCAGCACATCAGCCAGAGTGAAACCGAATACCAGCAACACCATCAGGGCCACACCAGCCCACCCGGCACCGTGATCACCGGCCACCAGCACGGCCAACAGACCGGCGGCGGCGAGGCGAAATGCCATCAACAGGAACAGCACCGGTCCAAGGCCGCGCACACGGTCGTCCAACAGGCGGAGCAGGTCCGCGCTCCGGTCGTCGGTCTGCTGGCTGTCGCCATTGGTTCCGGTCAGGACCTCGGCCTTTGCACGGCGTATGTGCAGGATGCTGGTCTCGGTGGCCACAAGTACGGCACTGGCTGCCATGAGCAGCCCGACGACAAGGAGGCCGACCCCGAGGCTCACGGTCGGACCATCCCGTGGCGCTCCAGGTGTTCCCTCTCGCGGGCCTGCATCGCCTCGGTCTCGACAGGCTCGGCGTGGTCGTGGCCCAGGAGGTGCAGGACGCCGTGAACCAGGAGCAGCGAGAGTTCGGTGTCAAGGTCGCCGGCGTGGGTCGGTGCCTGGCGGGCCGCCACCGACGGGCAGACAACCACGTCGCCCAAGAGCACGGGGATCCCGTCTGGGACCAGCGCCGGGTCGTCGACCGGGAAGGCCAGCACGTCGGTCGGGCCTGAGCCACCCATGTGCTGGCGGTTCAGGTCTTCAATCGCCGACTCGTCCACGAAGTGGATGTGCACCTCCAGTGGTCGACCGGAGAGTCCTTCGTCGGCGAGGACGTCGGTCACCAGGCCGGCGCATCGGTCCAGGTCCACGGGGTGGTCCGGGCCGCCGGATTCCCTCTCGTCGTCCACGATCACCGTCGGGCGCTCTGAGACGGGCCCGTCACCATGCCCGGGTGTCATCGTCTGGCCCCCTTACCGCCCGACCTACGCGTTCCAGCCCGCTCGTAGGCCTCCACGATGTCCTGGACTATCCGGTGGCGGACCACGTCGATGGCTCCGAGCCTCACGAAGGAGAGCCCGTCGATCCCGGCCAGCATCGGCTCCAGCCCTTCCAGGCCACTCCGCCCGTCGGGAACGTCCACCTGGCTGATGTCACCGGTGACCACCACGCGCGACCCGAAGCCGACCCGGGTGAGGAACATCTTCATCTGCTCCGGAGTGGTGTTCTGGGCCTCATCAAGGATGATGAAGCTGTTGTTGAGGGTGCGCCCCCGCATGAACGCCAGAGGTGCCACCTCGACCAGCCCACGGTCCAGAAGGCGCTGAGCGGACTCGGAGTCGACCATGTCGAAGAGGGCGTCGTACAGCGGCCTGAGATACGGGTCGACCTTGGCC
>Ga0233427_10002578_pt1 | contig 16938 bp, 14 predicted proteins | sample SI_118_April2016_5_FD_179885 | JGI IMG/M metagenome (GOLD analysis project Ga0233427, IMG submission 179885) | Seawater microbial communities from Saanich Inlet, British Columbia, Canada - SI_118_April2016_100_MG | ecosystem: Environmental > Aquatic > Marine > Inlet | place: Canada: British...
GCCGCAACACCGATTACCTCATCACCTGGTTTGATAGCGCGGTCTTTGAGCTTAGAGCTTGTGAGGGTATTGAATGCTGTCAGATTAGCGGATGACCCGGAATTAACAGTGATCAGATGCCGGACACCGATAAAGTCGGCGAGTTCCTTCTCAAACTGCTCATTAAAGCGTCCGGTAGTCAGCCATCCGTCTAGACTGGCCGCGACCATGTTATCAAGTTCCTCAAAACCGATTACCTTGCCAGATACGGGGACGCGCGACTCCCCCGGTTTAAAATCAACATTCTTTAACGTTAATTCAGCGTAAGCCTGAACCAGATCAGAGATTTGCTCTCTTAACGCGTTAGGGTCGTCCATAGCTTGCTTAATAGAAAGTAAAGGGTTCAGATGTTTATTAGATCAGCAGTGATTATCTTATCACCGCCCAGAGGCGTCGTCGAGAAATGGGGAGATCACACCTTTTGTGAAAAAATTTATTTCGAAGGGTAATTTATCGCGCCTTGCGCTTCAGAGATTAAGACCGCTGACGCTATTCTAGGCCCAACTGAACTTACTGAGAATTTTTATATTCGGCGATTTGCTTTAAGCAATAGGCCTTTACAGATTCCCCATTTATCCACGCTCGATGCCAATCGACTATTTTTTCCAGGGCTGTTTGCAGCGACCAAGACGGCCGCCAACCAAGTCTCGTCCTGGCTTTCGATATATCTAGCTTCAGGTGTTGAGCCTCATGCGGCTGATAATTACCACCAAGAATCCAATTTGCGCCATCGCCCCACGATTCGGCCATGACGTTTACGATTGATTCGACGGTTTTAGCGTCTTCATCTACCGGTCCAAAATTCCAGCCCTCAGCGTATCCGGCTCCTTCCTGATATAGCCGCTGTGCAAGTAAGAGATACCCCGAAAGAGGCTCTAAAACATGCTGCCAGGGCCGAATTGAATGAGGGTTACGAATCACCGGTGTAACGCCTTTTTCAAACGCCCGAAGTAGATCGGGAATCAACCGGTCCTCCGCCCAATCGCCCCCGCCGATCACGTTTCCGGCTCTAGCCGTTGCCGTGTGGATTCCCGCTTCCTTGAGGAAGGACCTTCGGTAAGCTGCAGTAATGAGTTCCGAGCAGCCCTTGCTCGCGCTGTAGGGATCATGACCGCCCATAGGTTCTGACTCACGATACCCCCACACCCATTCATTATTTTCATAGCATTTATCTGTCGTTACATTGACCACGGCTTTTACGGAATCACAATACCTTAGCGCCTCGAGAAGATGGGCAGTACCGAGAACGTTGGTTGATATTGTTTCTACCGGATCCGTATATGAGGTTCGTACGATAGCCTGAGCGGCCATGTGGATCACGACCTCGGGCTGAAACGACTTAACAGATTTTGAAAACTGACCGAAATCCCGGATATCACCAAAGGTGTTATGCATCTCCACATCGACTTGCGCCTCCACGAAAAGCGCTGGTTGCGTCGTTGGCGGTAGAGAAAATCCGTGAACCTCCGCTCCTAAGGATTGAAGCCAAAGGCTTAGCCAACTGCCCTTGAAGCCGGTGTGACCCGTTAAAAGAACACGCTTACCTTTCCAAAAATTAGAGTCGATCACGCGGGTCAGTCATCCCACTGTTTCCAAGGGGCTTCACCACGATCCCACAATTCTTGAAGCAAATTTTTGTCGCGTAAAGTATCCATAGGTTGCCAGAAACCTTTGTGCTCAAAACTCATTAATTGATCCTCAGCAACAAGTCTTCCTAATGGTTTATTTTCCCATGAACTCTGAGCGTCAGGTATATAGTCCAACACTTCGGGTGCGAGCACAAAAAATCCGCCGTTAATTAGCCCTCCATCGCCCAAGGGCTTCTCGTTGAAACGCGTCACTTTATTCTTTTCAGATTCGATTGCCCCAAATCGCCCTGGTGGCGCAACAGCCGTCACGGTAGCAAATTTACCATGCTGCTTGTGGAATTCGATCGACTTGCCAATATCATGGCTTGAGAGTCCATCGCCATAAGTAAAACAAAACACATCGTTTCCAATATAACTTGATACTAGTTTGAGCCGCCCTCCTGTAGCCGAATGCGCTCCTGTATCGACTAATGTAACGCGCCATGGTTCAGCTCTTTTTTGATGAACCTCCATCTCATTATTGTGCATGTCAAAGGTTACATCCGACATATGCAGGAAATAGTTGGCAAAGTATTCTTTGATCACATATCCGCGATATCCACAGCAGATAATGAAGTCGTTTACACCATAGAAGGAATAAGACTTCATTATGTGCCACAGAATTGGCTTACCCCCTATTTCCACCATGGGCTTTGGCAATTGAGAGGTTTCCTCGCTTAGCCTAGTGCCAAGTCCACCCGCTAAAATGACTGCTTTCATTCCGTTTCCAAACTCTGCATCGTTGCATTTCTAAGATAACTTAACCACACATCATTACTGGCTAAAGCGTTTTCGTCAGGTTATCTTTACCAAGATCATAAATCAACTGATTAGCCACAATTTAGTCTTCATAAAATATAAACTCTCGTGTGATAAGTTGCTAGACTTACTTGCTGTAGCGTTGTTACATCGGACTCGACATTGTTAATAGACCCCCCGATCAATTCCACGAACACTGTCTGATTCGACCTATGAACCTTTTTAGAGTTACTGGCATCTGGGCAACCTTCATCATTCTGACTGTTATTTCCAGCTCTGTTATTGGTTATTCACTTTGGCAGGGGTCATACAATTATGACGCACATAACTGGGGTTTAATGTTGAGCAATGCGATCGATCTATCGAACGGACTGTCTCCTTATCGAGAAATCTTTATTCAGTACGGAATTCTGACCACAGTAATTCATTCACTTACGTACGTTTTTACAGAGCAAAACCTTCTCAGCTTGATCGGAGTCACTTCTCTATTTTACTCAGTTGGACTTATCGGGATTTACTTTCTCAGTCTTCGGCTAACAAGTGATAAAAAACTGGCAATCTTTTCGCTAATCACAGCCTACCTTATTCACCCCGTTGCAACTCTGCCTTGGTCGAACTACCTCGCGTTTCCATTTCTTGTTTTCGGTATTTTTCTACTTTGCGACCCTCGCCAGCGAAATATCAGTCTTCTTCTTGCGGGACTAACTTTTTCTTTTGCAATACTCTGTCGTGAAAATCTTTTCGCGCCTATTCTGCTTCTGGCTTTAGCTTACTCAATTCTAAAATGTAGCGCGACACGATATGAAGGCTCTCCCTTTAGGCTAGAAATAAAACGAATCGTGTCCCTTTGGGTCGGCCTTTTAATCCCAGTAACTTTATTTTTTATATATCTTCAGACCCAGTCTCTATTGAGCGAATGGCACACATTAGCCGTAATTCTTCCTAAATTGTACATAGACTTCAGGATGCCTGACGGGCTAATCGGAGCGGGACTTGAATTTTTGACCTTCTTAGTCTCACAAGTCGCTAGTGGAACTGTTCGCATAACTATCTTTGTATTAATCATCCTCAGTGCTTCTTATTTTGCACTTCTTTTTCTTGTCTCCCGAGCGACCAAATATAAGTTGGCACAAAATATCAACCAATCTAATTTTCTAGTCGCAATATTCGGCCTTGCACTTATCAGTAGCGCTCTTCATATCTTTGACATATTTCGCCTCTCAACTGGATTAGTGTTGGCAATTCCGCTGGCTTACCTTTTAGCTCGACAACACAGATTAGAAGTCTATGTCTTCCTGATCGCAGTCATTGCGCTAACTGGATCTTATGTCTTTAGTGGCTCTTTTCGCGATGGTTTTATTCTCGAAGAACCCATCTCTTTCGAAAAAGCCAAGTCCGTTGGAAATTATGCTCATCCCTCAGCAGAATCACGCGCTTTAGCTATGTTAGTAAGTTCCCCACAACTGTTCTCAGGGCAAAAATGGCCACGCGAGGTTCGAGATCTTTATCTTTCTCTCCAAGAAGATATCGAAATGCTGTCCGACAATGACTGCACTGTGCAAGAAACTTGGAACACAACCCCAGATGCCTTCATTACCTCAATGATGCCGTTCAAACGATTATCAGTCGCCCCATGGCAAGCCGATCAGAATTCTCGATCACTTCCAAGTCTAGGTTTAGAGCCTGATCTCTTAAAGCAGAAAGATTTAGTCATGGTCATGAAAGCGGATCGACGAAACCTATCCAATTTTGTTCGATTTTTACCAACAGATTACAAAATCGGGCGCTACTATCAGGGCGGCTCACTTAGCGAGAAATCTAATAAATTCGTAATCATCGCACCGCGTCAATGCTCGCGATTTTTTGACTCTCCTAAGAGCGTTCAAGCCGAGGAGGCGATTAATAATCTTTTCACGGACGTAAACTTTGAGTCAGAAGAAACTGTTTTTGTCGGTAACTCGATTAACCTTACGCAAATAAGGCATGAGAACTTGGAGGACAAGATAAAACGAAAAGCTTTTGGATTTCTTGATAAAACGACAAAAGATTACAGCGATATTGAGTTCGAAAGGTACGTCGATAAATATCCGGATCTCAGCGCAGCTTTTAATAGCGGCTCAAGAACAGCGTCCAAAGCTCAATGGGGTCGTGAGCATTTTGCTAATTTTGGGAGCAGGGAAGGCCGCAACGTCGAGCCTTCCCTTTTATTAAAAAACAGTGTCGGAGAGCTTATCTTTAAGCGCAACTCTCACAAAGATTATTTACAAACACCTTTTTTCTCACTGATATCGAAACCAAACGGAGGAAGCCGCTGGCTCTCAGTTGAGCGCAGTAGTCCTAGTGACTTTATGAATATGCACTGTCGAATCTATGTGCATAATAAAGACTGGAGCTATGTTGACGAGCTGCAGTGCGCTGATGCATTTACAGGGCGAGCTATTTTTCATCTTCCCAAAGTCATTCCAGGTAAAGTTGCGCTAGTAATTGATCTTCAAAAAAAATCTTATTCAGCGATTCCCCACACCTTGCGTGTCTCTCAATTCCATATTAAAGAAAGACCATCTCAGTAACTCACATAATCAGATCGATGTAGTAGCCTTAGGTCCTGTTAGATAGTCAAATTCCAGGCTTAACTATATTGACTCATGGTTCAACGTGGATTCTGAATTCTTCGAAGCATATAAAGGTGTAGCAGATTCGAGGACACGAAGTCGATTCCCAGCGTTTTCATCAGTTGTTTAATACTTGCTCGGCAAACAGTACAATTGGGCGGTTATTGTTCTTGCGTCAGCCATCCCTGTAGAAAATTGAAATTTACCCGAATTATCCCAAGACTCGATATAAAAGGGCCGAATCTTGTGAAGGGAATTCATCTCGAGGGGTTAAGAACTCTTGGGCGCCCTGAGGACTTTGCAGCTTTTTATTATGCGCAGGGTGCCGATGAACTAATCTTCCAAGATGCTGTTGCCAGCCTGTATGAGCGAAATAGCCTTACAGACGTTATCTCCCGAACGGCAAAAGATATCTTTATTCCCCTGACCGTTGGTGGCGGAATCCGGACCCTTGAAGATATTAGTAATGTTCTTCGCGCTGGCGCGGATAAAGTGGCAATTAATACAGCTGCTATCCAAAGACCAGACCTCATCAATGAAGCAGCAAGCATGTTTGGCTCATCAACGATCATCGTGGCGATCGAAGCGAGTCGACAACCGAACGGAACCTATCTCGCATTTACTGATAACGGGCGAGAACACACAGGCGTTGATGTGATTCCTTGGATCGAGGAAGCAGAAAAGCGAGGTGCAGGAGAAATTCTTCTTACCTCAATTGACAAAGAAGGAACAGGTCAAGGATTTGATCATGAACTTACGACCGCCGCTACTGAGATCACTTCTATCCCGGTAATTACCCACGGTGGCGCCGCAAAAGCTTCCCATATAAAGGAAGTTGTAGTTGATTCGCGAGTAGACGCGGTAGCTATCGCATCTATGCTTCATTATCCAGCGTTGACCTCCCTACTCTCCGAGCCCTCAACCAACGAAGGTAATTCCGAATTCCTCAAATCTCAAAAGCCCGTAAAGCGCTATGGTCAAGAACAGCTTTCCGAAATTAAAAAATTATTAAAAGACTATGGACTGTCAATAAGAGAGGTTGGGGAATGTTAGACGTTGCCATTCTAGACTACCAACTAAATAATCTTCACAGCGTTGAAGCGGCATGCCGAGTCGCAAAATTACGATCAGAGGTGACAAACGACCCCAAGAAGATTCTTGCGGCGAGAGCGATCATTTTGCCGGGTGTTGGCGCTTTTGGAGAAGCGATGACACAACTAATAGATAGCGGTCTCGACGCGTGTATCACCGAGTTCGTTGACTCTGGGCGGCCTTTTTTGGGTATTTGCCTTGGCTTTCAACTTCTTTTCGATCGCAGCGAGGAGTTTGGTGACCACAAAGGCTTAGGGCTAATTTCAGGCTCAGTTAACCGCCTACAGTTTAGCGCCTCTCCTGAGGCAAGATATCCGGTCCCGCACGTGGGTTGGAATTCTTTAAAAAAAACCGCTTCTTGGAAAGACTCGTTGCTTGAGAACAGTACTGAAGGCGACCTGATGTACTTCGTTCACTCTCTCTACGTTGAGCCAAAAGACAAAAGTATCACGCTTGCTAGCACTCAGTATGGCGAGCAAACTTATTGCTCTGTGATCAGACAGAAAAATATTTTTGCAACCCAATTCCATCCTGAAAAAAGTGGGCCTGCAGGCTTAAATATCTACCACACTCTCAAACAAAAAATACAAGGCTAAAAATCTATGGAAACATACTTCAATCTACCTAGTGATGTCTTTTTTTGTAAAAAATGCCTGATGTCAAATCAAAGGCCTTCTTCAGTTCCAGAATTCCGGCACACCCGAAATCGGGATGGAGCCAAATACCTTCAATTCGACAGCGATGGCGTCTGTGATGCCTGCCAGCAAGCAGACACCAAAAATTCAATTGTCTGGCAAGATAGGGAAAAAGAGCTTATTGATCTACTCAATCGTCACCGTAAATCAAACGGGGATTATGATTGCCTAGTTCCGGGTAGTGGAGGAAAAGACAGCGCGTTTCAGGCTCATATTCTCAAATACAAATATGGGATGAACCCCCTGACATGCACCTGGCCGCCAATCCTCTATACCGACTATGGACTGCAGAACTTCAGAAATTGGATAGAGGTCGGTGGGTTTGACAACATTACATGGAAGCAGAATGGAAAAGTAATGAAGCTTTTAACCAAGCTTTCGATTGAAAACCTTCTGCATCCGTTTCAAACCTTTATCCTAGGTCAAAAGAACCTTGCGCCAAAAATAGCAGCCAAATTTGGTATTGATCTGATTTTTTATGGCGAAAATGAAGCCGAGTATGGAAACCCCTTGGCAGATAATGCATCATCACTAAGAGACAAAGCCTTCCACACTATGGAAGATTTCAATGACATGATTGTTGCCGGTTTACCGGTCTCCGAAATTATCGATCAGCATGGCATTTCTAAATCTGAACTAATGACGTTTCTGCCGCTTCCTGCGTCACAGTACGACAGAACTAATATTGAGGTTCACTATCTAGGGTACTACCTTAAATGGATTCCGCAGGAAGCGTACTATTACGCCGTTGATCACACCGGTTTCAAGGCGCGACCATTTAGAACCCAAGGAAGCTACAGTAAATACAACAGCATTGACGACAAGATTGATGACCTTCACTATTACACGACCTATATAAAATTTGGTATCGGCCGAACAACTTATGATGCATCTCAGGAAATTCGAAACAAGCACCTAACGCGTGAAGAAGGGCAGGCGCTCGTAAAGCGTTTTGATGGTGAATTCCCAGATCGTTATATCAATGAGGTCCTAGAGTATTTGGGAATTTCCATGGAAAAATTTACCGAACTTTGCGATGAATTCCGTTCACCTCATCTTTGGGTCGATCAAAATGGTAAATGGAAACTTCGCCACACTGTGAACCATGATGGAGTCGATGACTAACGCCTTTAAAGCCGTCTTCGGCACCGCACTTTCTGGGACTGACTCGAAACCTGACTTAAGTTATCGTCACTGGAGCCGTAAAAGTGATTACTAAAGCCTATGAAAAATGTTTATTCGCGATAAAGGCAAAATGTGTCCGTATCCACTTGATGCACTTTAAGCGTGCTACAAGATTGATCACCTCTCACCTGTAGTCGACTAGCCAGGTTACTCATCTCCTCTAAACTCATTCCAGGATTTTTTTGCAAACTGTGGCTTAAAGGGATCCAGTTGGCACCCCACATATCGCTCAAACGGTATTTTATTCGCCCTATAGCGCTGCGAAATTTTTTCCATGCGGTAAAAGATGGGATTTTATAGTTGCATTCTTCAATCGGTAATATATTGATTTCCGCCAAAATCTTCTGAGACGAAAATTCATGCTCATCAAACAAGAAGTAATCATTTGCTTTGGCGGAATCCTGAGATCGATGTTTACAATCGCCTGAAAAGTACTCCCTTATTGCGGTCAGAGCATCTTTTACACTAACTGCCCTAATTCCTAAGGTGCTGGGTAAATCGTGAAAAGGTTCATAATTTAAGTTCGAGTCCAACAAAGGCTCATATGAAATTGCGGGAGTGCCCGAGACCCATGCCTCAACGGCGGTAGTGCAATTATGATGGAGCAGTAGGCTCGCAGACCGAATCCACGGACTGACTGACCCTTCGAGGATGATATGAACGTTTTTTGGTAGCTCACTCTTCATAGCAATCCACAGCCCCTGATCCTCGCCAGGATGGGGTCGTAAAACTACATTGCGCGATGGGAACTCTTTCGCAATCTCTCGAATTAACTCAATGAACTTCTCTCTAATTTCTTTCAATAAATCAATATATTGCTTCATCGCGTCGTCATATCGATCGCCAGGAAGAGCAGGAGGCGCGCCAAAATTTGAATTAACCAAAATGAAATCGCCAAAACGATGATGAATATCCTTCATTTCAGGTTCGAAAAGGTATTTGAATTCAGGCCGCCAACTGTCTATCCTTGGACTGCCCGAGACTCGGAGTTTCTCCTTCGCTTTGTATTGGTCGAGAATCATCGAACTTTCTTTTTTCCCCCAAGTAAAAATTACTGAAGTCAAATCTATTGATTCTTGAGTGAACCGAGCTTTAGCGTAGGTTTTCTCATCAGTAATGAAGCCCTCCTCATCGAGACTTACAAGAGTATTTCCAAAAGTTTTAACTTGAAGCCGATGAGCGCTAATCTTATGGGGGGACAAGCATTTATCGAAATAAAGACCTTGCGGAAACTTGTCTCGACTTATATTCATTCCATTGCGCCCTATGAAAACCCCATATCCCTCGCGCGATGCCAAATCTGCAAAGAGAAGTTTTGGAATCAGCTCGCGGCTTTTAACTTCAATGGGAAGAAAAATCCACTTTCTTATTAAATTCATAGATTCAAATAAATTTTGGCGAGCGAGGCGTGATGCTTATCAGTGAGTTTAAAGAAACGTTGCTCGCAACTGATTGACAGATTGGCTTTTTACCGCGTCTCTAGACTAAAAAATCGTAGAATCCCTGCATTCATATTTAGACAGCATCTCAGCTTTCTATTATGGCGCGAGCCTTATCGACGATCTAACCATCCATACAGCGGAAAGCTTTAGGAAATTGACCATCCACCATCAACCGATAAATTATGGCCGGTCACATAGCTCGACATATCACTCGACAAAAATGCTATTGCGCCAATAATATCTTCCTCACATGCCATCCGGCAGAGAGGTGTTTTTTTGATATATCGACCAATAAACTTCGCCGGTTGACCTCTCTCTATACCTCCAAGAGAAATTGAATTTACCCTTACAGATGGGCCCAAAGTTGTCGTCAGCCACTTTGTCAGTTGAGTCAGAGCAGCTTTCGAAACCCCATACGCTGCTGGATTCGTCATGTCAGTTCCCTCATAAAGCGACCAGTCGGGAGCGATTGAGCCATATATTGATCCGATGTTGATAATTGAACTTCCTCGATTCACTTTAAGTGAAGGCGCAAACAACTGAGATAGATGAAACGCGGCAGTGAGATTAACTTCCATCGCCCGTCGCCAGGCTTTAAGTGTCTGTTTCTCAAAAGGCTCGGCCCAACCATGCAATTCAGTGGTTCCAACGAATGCAGCGTTATTGATAAGAATGTTTATTTCGCCGGTCTCAAGAACCTTCTTAGCTAAATCCCCTCTCTCGTCTTCACTCTCTAGATCACAGGAAATTGTCTGAACCACAGAAGAAAACTGATCATTTAACTCTTGGCCTAAGTCCTCAAGTTTTTGTGAATCGAGGTCAACAAGGACAAGATCAGCGCCCATCCCGGCAAGTGTCTGGGCCATCACTCTGCCCAAATGTCCCGCACCACCGGTGATGATTGCTCTACGACCGGAAAGATCTGCTAAATCAGTCAAAGTGTTCAAACTGGGCTCCCGTTTCTTGATAGCAAAAATTCAGCAATATCAAAATCATACTGTGTATCAATATCGATTGAACGCTCTACCGGAACCTCAATTGCTTTGACCCGTCCCGCAAAAATACTATTCTCACGAAGGATAAATTTCGGATCTGCAATATATACAAAAGTTGTCATGTCATATACTTTTTGAGCATCTTGCCTTCGAAAAACAGCACTTTCTGAATCGTTAACAAGTTTTACAAGATTATTACCTTGCATCTGGATCATATTAAACCAGGGATTGCGATGCGCAGGTGTTACCGCGATAACGACATCCGCACCCCCTTCTTGAAATAATTCGAGTGCGCGAGAAATGTCCTCGGGCTTTCTTAACGGTGAAGTTGCCGGCACTGAAATAAACGGCCCTGTGAATGAATCACTTTCGCCGATCATAAAGTTGATCGCGTGCTGCCAAGCAGCCCGCTCAGGGGAATTATCTGTCGAGAATTCGGTCGGACGCAAAAAAGGGATATCCGCTCCAAAAGACTGAGCAACAGTCGCTATTGATTCGTCATCAGTCGAAACAATAACCCGACTGATATCGTCTACTGCAAACGCCTGCTCAATCGCCCACCCAATAAGAGGTTTTCCGCTCAATTCTTTTGTATTTTTGCCAGGCAATCCCTTCGATCCCCCACGGGCGAATATAAAGGCGGTGAAGCTCACTATAACGGTCTCACCATCATGCGCAGGCCATCAGCGGCACTAGACCGCCGAGCCGCATCAATTACCTTGACTACATTGAAACCTTCCTCACCCGCTGCCGCAATCTCACTCGCTGTCCCTGCCTGAATAGAATGCAAAAAAGATCTGAGTTGCGCTGAATAACTTTCATCGCGATCCAAGGAGCGACGGATAATCTCTTTCCATGAGTTGGCGCTTGGATCGAAATGCTCAACTAGACCCCGAAGCGCATCCCATCTAAGAGTCCCTTTCTCCCCAACGGCAGTACACGTTCGTGTCGAATCCCTTCTGATAAAGTCCATCATAACTTGGGCCCGCACTTTATTTTCAAATTCAAGGCGCAGCATTGCGGAATCTTCTACGTCGATCTCCAGACTTCCTTGAGATCCGATCCAGGCAGAGACCGAGCAAATATCCCCAAAAATCCAACTCAGTAGGTCCAATTCATGACTAAGCTCAAGCAACACACCCCCACCAAATTTCCTTTGAGCAGAGACGCTCTGACGATAATCAACATCCGGCCTCCAGTCAGGAAGGTACTGGCCGACTTCACATTGAACTGAATGTACAGAACCAATTACCCCATTAATCAAATTTTCACGAAAGCACTGAAGCGTCTTTAAAAAGCGCAAGTTGTATCCCACCTGTAACTGCAGGTCTCGCTCTCGAGCGAGCGAAATTAACTCAGCTACACCGTCTGCGTTGTTGGAAATAGGTTTTTCGACGAGTAAATGCGTGCCTGCATTCGCAAGCGCTTTAGCAGACACAATATGCTCGCTCGCCGGGGAGGCGATAATCGCAAGGTCAGGCTGAAACCGACATGCGTCTTCAAAATCCCCATAACATCCATCTGAATATTCTATTTCTTCGACGCAGCCGGAGTGGCGAAGCACTCGAATATCTAAATCAGGATGCAACTCCCTGAGAATTCTTAAATGACGTCGGCCGATACTGCCGAGTCCGACAATCAGAGCGCGTTTAATCATCTTTGCTCAAAATAATTCGCCGCTTCAAGATCTTCCTGTCGGCCAATGTCTATCCAGGGCTCATGCGTTGGATAAGCTATTGTGGCTAGGCTGATTGAGCGTGCGCGCTCAAAAAGCGTTGGCATATCGCAGGCCTGATCCGCTTCAAGTAATTCGAGCGCTTCTGGCGAAAGAACATAAATTCCCGCATTAACCCGGGTCTGAAATACTGGCTTCTCTTCAAATCCAACAATATTCGAGCCATCAATTGTCACAACTCCATATGGATGTTGCCACTCATGCAGTCGGACGGCCATCGTGAGCTTTGCTTTCTGACGCTTATGAAATTCCAATAAATCGTCAAATTTGATTTCTGTCGCCACATCACCGTTGATAACAATTAAAGGGCTTGCTGGTTTATTCGAAAGCAAAGATAAAGCGCCGGCCGTTCCTAGCGGAGTCGTCTCGCGTAAATACTCAATTTGAACGCCAAACTGCTCACCATCTCTAAAATAGTCTTCAATCATATGGCCAAGGTAATTCACCGAAAGAACAATCTTCCTAAATCCCTGATTACGCGCTCGGATAATAAGATGCTCAAGCATTGGTTTATCCCCAACCTTTAACATCGGCTTTGGGCAATGCTCCGTAAGAGGTCTAAGTCGGATCCCCTGACCGCCTGCCATAACTACGATTGTCGAATCTTGGTCTGCAGCTGAATTGAGGTCCTCCCAAGTATGCACATCCAAAACCACTCCATCCTCATCGATCTCGGGAATTTGCTGTACTTTATTGACTAGCATCATCTGGCGAGCCATAGCTCGTGAACACCCGCGAGGCACGACAAGAGGATTTAATTGAGCGACTTCTAGGCATGCAGTCGATAGCGTTTTGCCATTCAATAAGCCTCTTCGAATATCACCATCCGAGACAGTTCCAACAAGCTTCCTGTGCTCATCGACAACAAGGCATATTCGCGCGCCAGAATTATTCAGGCTCCGAATAGCATCTGCAATCGTGTCGATTTCTTTGATCGTAATCTCAACGAGCGTTTTTTTGTTATTTTTTTGAAACCCTTCCATCGCAAACCCTACCGATTTTTTAAAGTTATCGGAGTATCAAAAAAACTTTTTTTTAAAATATTATGAAGAGGTTTCTTTTCTAAGATTTCGCAAATTCTCTCAGTCGCGCCGCCATGGCCATAGGGGTTTTCTATCATCTTCAAGCTTGATTGAAAGTTATCAGAAAATAACTGGTCGATCGCACGTCGAATTTCATCGCGCTCTGGCTTGCAATCAATAACACTTGAAGCTTTTAGTCGACCTTTTTGGCGATCTCCAATATTAATAGTTCCCGTATTGAGTGCAGGCGCCTCGAGAAGGCCGCTAGAGGAGTTGCCTACAACGCCATCTGTATGCTGAATGCACGACAGATATCGCTGCTGCCCCAAAGATTCAAACACTTTTGCGTGGGTATTTTTATCGCAGAACTCTTTTATTTTTTGCATCACAATTCGTCCATCGGTATCTGCATTAGGCATGGTAAATATTAAGCCCGTACCGGCTAAGCTCCCGAGAGCCAAAAGAAGTTCATCAATATGAGACGCACTCGTATTTTTCTCGAGAGTTACTGGATTAAAAGTGACCAATAAATTGCGCGCCTTGAACTCGAAATCGATGTCCGATTGCAACTCCTTTTTACCCAACAGTTGAGTTCGCTTAATCACATCGACCCCTAGCCCACCAACACAATTAACTCGATCAGGGCACTCGCCCAACTGAATCACTCGATTTCGATATTCTTCAGTGGCAACAAAATGTAGATGGGACATTTTTGTTATAGAATGCCGAATAGCATCGTCGAATGCACCCTCTGTAATTTCACCTCCGTGAATATGTGCGATAGGAATACGCGCGATCATTGCGGCTGAAGCTGCGGCAAATATCTCGAAACGATCTCCCAAAATGAGCAGCAGGTCGGGGTTTAATTCAGCAAAAGCGTCAGCGAATCCAATCATCGCAAGCCCCATCGATTTGGAAATACCAACTGACGAGTCCGAACTCATCAACATCTCCACTCGTTTGTCGATCTTGAATCCATCCGCCTGAATGGCCTCAGCAGTCATGCCAAATTCCGGAGACAGGTGCATTCCTGTTACGACGAGGTGCAATTCCAACATTTCAGAACTCTGAATGCTGTCGATTACCCAACGCAGAAGTCCGTACTCAGCGCGCGTGCCAGTAACAACACAAATCTTTTTCACAATTCGATCAACTCATCCGGAGAAAAATCGCGGCTGGCCACTCTGTCAATTACATCATCCCAGCGCATGGGAGAAATTCCAGTCCCCGGTCGCTTCGCAGAAATATTCTCTGATGTGAAAGATTCACCGGCCTCGATGCGTTTCGTCGCTACTAAAGATCTTCTCACTATTAAAATATTTTTTGCTTCACTCGGGCTCGCCTGCTTAATGCCATTCCCAAGCGCCTGCTCGATATTTCTGATCGCCTGAATCATCTTTTTAAACTCTTGTGGCTCTGTACTCGCTGCCTGATCAGGTCCGGGTAATGAGCGATCGAGCGTTATATGCTTCTCTATAACACTAGCACCCCTCGCGACGGCGGCAATCGGCACTTCAGTACCACGGGTATGATCAGAATATCCAACGGCGACGCCAAACGCATCGCGAATAGTCGTCATCGCGCGAAGATTCACATCCTGCACTGGGGTAGGGTATTCTGTATTACAGTGAAGCACGGTTATTTTCTTTCGAATAGTACCGGCATTTTCCAAAACCGCAATCGCATCGCCCACTTCCTCCAGGGACGCCATCCCTGAGGAAAGAACAACACGCTTGCCAAGCGATCCGACATGACGAAGGAAGGGGAGGTTGGTAATTTCCCCAGAGGGTACTTTAAAAAGTGTAAGTCCAAGAGAATCGAGATAATCAAGACTTTTTTGATCAAACGCGGTCGAAAGAAATTTGATTTCTCGCTTCTCGCAGTGTTTTATCAACTCTTCATGCATCGTTGGACTGAGCTCGAGTTTTTTCAGCATATCAAACTGGGAATCATCTGATCCCGTGCTCAGTACTTGGTAGTCGGCTTTAGCCGCTGTCGTGGTTACTACTTTATCTGCAACAAACGTCTGAAATTTTACAACGTCTGCTCCAGCATCCGCCGCTGCATCAATTAGCTTCTTCGCAAGATTAATGTCTCCGTTATGATTTACTCCTGCTTCTGCAATAACTAGTACACTCACGACAACCGATCCCCAACTCTAATTTTTTCCTCTGCTTCCCAATCAAGTAAGCGCACAAAAGAATCGGCTGTTTTGACTAATAAACCCCCGAAATCGCGAGAGAGAACTGCTCCAGGAATTCCAATATAACAAGGCGCGTCCTTCAAGAATTCGACGTGTCTCACCCTGACCTCACGCTCATTATTAAAACAACGCGCCGATGGCCCCGGAGGACAAATTGCACGCACAAAATTAAATATTTGCCGAGACGACTGGTTCCAATTTATATACTCATCGCCCGGTCCACGAGCAGAGCAGTAACTTCCAAATCTATGGATTTCTCTCTGAGTCCGCCTCCTTACTACTCCTGAAGATATATCTACAATTGACTCTACTAAAAGATCAGCGCATCCAACAAACGCTCGATCCAGAAGCGTCCCATAATTATCCTCATCAGAAATCGGGTAACACTTTTGCCGAATAATATCCCCCGTATCAACTCCTTGATTAACATAGTGGACAGTGATTCCGAACTCTTTCTCATCATTAATTAGAGCCCAATTGAGAATGTTTCTCCCTCTATAAAACGGCAGCTTCCCTGCATGGCAGTTAATCACTCCAAGTCTTGGTCGAGTTATTATTGGTTCACGAAAAATTTGGTCAAAAGACATTGAAACTAATAAATCACACTTATAACAATCGAGCGTGCTAAGAAATTCGGCAGAATTAATATCTTTGTGAATGAGAAAAGGAATATTATGCTTTTCGGCCCGCTCGCGAAGAATATGATCAGGCTGCTGGAAGCGAGCACAAACAAACTCCACAGAAATGCCAGGAGTCCCCATCAGAGCATCAAAAGAGAGATGAGACCATCCTCCATCTGCAAAAAATCCTAATCTCATCAGATTTTATTCCTCACAAAAATAAGTCTCCTCAGTAGAAGTCTTCAACTGGCTTCTAAAACGTATCTAAGAATTTAAACCACTCTTTAAACGTTCTTCCGTTCGTTTTTGAGTATTTAGATCTCTGGGTCATCAGAATTCTCAAAGCATCGCGCAAAAGTTTAGAACAAACTCAAACACTGATGTCTCTCACTAAGTTTGCTGAAGACGGAATATTGACAATACGACTGAAGAGGCTTTCGGTTAGCGATAATTTACCTCTCGGGCATTTCGCGAAAATATCAAGCGTATGCAATGGTGTCCATGCGGGACGGGCCAAGATGCCAATTCGGTTTAACTCCTCGAGTAACTCGTCGCGCTTTATCGCATTGACTTCATCCAGAATCAAAGTATTTAACCAATAATTCGACTCAGACCCATCAACTTCTTCAAAAATACGCGCATTTTGAACGCCTGCAAACACGCGCTGATATTGGTTTGCGAGCGATCTTTTACTCTTCACTTTCGATTTCAACTGAGCCAACTGGGCGACGCCAAGCGCTGCATTAATGTTTGGCATTCGATAGTTGTAACCGATTTGATCGTGAACGAATTCCCATTGATGAGGTAACTTGGATGTGGTGGTGAGATGCTTAGCCTGTCTGGCCAGTTCAGGATCGTTCGTGAGGATCGCTCCCCCGCCACCGGTCGTAATTATCTTGTTTCCATTGAAG
>Ga0233427_10002582_pt1 | contig 16930 bp, 16 predicted proteins | sample SI_118_April2016_5_FD_179885 | JGI IMG/M metagenome (GOLD analysis project Ga0233427, IMG submission 179885) | Seawater microbial communities from Saanich Inlet, British Columbia, Canada - SI_118_April2016_100_MG | ecosystem: Environmental > Aquatic > Marine > Inlet | place: Canada: British...
AACATCATTATTTTCTTTAACATCAATTCCATAGATTAATCCCATTTCTACAATGTTTAGAGGAACTTCAGGATCCATACATTGCTTAAGTGAATCCTCAATTGCTTGTGTAGAAACAGTACTCATATTTTATATGACAGTTTGAAAAACAATAAAAACTTTCTAATTATTAGCTTCAAATAATTTTGGAATGGATTCATCATATGGAGCTGTAGCCACGCCTTTTTCAGTGATTATTCCTGCAATTAATTCAGGAGGAGTCATATCAAATGCAGGATTAATGACACCAATACCATCAGGTGCAGTTTTTTTATCACCAATTCCAGTAACTTCACTTCCTTTTCTCATCTCAATAATAACATCATCAGCTTTTGTTTTAAGATCAATTGTGGATAATGGTGCTGCAACATAAAATGGAATTCCGTGTTGTTTTGCCATTGTTGCTACTTGATATGTTCCAATTTTGTTAAATACATGACCAGTCTTTACAATTCTATCTGCTCCAACTACAACTTTGTCTACCAATCCATTTGCCATAGAATATCCAACTGCAGTATCAGGAACTAAACTAACATCAAATCCATCATGTTTTAACTCAAATGCAGTTAATCTTGATCCTTGTTGAATTGGTCTAGTTTCAGTAGCAATTACTTTAATATTTTTTCCACTCTCTCGAGTTGCTCTAATAACACCTAATGCAGTTCCATATGCAACAGTAGCTAGTGCTCCGGCATTACAATGTGTCATTATAGTATCATTATCATCAAAAAGAACTGAGCCATTTTTTCCCATAGCTTTGTTAATCTCAATATCTTCATCTGCCATTTTTTTAGCAGTAGAAATGACTAATTCTCTGATTCGTTCTACTGTTTCTCCAGTTTTTGCCACATTCATTATTTTTTCTAATCCCCAACCCAAGTTTACTGCAGTGGGTCTTGTCGCAAATAAAATTTTTCTTGCATCTTCTAAATCAGATAATAGTTCATCTTTTGTTGTTGCTTTACTTTGCAAAACAGCCAACCCCAATCCAAATGCGCCAGATACTCCAATTGCAGGAGCTCCTCTTACAATTAATGTTTTAATTGCATTTGCTACTTGATTAAAATCATCATATTCAACAAATACTAATTCATTAGGCAATTTTGTCTGTTCAATCATTATGACTTTATTATTTTTCCATTCAACAGTTCTAAGTGAAGAATCTATAACGATATTTTCATTCATAAATATCAAAAATATTAATCCTTATTTAAAATAATTAGATATCATCCAATTGAACTGTTATGTCATCAAAAATATTATCTTGATTATTGATTGACAAAGCATCATTAGAGAAATTTGATTCTCAAGAAAGACCTATTTATTAAAATCACAGTAAAAAAACAGTGTATTTAGGATAAAAAATTGGCAATACTAAAGAATTTTGGAACTATTGCAATTTCAGATATTGCCTCAGCTGCAATTTCTAGTGTTTTTTGGTTGTATCTAGCTTCATTGTTAACTGTAAGTAATTTCGGAGAAATACAATTCCTCATTAGTATTACAGGTTTTGCAGTTGGTGTCTCATTACTTGCAAATGTGAACACCGTAATTGTATATGAAATAAAACAAAGAGGATTAAGAAAAATTCTATTTTTGTTAACTCTTGTCATCGGAGTAATTGTATCTGTAGCTTTATTCATTCTATACTCAAGATTAGACATAATATTTCTAACATTTGGAATGATTTTTGCAGAAATGATCAGCGGGTATCTTTTAGGGAAAAAATTATTTGTCAGATATAGTATAATTTTCATTTCACAAAAACTACTAATGGCGACACTAACAATTGGATTATATTTTTTTATGGGTTTTGAAGGAATAATTTATGGTATTGCAATTTCATATATTCCAATATGTGTAATAATTCTCAGGAGCTTTAAAGATACATCATTAAATTTTTCGTTGTTAAAAGAAAATTTTTCGTTGTTAAAAGAAAATTTTGAATTTGTTATTAATAATTATGGCAATAGATTAATTTCTCAGTCGAGAAAAGATTTAGATAAAATTATAATTATGCCAATACTTGGATTTGAGACCCTAGGTGAATTTGCTTTATCAGTTCAGGTGTATATGCTTATGATTCTTTTTGCAAGTTTTTCATTTAAATTTTTGTTATTGAGTGATGCATCAGGAAAAAATGCTATTAAATTCAAAGTAGGGATATTATCAGTATCGATCATAATTTCAATTCTAGGAATTATTATTGGACCAGAAATAATAACAACTTTCTTTCCAAAATTTGTCAATTCTGTTGAAATTATCCCAATTCTAAGTTTGGCAGTAATTCCAAATACAATTGCGATAATTTTTTCATCAAAGTTCTTAGGTGATGAAAAAAGTAAATTTCCATTAATAGGAACTATACTTTACGCAGTTAGTTACTTGTCAATGGTAGTATTTCTCGGTTCAGCGTATGGGCTATACGGACTTGGTGTAAGCTTTTTAATTAGCTCAATAATATATTCATCTTATTTAGTAATCACATATCAAATACAAAAAAAATGAAAAGTAGATGATTTTTATTCATTTATTTTTTAATTTTTGGTCAAATAATTTTTTTAAAATTTGGTTTGAAAAACTTAATTGAGTCACATAATATTAAAAATAATATAATTTGAAATTATTATTTTAAACTTAATGATTATAATAGAGGAGATGGTATTTTACAAGTTAAGAAATGAATTTACGACATAATTTAGGTTTACTTTATTATTTGGCACCACATATGAGAGTAGTTAAAAACCGATGGGGATTTTGCATATCAGTTCTTTTAGGATTCTCACGTTACAAAGTAAAAATAAATCAAATGAAATCACTAGTTTTTGAAAAAAAACAATTTCACATATTATTACCCTTATTAGGAATATTATCTTATGCTACACATTATTCTTTAACATCAAAAAATATGGTGAAAGTTTCTTTTGATTCAAAAAATTGGTTCACATTACCTTTAACAGGTTTTTCCAAAGAAGATGAAAATCTGATAGTCTTACTTTATCAAGGAATTAAAAATGGAGCTAATTTTGTTACCCAAGATATTCCTGCAGACAGAAAAAAAACAATAAAAATAATTGATGTTGATGGGAAAAAGATTGTTGAGACGGATAATGGTATTAAGTTTTTTTTGGAGTTGATACATCCTGGAAATACCATAATTGAAACTTTCATTAATGATATACATTCAATTGCAAGAAACGATAATTGGGAAAATAAAACAATAATTGATATAGGTGCAGAATGTGGTGATACCGCTCTTTACTATGCCAATCTAGGAGCAAGAGTATATTCATTTGAACCAATAAAAAATAATTTTGATTCAATACAAGAAAATTTAAAATTAAATCCAGACTTGTCAAAAAAAATTACTCCTATTAATGCAGCCATAGGTACTGATGGAAAAGCTAAATTTTATCTTAATCCGGAATCACCCGATATTGGAGCATCATTTGTATATAACAAATATGACTCATCTGCAATTACTACAATTGTAGATGGCTTTTCTCTAAAATCAGCTTTAAAAAAATTCAAAATAGAACATGTAGATTTATTGAAAATGGATTGTAAAGGATGCGAGTTTTTTTTAACCAAAGATGATTTTGTAAATATAGATAAAGTAAAAATAGAATATCTTGTTACATCCGAAGGTAAAAAATTAGAAAATTTAATAAACGTTCTTGAAACTGCAGGATTTGAAAATGTGATTTATAAAATTAATCCGGAACAAAATATGTCTAATAAAGTCCATGGACATATTTATGGAATAAAAAAATCATCTTAATTAAATTTTTTTGTTTTGATAATTATCATAAACACTTTAAACGATCTAAAAAAAGTAATTAATGTGACATTCTTAGAATTTTCATTAAATCTTCCGTGTAATTCAGATAAGTTATTTCAAAAAATTACAGATTTTGAAAATTTTAATCAATATATTCCAAATCAATTAGAAAGTGTGAAAGTTTTAAAAAAAGATAATAATAAAACAGTTACAGAAGAAAAAATAAGATCAATTTCGATTTTAAAAAATAGTTTTGAGCAAACTAGTGCACACACAGTGAAAAAAAATGAAATAGAAACTGAAATTATTTCAGGGCCAGCAAAAGGTACCATTATAGAATCATTTTTTCAGAATTTAGATTCAGGAACTGAAGTAATTATTAAAATAAATCTAAAGCTTAGTTTAAAATATAAATTATTTACACCAATAGTAAAAAAAACATACAGACAAATGTTAACTGGCGTATTATATAAAATGAATAAGGAGATAGATGAATAGAAATGCAATCTGAAGATTTTTCAAACATGGTAAATTGGGATAATTTGTTCAAGCAGACAAGCGCTTTTAAAAATAGTAAACCATTTCCATTTGCTTTTATTGAGAATTTTTTTACTAATGAATTCTATAACAATCTTTTTGAAACATTTCCCAAAATTGATGATTCATGGGAAATAGCCTCTCCAATGTCCAAATATCAACATTATAAAACATGGAATAATGCTTCCATAAATGATCCACACAAACCAGGGGATGATCCATCTTTTAGTGAATATTTCAACAAATTAAAACGGTATGCTGAATCTGAAGAATTTGTAAATAATTTTAGGGAATTTTCCGGAGTGTCTGTATCAAAATTAAAAACAATTTCTTTTATGAGTTACAAAAAAGGCGGTTTTCAATATCCTCATATTCACAATAATGGCCCAAGTACATTAATCATAATGTTATATTTTTCTAAAAATTGGAATAAAGGTGATCCGGGAGGGACATATATGGCAACAGAAGAAGATGAGTCGAAAATAATTTTTGAACCATACAATCTTAATAACTCAATTGCATTATTTCATGATGGGCCAATGGCTGCACATGGAGTGAGATACATTACAAAAGATGTAACTCGACAAGGAATGCAAATTACATTGGAAGAATATGATGAAGAATCAAAATGTTGGTCATCAAATAATTAACTAAAAGATAATTAATTTATTAAAAAATTAAGGGTTATATTTCTCAAAGAATCAAAAAGATCGTTGATTCAATTAGAAGATCTAAAAAAAATAGACTCAAAAGAAATGTATAAAATTTATGACAAGTGGCCCAAAATCTCAAAAGAATGCTATTATTCAGATTTGCCTGAAATAAATTTCAAAAAATGTTCCCACATAGTATTTGCAGGAATGGGTGGTTCTGGGGCCATAGGAGACATTTTGTCTGCAATCTTATCTAAAACAAATACACATGTTACAATTGTAAAAGGATATCATCTACCCAAAACAGTAGATTCAAAGTCACTAGTAATTATTACAAGCATATCAGGAAATACAGCAGAAACATTAGCAATGCTAGAAAATGCTAGAAAAATTGGAGCAAAAATTATTGCGTTTTCAAGTGGTGGAAAAATTAGTAAAATTTGTTTAGAAAATAATATCGAATATAGAAACATACAAAAATATCACTCTCCAAGAGCATCTTTTACATCTTTTCTATATTCAATATTGAAGGTTTTAAAACCCATCATCCCAATTGAAGAATCAGATATTTTAGAATCAATTAAAAAAATGGAAATAATTTCAAAAAAAATTAATTCACGTAACATATCAATGAACAATCCAGCAATAGAAATGTCTGAATGGATAATAAATTCTCCAATAATTTATTATCCTTGGGGACTTCAATCAGTTGCAATTAGATATAAAAATTCTCTTCAAGAAAATGCCAAAATGCATACAATGATAGAAAATATCATAGAATCTTCTCATAACGGCGTAGTTGGTTGGGATAGAAAAAATAATTTTCAACCAATATTAATTAGAGGTCAGGATGATCACCCAACAACATTAGAAAGAGGGAATATTTTAAAAGAATTTTTTAAATCTAAAAATATTGAATATAAAGAAATCATGAGTGAGCGTGGAAATATACTTACAAAAATTATTTGTATGATTTACCTACTTGATTATTCAACCATATTTCTTGCAATAAAATTAAAAATAGATCCAAGTCCCGTAGAAGCAATAGATTTTATTAAAAAAAGACTAATTTAAAATAAAAAAATAATTTAAGAACATATATCACATAAAGTAATTTTGAAAATATGAAAATATTGGTTACAGGGGGTGCAGGATTTATTGGAAAGCATCTTGTCAAATATTTATTAGATAAAGGGAATACAATTACAATTTTTGACAATTTCTCGAATTCTGAAGAAAAATCTCTTGAATATTATATCAAAAGTGGCGTAAAAATAGTAAATGGGGATATTAGAAAGTTTGATGAAATTTTAAAAGAAACAGAAGACCAGGATGTTTTAATTCATTTAGCAGCAAAAATATCAGTAAGTCAATCAATTCTAAATCCTTCTGAAACATTTGAAGTTAATGTTGACGGTACAAAAAATGTTCTTGAAGCATGTAAAAAAAATTATGTAAAAAAAATAATCATAGCATCATCTGCAGCAGTTTATGGTGAAGGCAGTTCCGGAATGAAATTAATAGAGAGTGCAAAAACCAATCCAATTTCACCGTACGGAAAAAGTAAATTAAAAATGGAACAAGAAATTGAAAAGAACAATAAAATTGATTGTGTTATTTTGAGATTTTTTAATATTTTTGGAATTGGTCAAACGCCAGAATATGCAGGGGTAATAACAAAATTTATTGAGATGATTTCATCTAATAAACCACTTGAAATATTTGGAGATGGGATGCAAACAAGGGATTTTGTATCAATTAATGATGTAGTTGAATCCATTTATGATGCAATAAAAAATGGAAAAAATGGAACTTACAATATTGCCAGTGGAAAAGCAATTACAATAAATGAACTTGCAGAATTTATGATATCATTATCAAAGAAGGATTTAGAGATACATCATATTTCTGAGAAACACGGAGATATACGATATAGTGAAGCAGATATTTCTTTAGCAAAAAGCAAGATTGGATACGTACCAAAATTAGGATTGAATGAAATAAAGAATATGTTAATGTAAAATCACTTATTTATTAAAAATAAGTATTTTATAAGTAAATAACAAAAGGGGTAACAAGCATGATTGGATGTATAGTACAAGCAAGAATGGGGTCATCAAGACTTCCAAAAAAAGTAATGAGGAAAATTGAAAACGATCTTACAGTTTTAGACTATGTAATTGAACAATTGAAATCATCAAAAAATATTGAAAAAATTATCGTAGCTACAACCATATTAAAAGAAGACAGCATTATTTTTGATTATTTATTTTCACATAAGTGTGAAGTATTTAGAGGATCATCGGAGGATGTACTAGATAGATTTTATCAATGTGCAAAAAAATTTTCCATAGACACAATTGTTAGAATTACAGCAGATAATCCATTAATTGATCCAAATATTATTGATATAGCAATAGATGAATATAAAAATAATAAATATGATTTGGTAACAAATACACTGAAAAGAACATTTCCATTTGGTACGGAAGTTGAAGTTTTTTCTTTTAAAAATCTTGAAAAAGCATGGAAAAATGCTAAAAGACCTTCTGAAAGAGAACATGTTACGCCGTTTATACGTGATCCACAAAATAAATTTTTTTTAAGTAACATAGAACATCAAGAAAATCTTTCTCATCTTAGATATACGGTAGATAAAATAGATGATCTTAAACTAGTAAAAGAAATTATAAAAAATATTTCTATAAGACCAATACTAATTCAAGATGTAATTAAATTATACAAACAAAAACCTGAAATATTTGAAATAAATAAAAACGTTAAACATGACGGATATGAATCGAGTTTGAAAAAGGATAACCAATATTTTAAATCCAAGGAACCCAATGGAACAATAAATGGAAAAAATTAAGTTATTCGATCCATTTACTAATGAATCTGAAAAAAATGCAATAAAACAAATTTTCGATAGTCATTTTTGGGCATCAGGTGAAGGGGTTGGTAAAGTACAAAAATTTGAAGAAAAATTTTCAAAATATACCAGTTCAAAAAGTTGTGTTGCAGTAAATAGTGGAACTGCAGCTCTTAATCTTGCATTATCAATGTATAATATAAAAAATAAAGAAGTAATTATTCCATCATTATCTTTTGTGTCAACTGCTAATGCTGTAATTGAAAATGGAGGCATTCCAAAATTTGTGGATATAGACGAAAAGACATTATGCATGGATCCTGAAAAGGTTTTGAAAGCAATTTCAAAAAAAACTAAGGTAATTCTACCTGTACATTTTGGAGGATTGACATCAAATTTGGGGAAGATTTCAAAATTATGTAAAGAGCATAAGATTTCTCTTGTAGAAGATGCAGCGCATGCTGCGGGTTCATTACATCAAAACAAAAAAATTGGTAGCCATGGAGAATTAGTATGTTTTAGTTTTCATCCTGTCAAAAATCTAGCAATGCCTACAGGAGGTTTAATATCCATTAATACAAATAATCATAAAAAAATTACAAAAATTCTAAAAGAAAAGAGATGGTGTGGGATTAGTAATAGAAAAGGAGATTATTATGATGTTAAAAATATTGGATGGAATTATTATATGAATGAGTTTTCAGCTGCTATTGGAATAGAACAATTAAAAAAATTAGATAAAACAAATTTAGAAAGAAGAAAAAATGCGAAAGAATATTTTGAACAGATTTCATTAGAAGAAAAAATGCCATTTGATAAAGAATGTTCATATCATTTTTATTGGATTAGAGTAAAAAACAGGGCAAAATTTAGAAAGAAATTATTGGAAAAAGGAATTCAGACAGGCATTCATTACAAACCCATTCATCAATTCAGTTTGTATAAATCAAAAATAAAATTACCAATAACTGAAAAAATTGGTCGTGAAATAGTCACACTGCCAACACATCCAAATATTCAAAAGAAAGATTTAGAAAAAATCATAAAGTTTGTAAATAAATTTTCTTGATTTAATAATTTTATTTACAGATTTGTTTTTTCAATAAGTCGAATATGTGAAATTAAAACAGATAGTTCAATAGCATCTATAGAAGTTGAAGCGTCAGGGCCTGTAGAGTTTTGAAGTTTGACATGTTTTTCAATAATGATTTCTTTAGATTTTTTTTGCTTTTTTAAGATTGTAAATAAGATTGGTGCTGTAATTCCCATCGTATGATCAGAAAATCCATCATAGTTAACAGCTTTTTTCCAATCAATTTTATTAAATTCTAGGGGATACTCAGATATGCAGTAACAAAAAATAATTTTATTTTTTAAAAATATTTTTTGAATTTTTTTCTTATTTCCACCCATGCCCATACTTATTATCATGGGTTTTTTTGTTTTAGATTTATTTTCTAATGTTTCACGTGAAAAAGGATCTTTTAACAGACAAGTTCTAGACGCAATCTTATATCGTCGAACGTTTAATGATTCCAGAAATTGTACTGCTTCCGGATAAAAAGCACTACACATGAATTCAATTCCCAAATTATCAGAAATTTTTTTAATTTTTTCAGCTTTCTTAAAGGTTAATTCAGATTTTTGAATAGTAGTCCAATCTGGATGTGTTTCTGAATAAAGATCTTTTGCACGCCACATTTGAAATTTAACAGCATCTGCACCTGCATTTTTACATTCTAATATAATTTTTTTAGCTATGTTTAAATTTCCTTCCCAATTTGAACCAATTTCAGCTATAATAGTCGTTTTCATAGAATATCACCAGATATCAAAATTTAACTTTTTTAATGCATAAAAATTAATGCTTTTTGTTGAAGGAAAAAAATTTACGATTACGTGCAATAGATGAATCAGATCTTCGTTTTTTATTCAAGTTATTAAAAGAACGTGATCCTAATGCAAATATTTCACATAAAAAAATGCCCACATTTTTGGAGCATGAACAATTTGTTAAGTCTAAACCATACAGTTATTGGTATGTAATTGAATCATCACAAACAAAAGTGGGAACAATATATTTATCAAAAAATAATGAAATAGGGATTTTTTTAAAAAAAAAACATCATGGAAAAGGAATTGGTTCAAAAGCATTAAGACTGTTGATTGTAAAACACCCTAGAAAACGATATTTGGCAAATATTAATCCGAACAATATTTTTTCAACAGAATTTTTTAAAAATAACAAATTCAAATTAATTCAACATACGTATGAATTAGAAGAATAATCCTAAGGAAAAATTAATTTATTAAACCAGAATTTTTAATCATTATTTCTAACTCATCTTTTGATATTCTTTCTGAAAATGAGGATGAATAATTATCAAGATCAGTTGGTTTAGTTATTCCTGCATAATTCTCTTCCATGTTTATACCATGAAATTTTGAATACATAGGGTTTGTTACAATGTACATATCGTTAAAGCTCCAAGTTTGTCGGATTTCATCCTCATTAATTAAAACTTCATGTAGTTTTTCCCCTGGACGAATACCTATAATTTCTTGTCCATAATCACCCATAATATTTTGAAGTGATTCTACCACATCCATAATATTATATGAGCGCATTTTAGGTACAAAAATTTCTGAGCCTTTACCAGAAATTGTGGCATCAAGAATAAAATTTAAAGCTTCATCCATAGTAATACTAAATCTAGTCATTTGTGGATCAGTAATTGTAATTTTTTGTTTTTCTTTTATTTGTTCAACAAAAATTGGAACAACAGAACCACTACTACCAAAAACATTCCCATAGCGAAAAGTAATGAATTTTGTGCGATGTTTAAGTGGATTAATGTAATTATTTGCAGTAACAAATAATTTTTCCATTAGTAGTTTTGTAGCACCATACGTGTTTAATGGAGAAACAGCTTTATCGGTTCCAATTGCAATAGCCCTTTCTACATCAGCATGTAAACAAGCGTCAATTACGTTTTGAGAGCCAATTACATTTGTTTTTATTGCCTCAAATGGATTGTATTCTATTTTTGGTACATGTTTTAATGCTGCAGCATGAAAAACAATATCAATATCTTCAAATGCTCTATTTAATCTCTCAAGGTCATTAATATCCCCCAATAGAAATCTAAGACGTTTGTCACGAAATTTATTTTCCATTAATACTTGTTTTCCTTCATTTCTACTGAAAATTCTAATTGTGTCTACTTTTTCCTTTAAAAGACGTTTTGTTAATGCTTGACCTAATGAGCCTGTACCACCAGTAATCAGTATTTTTTTACCCTCAAACATGGTATACTGTTTTGAACTATTCTAAAAAACCTTACTTATCATAATTAAAATTAGTATGATTTTAAAATTGACGCAAGTTTTTCTGAAGCAGTTCCATGATGGGTCAAAAATTGATTTAGAAAATTATCTGCATTCTTTTGAAGTGTTTTTTGAAAATTTTCATCAAATAAAAATTTCCTTAAATTATTTTCTAAATTATCATTATTTGTTACTGTGAAAACAGCATTATTTTTAACATGAGTGTATTCAGGAATGGTTTTATCAAAATAAATATTCATAGCAGGTTTTCCCAAAATCATAGATTCAAGAAGCATTGTAGGAGTAGCATGAATTTCAGGCGATAGGACTAAAACTGCATCTGCATTATTAATCGTATCAATTATCGGAGTCCATAAATAAATAGGGATAGAAGTATCAAAAAATTTAATTAATGATTTTATTTCTTCATTATGTTTTAATTGAATTGGATGTAATTTTACAATAACTTTCACATTATCAAAATTTTTAATTATTTCAAGAATGTTTACAATTGTTTGATTAAATTGCAATTTAAGATTTGTACTAGATTGACCATTAATTTCATTAATAGGATTAGGAGCTAACAATAAAGTTTTTTCATGAGAATTCTTATTTTTTAATCTTGAAGAAAAATAATCATCATGTCTTGGACTTCCAGTTACAAGAATACGACTGGGATCAACATCATATTCATTAATTAACCATATTTTCTTTGGTTCTCCCCAAACTACAATTTTATCATTAAAAGAAGTATGTTCAGACAATATATCAAATCGTTTTGTTTCAGATACTCTTTCAATAAAACCATGTTCTAATAAAATAGTAGGAAATTTTTTCTTGTTTACTTCAAGAATAGTTTTTTCTGTTTCACCAGATTCATTTAATGAAACAATACATTTGATATCAATATTATCAATTATTTTGTTCATACTAAGAATTAATGAAATATATGAAAATAATCTTTCAGAATATATTTTCATCATGACATCTTTTATTGAATCCCAAAAATTGTAACCATCAATCTGAAAAATGTTACTCAAAATTTCAGAATTTTTCCACAAATTATCAATTTTTCGGGAATAATTATCAACCAATAATGGAATTTGTGCTTGCTCGTGTTTATTTAGAACATCATCAAGTTTCAAAATTTTGCATTTTGATTTTTTTATTACTTCAATTGATTTTTTGTTCCAAATTGCTGATCTTCTATGATTAATGAGAATAACATCACCATCATAATTTGCCATTTCTTCAAATAATCTTGAAAATAATTGAGGATTAAATTCTAAAAATACTATACTCTTTTTTTTAGATTGATCAAATTTAAACCAAAAATTATAAAATAATCCACTTAAATTTTCAAAAATATTTTTTATTTTTAAATATTTTTGTCTTGATAAAGTAAATGTTAATGGAATTCCACCAATATTGTATTTTACAGTGATATTATCCCAAAGAAGATTTTTTTCAATTTCATTTTTAAAAAATTCTGTTTCAATATGATTATTTTTTATGATTGATTGAATAATTTTTGAAATTTGATTTGTAGCAATAATTTTTGTAGGTTTTTCTTTTTTAATAATTTCTTTTACAATTACTAAATTTATTAAAATGGGTAGCAAATAGGTTTGAAATTCATTTCTGTCAAGTATTTTTAATAAATTCACTCCTTTTAGCTCAAAATCACTACTAGAAATTTTTGAATGCCATGATCTAAATTCTGCCATTTTATCAAAAATTCTTAATCTTTCATCTAGACTTAGTAAATCATCAGCTATTGTATGATTAATTTTTTGATTTTTTAGTTCTAAATGAACATCTAAATTAAATGAAAAAATTTTTGTGTCATTAGATTTTAATAGATCATTAGGGATTAAATTCAAATCTGAAATACTAGTAATTAAAATAATTTTAGTCAAGATTGTTATCGTTAAGATTTTTAATAATTATTTAACTATATCTTATAATTTATCATTTACAGGAAGTTGTAATTACTTAAAAATATCAAAAATTAAATTTTTCTTAAAATAGCTAATCCATTATTATGAAAAAACTTGTAAAATCTAAAATTATTTTTTTCGATTAGAAAATCATTGACTGCATCTAAAACGGGCGGACATGACATTATATCATGTAAAGTTATCAAACCACCTTTTCTTACAAAAGGTTCAAATTTTCGCAGTTCTGCCAATGTTTGATCATATGTATGAGATGTATCTATAAACAAATGATCTATTTCCTTATCCCAAATTAATGATAGATCATCAGCTTGAATAAAATTCCAATATTTTTCTAAATTCAATTGTTTAATTTTTTCTTTTGCTTCAAGACATGAATCAATATCAACACTAGTCATCGTTCCCCCCAATTCCTTTGTAGCTAAAAGTAATGTAACAGTAGATTCTCCGGTCCGAGTTCCAAGTTCAAGAATATTTTTTAGATTTAATTCAATATTGAGCAGATACAAAGTTTGAAGATGTTCATGAATATCTGTAGGTTGAATCATTTGATGTTCTAATGGTGTGTTAGGTGAGATTGAAAAGCAGTAATGGGAATCTAAAGTATTGAAGTTTTTTGCACCTAAAATTGCATATCGTATTCCTTTTTGGGGATTTTTTAATCCTGCCTTTATTTTAGATAGAAAATCCATTAATAGTCTAAATAAATGTTTGAATAAAAATGCAGGTATTTCACGTATAAACAATAAAAAATACTGAAAAATGACAATCCGTCATCATAGTTATTTGAATTTTGAACAGGTATTAACTGAAAAATTAAATGATTTTACTGAATTTTTATGAAATTTCGTTTTATTCTTTTATTAGATAATTTTTCATAAGCATCTCTAGTTAATCCAATTACAGTGTACCCATTTGGCTCATAAATTAAATCAATTATACGTAATTTATCCTTCAAATTTAATGATTCATAACATGATAAAGATCGTTTAGTTTTTAATTTTTCAACAACATTAGTTTGAGGAATTGGTAATTTTTTGTCATTAGTGATAATGGCATCAAACAGATAACCTTCAGTACCTGCAGTAATGCCAAAAATTGCATATCCATAGAGATTTGATTTTTTGAACAAATTATCAATATCTTTGCAATCATAGAGAAATTCATTTGCATGTAAAAGAGAATCAACAATTAAAGCATCTTCTTCTTTTTTATTTGAAAAATTTATGTTCCAACCATAATCAAATTTATTTAAATCCAGATCTCGGACTAATTTAATTCCGAGATCATAGTTTGATTTTTCTTTATCTAATAAAATAGAAATAATTTCTTTGTTTAACATTCTTTTATGCCCTCCCAATTTTCCATACAAATAAAGAAAAATTATCCCATCATCTTTCAATGTTTTTGATAACATTTGCAATCCCTTTCCAGGATTTGACAAGTGATGTAAAACGCCCATGCATAAAACAACATCAAATTTTCCAAGGGTTTTAACTCCGTTCATAATATTATATTTTTTAAATTCAATATTCTGTAATTTTTTTAATTTTTTTAATTTATTTGCAATTGATAGTGATTTTTCAGAAATGTCAATTCCAAGAAAAGTAGATTTTTTGAAATATTGGGCAACATTGGTGATTCTGTGACCACTGCCTGAACCAGCATCAAAAATAGATTTATGTTCTAATTTAATTTCACTTTCAAGTTCAAAAATTCTTAATAAATTTAATAATTCATTTGTTTGAGAAACATCAGTTGATGGTGACGGGTATGGATATTTTTTATACATATCTTTTACCTTTTGGGTAATCGAGTCATCTTTAGTCATGAAATATTTCCTTGTTAACATTAAAAGAAGTTTTTCATCACATATTTAATTAATGATAATTTCAAATAAAAGAAATGCAATCAATCAACGAACTTATTAAAATTAAAGATTTGGAAAAAGCTACAAATGAAATATGTGAGTTTATTCAAGATGAAATTTCCAATAAACTTCAAAAAAAAGGCGTGGTTTTTGGTTTAAGTGGAGGGATTGATTCTGCTGTAACTGCAGCACTATGTACAAAATCATTTGAATCTGAACAAATTTTAGGCTTAATTATGCCAGAAAAAGAATCAGATAATTCTAGTAAAATTTTAGCAGAACAAGTATCAAAAAAATTTAATTTTAAATCAGAAATTATCGACATTACAAAAATTTTGGAATCGTTTGGAGTTTATGAAATGAAGGAAAAAATTGTTAATGAAAAATTTACAGAATTTAATACAAAATGTAAGTATAGAGTTGTTGTTCCCCCAAAATCAAAAAACATTATTGGTGTACCATTCTTAGAAGTTCTTGATGAAGATAATCAAAGACATAAATTAAAAATTTCCTCTTCAGATTTTCTAACATTAACAGCATCTACATCAATTAAACATAGAGTAAGAATGACATCATTGTATTTTCATGGAGAGAAAAATAATTTTTCAGTGGTTGGTACTACAAATAAATCGGAATATCAACAAGGGTATTTTGTAAAATATGGTGATGGGGGTTCAGATATAGAACCATTAGTTAACATCTATAAATCTCAAATTTATCAATTAGGGAAATTTTTAGAAATTCCTAATGAAATTTTAGTTAGTGATGCTTCACCAGATGTTTGGAGTTTTTCAACAAGTGATGAAGAATTTTTTTATACTGTTCCTTATGATGTGGTGGATTTGATTTTGTATGCACGTGAAAATCAATTATCAATAAAAGATGTTCAAAAAATATCAGAATTAAAAATAGAGGATATTGAAAATTTGTTTCAAATGCAAAACATAAAACAAACCAAAAGTCAACATATGAGAGAAATTCCTCATGGGTGGATACCAAATTTTACTTAATAGATAATAATCATGAAAATTTTAGATGAACAAAAACAAAATGGAAAAAAATACAGATAGTATGAAACCTTTGATAAGTATAATTATTCTTAATTATAATGCTGGAAATTTATTGATTGATTGTGTAAGTTCAATTCAAAAATCAGATTATACCAATTTTGAAATAATTCTTGTAGACAATATTTCAAAAGATAATAGTCATAAAAAATGTAAAGACAGTTTCCCCACAATCAAATTAATTGAAAATAAAGAAAATTTAGGATATTGTGAAGGAAACAATGTAGGATTAAGAACAGCTAAGGGAGAATTTGTTGTAGTTTTAAATCCAGACACCATTGTAGATAGTAATTGGTTAGATGAGCTGTTAGAGGCATATCAAAACAACGGAGAAGGTTTGTATCAACCAAAATTCTTAGCAACTTCCGATAATTCCATGCTATTAAGTACGGGGCAAATGATTCAATTGTTTGGTTTTGGTTATTCTCGTTCAAAAGGAGACAAAGATGAAAAATTGTTTGAAAAAATTGAGCAGATTGATTATGCGTCTGGAACTTGTTTATTTACATCAAAGAAAATTTTAAAAAAAATTGGGTTGTTTGATCCATTTCTATTTGCATTTCATGATGATTTAGAATTATGCTGGCGTGCAGCACTAAATAGAATTAAATCATTCTATGTACCAAAATCTATTGTATATCATCCAATTGAAGGTACTAGTTTCAAATGGAGTCCACTCAAATTCAAATTAATGGAAAGAAATAGAAAATACTGTTTATTGACACTTTATGACAGAAGTACATTTTACAAAATGCTTCCAGCATTAATTGTTGTAGATATTGCAGTATTTTTTTTCTATTTGAGTAAAGGATTAATGAAAATGAAA
>Ga0233427_10002588_pt1 | contig 16885 bp, 16 predicted proteins | sample SI_118_April2016_5_FD_179885 | JGI IMG/M metagenome (GOLD analysis project Ga0233427, IMG submission 179885) | Seawater microbial communities from Saanich Inlet, British Columbia, Canada - SI_118_April2016_100_MG | ecosystem: Environmental > Aquatic > Marine > Inlet | place: Canada: British...
AGAAGGTGTTTTTGGACTAGATTTTATCGAAATTTTATATAAAAAATAAAAGGAAAAGAATATGTCGATTTTTATAGTTGCAGAAATAGGAATTAATCACAATGGAGACATGTCAATTTGTAAAAAGTTGATTGATGAAGCTTCTCAATCTGGTTGCGATGCTGTTAAATTTCAAAAACGTGATCTTGATAAAGTTTATACACAAGATTTTTTAGATTCTCCAAGGGTGAGTCAATGGGGAACAACACAGCGTGAGCAAAAGGCTGGTTTGGAGTTTGATAAAAATGAATATCAAGAGATTGACCAATATTGCAAGGAGAAAGGTATTGAGTGGTTTGCTTCTGCATGGGATTTAAATAGTCAAGAGTTTTTGCAGCAGTTTGATTGTAAATATAATAAAGTTGCTTCTGCGATGATTGTTTACGAAGATTTACTTAAAATGATTGCTAAAGAAGGGAAGCATACCTTTATATCTACTGGTATGACTACCTATGACGATATTCAAAAAGCAGTTGATATTTTTAGAGAGGCAATGTGTTCGTTCGAACTTATGCACACAGTATCAACTTACCCAATGAAAGATGAAAATGCAAATCTTAATATGATTAGTACATTAAGAGAGAGGTTTGATTGCAATGTTGGTTATAGCGGACATGAAGTCGGTTTGGCAGTTTCATATGCTGCTGCTGCACTTGGTATTACATCATTAGAAAGGCATATAACATTAGACCGATCTATGTATGGATCTGATCAATCTGCATCTATAGAGCCAGCTGGTATTAGGCAATTAGTGGGTGCAGTACGAAAGATTGAAATTGCAATGGGTGATGGTATCAAAAAAGCTATAGAGGATGAAGCGCCAATTGCTGCTAATCTGAGGCAACATCTAAGTTAACTATGAAAAATAAACTAGGTGTAATGCAAGGGCGATTAGTGCCAAAATATCAAGGACGTTATCAGGCTTTTCCAATTGGTTATTGGAAAGATGAATTTATCGTTGCACAAGAGTGTGGCTTGAATTTAATTGAGTTTATACTAGATTTTAATGATGCTGATGAAAACCCATTGATAAAAAAAGGTGGCGTTGAGGAAATCAAATCAATTATTAAAAAAACAGGCGTATCGGTACAAACAATTTGCGCTGATTATTTTATGGAGGCGCCATTACATTCTTTCGATGATATTACAGTTCAGGCAAGTAGAAAAGTTATGTTGAAATTGCTTGATAATGCTAAAAGCATGGGTGTTAAAGATATTGTTATTCCTTGTGTTGATCAATCTTCATTAGACGGTCAAGAAGCGGCTGACCGCTTTGTTGAAAATCTTAACCCAATGGTGAAAATTGCTGAGAAATATGGTATTAACCTATCCTTAGAGACTGATTTAGCGCCACAACCATTTCTTGAGTTGCTTGATAGATTTAATTCAAGCAGAGTTTCAGTTAATTATGATATTGGCAACAGCGTTGCACTAGGCTTTGATTATGATGAGGAGTTAGAAACTTATGGAGATAGAATCACGGATATTCATATTAAGGATAGAATACTAGGTGGCGGTCCGGTTACCCTTGGTCAAGGCAATGCTGACTTTGAAGGGTTCTTTAATAAACTGAAAAAGTTTGAATACGATGGTCCTTTTATTATGCAGGCATATAGAGACGAAGAAGGAGTTAAGATATTTAAAAAACAGCTATCATGGATAAAGCCCTATTTGGAAGATTTTTAAAGAAACTTTATTTTTTCTTAATTAATCTATAAATGATATTAATTTACTTTTGAATATTATATTATGATCTTAAACATACGCCATACTGGAATCGTAGTAGATAATCTTGATGCTTCATTGGATTTTTATATAAACAAGCTAGGCTTTGTTGTATCAAAACAGATGGATGAACATGGCGAGTTTATAGATCGAATTCTTGGTTTTAGTAATACTAATGTTACAACAGTTAAAATGACAATAAATGATGGTTCGATGGTTGAGTTACTAGATTTTAAAAGTCATAAAATTAAAAAAATGGTTAAACAACTTAACGATATAGGTCCAACTCATATTGCATTCACGGTAGATGATGTAGATGAAATGCACAGTCAATTCATTTCACAAGGGATTGAATTTATTTCTAATCCGCAGGTTTCTCCGGATGGATATGCAAAAGTAGCTTTTTGTAAAGCACCTGAAGGCACATATATTGAATTAGTCGAATTATTGAAATAGATAATATTAAGATGAAAGATGTAATAGCAATAATCCCTGCTCGAAGTGGCTCTAAAGGCGTGCCAGATAAGAATACAAAACTGCTAGCTGGAAAACCATTGATGGCTTACAGTATTGCAGCAGCACTAAAGTCAAATGTGATTAATCGGGTTATAGTTTCCACCGACTCTGAAGAGTATGCATGCATTGCAAGGGGTTGTGGTGCAGAGGTTCCATTCTTGAGGCCATCTAATGTTTCAGGTGATTTGGCAACTGATACTCAATTTTTTAAGCATGCGATTGATTGGTTGAGGGAAAATGAAGGTTTTGTTCCAAAATATTTTGCCCATCTACGACCTACTACACCTATAAGAAATCCTCAAATTATTGACGATGCATTGATTTCATTTATTGATAGTGATTTTACTGCTTTAAGGTCAGTTCATAAAATGTCTGAATCATCCTATAAGACATTTGAGATTGATAATAATAAATTAAAACAATTATGTGGAGGTGGTTTTGATATAGAGGCAGCAAACCTTGCTAGACAATCTTTCCCTGATACTTATGATGCAAATGGTTATATTGATGTCGTTCGAACAGAAATGATTGACACTAAAGATATGGTTCATGGGAATAAAGTTCTTGCCTATGTGACAGATAGAGCATACGAAATTGACGAAGCTAGTGACATTGAGTTTATTGAGTATATGATTGGCAGGTCATCTGAAATAGTTTCTGATTTGTTTTCGAAAAATTAAACTTTAAACTTCATTGAGTGTTAAAAATAGATTTATGAATATACTACAGAGTAAAAATGCTTTTATATCAGGTGCAACCGGAGGAATTGGTAAGTCAGTTGCTCATGCATTGGCAGACAGCGGTTGTAACTTATTTCTAACTAGTACAAGTGATAAAAGTCTACAAGAAGTCATAGATTCTTTATCTAATAAAGATATAGTTGTATCAGGACTTGCTGGTGACTTAAATATCAAAAAAGATATATATGCTATTGTAAAAGCTGCTAAAGCTAAATTTAATTCAATTGATGTTCTAGTTAACTCTGCCGGAATTTTCCCAAATTTTAATCTTTTTGATTCAAATGATGATACGTTTGAAGAGACTTTTAATATTAATTTTCGTTCTGCTTTTATGTTCACTAGAGAGTTTGCTAAAGGTATGGTTGAAAATGAATGGGGGCGAATCGTTAATATTGGTTCTTCGTCAGCCTATGCAGGGTTTGGAGGAACAAGCATGTATTGTTCATCCAAGCATGCTTTACTTGGTTTTTCTAGAGCTATTCATGATGAATTAAAAGGTAATAATGTTCGAACTTTTTGTATTTCACCATCATCAACTCAAAGTAAAATGGGTGTCGCTACAATAGGTCAGGATTATTCAACTTTTCTTGAGCCTGATGATATAGCCAAGTATGTAGTATTTGTTATTTCTTTTAATAGTAATATTATGTGCGAAGAAATCTTTCTCAAAAGAATGATTATTCGTTAAAGGAGTAGATTAGTGGCAGATTACTTAGATATTGTTTATGACAAACAATTAAAACCATATACGCCATATCCACAGAAGTTGGTATCTCACCTTTTCAATTCCTGTCAGATGCAAAAAGGTATGAAAATGCTTGAGCCAGGTGTAGGAAGAGGTGAGCATTTACGGGAGTTTAAAAAGCTCGGCCTTAATGTAAAAGGACTTGATATTTCAAAAGGAGCTATTGAATTATCACCTGATTTGGATATTGATTTATATGATGCTGATGACAATCGATGGCCATATGATAATAATGTCTTTGATGTGGTATATAGCAAGTCATTTATTGAGCATCTAAGAAATCCTGCAATGTACGTTGATGAAGCTTTCCGAGTGTTAAAACCAGGTGGTTTGTTATTGACTCTTACCCCTGATTGGGAAGCCAATTATAAAAAATTCTTTGATGATTATACTCATGTTAGTCCTTTTACAGTTATTTCACTTAATAATATACAACAAGCATCAGGGCTAGTAGATATAGAGGTTTCTAAATTACGACAACTCCCTCTTTTATGGAAGTATCCTTTTTTAAATTACATTAGTGCGATAATCAGTCTATTTATACCCGTGCGCACTAAAATTAAATCTCTTCGATGGTCCAGAGAATTAATGTTAGTAGGTATTGGAAGAAAACCGGAAAGCAAAGTATGAATTTAGGACTCGATGGTAAAAGGTGTATAGTAACTGGTGCATCGCAAGGAATTGGAGAGGCAATAGCTGAACATTTTTTGGAAGAGAATGCAGATGTATTTATTGTCTCTCGTGGTTCTGAACAACTCTTTAAGACTGAACAAAGACTACAATCACGCTTTGGCCGACCAAGAGTTCAGGCTTTAACTTGTGATTGTACCGACATCAATGATTTAGAAACATTAAAAGACAAAGTGGAACAGCACTGGGGGGGTGTTGATATCGTAGTTGCTAATATTGGAGATGGTCGGAGTGTACCTGACCCTTTACCAGGTGCTATGCAATGGAAGAAAACTTGGGATAATAATTTTGAATCTGCGCTATTTACCGCTCGTACCTTTTTAACTTTGTTACAGGAATCGAAAGGATGTTTACTATTTGTATCGTCAATTACGGCAATGGAAGCTATTGGTGCGCCAGTTGATTATTCAACTGCAAAGACAGCGGTTGCAGCACTGGCAAAAAACATGGCGAGAAAATTGGCTCGAGAGGTTCGAGTAAATGTACTTGCACCAGGTAATGTCAATTTTCCAGGCGGCTCTTGGGATGAGAAAATTAAAAAAGATAGTAAACGAGTAGAGCAAATTATAGAAGATACTGTTCCGATGAATCGTTTTGGTACTCCAGATGAGATGGCCGATGCAGCAGTATTTCTTTGTTCTGATCGTGCAAAATTCATTACTGGAAGCATAATGGTTGTTGATGGTGGTCAAACAGTAGGAGTCTTTTAAGCACATGCCAGAAAATTTAGAAAGCCTTTTCAGATTGGATGGGAAAATTATTGTTATTACTGGTGCTGCGGGTCTTTTAGGAAAAAAACACGCAGAACTTGTTGCTGCTTATGGTGGTACGCCGATATTACTTGACCTCTATGATGATAAAGTAAATAAGTTAGCAGCAGAGTTAAGTGAAAAATATTCTGTACCGGCAATGGGGATGTCGGTTGATATTACTGACGAAGACGCGATCTCTTCAAATTGTATCCAGTTAGTAGAGATATTCGGCAAGATCGATGGGCTTGTTAACAATGCCGCCAATAATCCAAAAGTTGAAACTAATGATAAGAAAAATTTTTCACGTCTTGAGAATTTTCCTCTAGATGTATGGAAACAAGATATCGCCGTTGGCCTTACCGGTGCATATCTTTGTTCAAAATATTATGGTTCACAAATTGCAAAAAATCCTAATGGTGGAACGATTGTAAACATATCTTCAGATCTTGGTCTGATGGCTCCTGATCAGCGTCTTTATAGTAAAGAAGGTTTGGCAGATGAACTTCAACCAGTAAAGCCAGTAACCTATTCGGTAGTAAAAACAGCTTTAATAGGTCTAACTCGTTATCTAGCTACATACTGGCCTGAAAAGAATGTTCGCTGTAATGCAATATGCCCTGGTGGCGTTGAAAATGGACAACCAGAAGATTTTTTAAATGATGTTTCATTGCGTATTCCTATGGGAAGGCTTGCTCAATCAAATGAATATCAAGGTGTATTGTTATTTATGTTAAGTAACGCTTCGAGTTATCTAAATGGCGCTATTATTCCCGTTGATGGCGGAAGAACTGCGTGGTAAGTCATTATCTTGTTACTACAGCTCATAAAGATACATGGCAATCAGAAAAAGCAAAACTGTTACTAGGTAAATGGTGCCAAACATATAATGAGAAAGAGATTTGGGCGAAGCAGGACTATGAAATAGTCCCATATCATTGGGACGATCGGCAACAGTTACATGATGATTATCAGTATCTAATTAGTGATTTGTTTGAACGCTTATTAGATGATGCAACAGAGAGACTAAATAAACTTCATGGTGTTGATTATTCAGTTCGTTATTGGAGAATATTTGTTGGGCCATGGTTAGGATATTTTATAATGACTAGCTACGATCGTTGGCAAATGATAAATAGAGCATTAAATCACTATCAAGTTGCAGCTACCTGCAAATTGGATCTTAAGGAAGATTTTGCAACCCCACAACACCAAAATCAATTTCAACAACAAATTACTGATGATCTCTGGAATCATTGGTTTTATGTAAAGGTATTAGAATGGTTGAAGTATGATTCTTTTAACCTTACTGAGAGTAATTCATGTGAAGGTGTTCGTAAGTATGACAAAAAATCTTATAAAACATTGGCAATTAGATTTGCCAAATCTGTATTGAAAAAAATATTTTCTCTAGGAAATTATTTCTCTAAAAATAATGATTTCTTTTTTATTTCTAGTTATTTAAATCCATTAGATCAGGCAAAATTGGAAAGTAACTTGGGACAAATTCCAACATTAATGGAGAGTCCGAATCTTACCGATATTGGAGTAAATAAAAAATTACGTGAACAGTTTAATTTAAGGCTCTCTTGTAAAAATGACTTTGAGAGATTTATTTTATCAATTATTCCTAACCTAATGCCGAGATACTATATTGAGGGATATGAAGAACTTAAAAAATTAGTGAAAAATTTCTATTGGCCCGCTACACCCAAAGTAATATTTACTTCGAACGCAATAATTGCCAACGATTTTTTTAAATTATGGTCCGCTGAAAAAGTTGAAAATGGAGCTAAATTATTAATAGGGCAACATGGCGGTAGTTATGGTTCTATGAGGTTTAATTTTAACGAAGCACATGAAAAATCTGTTTCGGATAAATACATAACATGGGGATGGCAGGATAATGATTCAACACTCCCATTACCAGCTGCAAAGTTATCCGGGGCTAAATTTAGCTTCAATCCAACTGGTGGATTGTTATTGGTATGTATGACCTTACCAAAATATTCATATAGACTTTATAGTGTACCCATTGCATCTCAAGTTGAAGACTATATAAATGATCAATTAGATTTTGTCGATTATCTTGATAATGGTGTTAAGGATAGCCTTATTGTTCGTTTGTATCCTTCAGATCGCGATTGGAAACAAAAACAACGATGGCAAGATCGCTATTCGGCAGTTAAGTTTGATTCACCCAAGAATAATCTGAAACATTCGATTAATGACTCTCGGTTATTTATAGGAACATATAACTCAACAACAATTTTGGAAGTGATGGCTTCCAATATACCAGTAATTATGTTTTGGAATCCAAAACACTGGGAGTTGCGTGAATCAGCAAGTATGGATTATGAAAAACTACGAAGTGTAGGTATATTACACGATACACCTAAATCTGCGGCAGAAAAAGTTAATTCAATATGGAGTAATGTCGATTCTTGGTGGATGCAAGACTCTGTTCAAGAAGTAGTGAAAGATTTCTGTCAAAAATTTGCAAGAACATCCCCAGATTATCTTGAACAATGGAGGGATGCATTAAAGGTCGTTGTAAAGCCAACTGATAAATCCCTTGATGGTTAAATACATTGTTATGTGAGAATATGTAATGGGTTTTTTTCTATCAAGTCAAATTTTTAAAGACAGTTATAATAAACCCAAAATTATTGAGTTTGATAGTGCCTATTATTCGTAGAACTTTTGTTTCTTTTATTTCTAATATTTCAAAGGTATTACTCTCATTCCTCACAGGTATTCTATTAGCAAAAGGATTGGGGCCTAGTGATTACGGTGTCCTTGCATTTCTGTTAGCTACCTTTGCAGCATTGCGAGCTTTCCTGGATATGGGATCGTCGCGAGCATTTTTTACATTTATATCTAAAAAAAGTCGAACAAAAATATTTTTTGAATATTATATTGTTTGGTTATTAATTCAATTTCTTTTCACTTTTGTCTTTATTGCTTTGATTGCTCCTGATGATTGGGTGCAGCGTATTTGGGCAGGTGAAAATCGGCAGCTTGTGCTGCTTGCCTTTGTGGCTGTATTCATGCGGCAGCAAATTTGGAATTTGATTGCACATGTAGGCGAGTCACAAAGACTAACTGTAAGTGTTCAGCTCATCAATGTCCTGGTAGCTATAATACATTTGTGTCTAGTAGCAGGAATGTATTGGTTAGATGCCCTAACAATTGAGCGAATTTTTTATTTTATAATCGCCGAGTTTATATTGGCTGGCTTATTAGCCTTTTATGTATTTCCATTACACTATGCTCCAGGCCGAGAAGCACTAGGTGGGGTATTCCGGGAATACTGGAAATACTGTTTGCCACAAGTTCCATATGTGATATTAATAATGCTCACAGGCTTCGCTGATACATGGTTATTACAACACTATGGTGGATCAATTGAGCAAGCTTATTATGCAGTAGCTAAACAATTTTCTATCATTAGTTTTATTGCAACTACCTCAATTTTGCGAATACTGTGGAAAGAGGTTGCAGAAGCAAATGAGCAAGGTAATAATACTAAGGTACAATTTTTATATGAACGTACTCATCGAATCCTTTGCGTTTTTGGTGCTACCATTTCTTGCTTTTTAATACCTTGGACATCAGAAATAATCCAATTCTTGCTAGGTGAAGAATATTCAGGTGCTAGTGTTGTGCTTGCATTAATGTTAATTGCAACAATTTATCAGTCATTGGGTCAAGTGAATAGCGTGATGTACTTTTCTATAGAACTGATTCGCCATTATGTAATAATTGGGATGATAATTATGTTGGTGAGTTTAATAATATCCTATCTATTTCTTGCACCAAGTAATGCTGTAATACCTGGTTTAGGTCTTGCTTCTACTGGCTTAGCAATGAAGATGGTTATATTGCAGTTTATTGCTGTAAACAGCTACTCATGGTGGTTATCAAGATATCAAAGTTGGAACTATAGCTACCTGCATCAATTTGTTACAATATGTTTATTAATGCTAGCTGGCTTTTTTACATACTATACAGTTAACTATATATTCGTCCAGTCTTTGCATTTTATTTTTAGAATTTGTATAACTGGCATGCTCTACCTTGTGATAGCAAGTCTGATACTTTATTTAATGCCGTCATTACTTGGTATGAGTCGTATAGAAATGATGAGTTATTTAAACGACTTAGCTCTCAAATTCAAAAGTTTTAAAAAGCCAGAAAATCGACATGTTTAACTTATTGAATTTATTTCAAAGTACATAAGAAGTTAAGTATATGCCTTACGTCAAAACAATAACGTTCTTTGTTTTTATGCTCTCCCTTTTACTTCCTGTATTAGGGTATCAGCAATCATCTGAATATATAATTTTAGTTTCGATTTTTACATTTTTGATATGGGTATTGTCCTTAACTAAGGGCTTTATCTCTAATCTTATTGCTGTGATATTAACAGCATATTTTTCTCAGAGAATGCTTATGTACTATGTATTTCCTGAAAATTTTTCATATAAATGGGTCGCTGATGTACAAATAAACGAAGCATTAATTTTCTCAATATCAGTTTTACTTGCTATGGTATTTGGCTCTATGATGTTTCAAATAATATATGGAAGAATTAATCACCAAAGCATTATTTCATTTAGTGGCGATAAGTTCCTTGGAATAAATATTAGGTTTGAGGAATTAATTAAGATGATTAGTTTATTTGTTATTTTTGCGCTTGCTCTCAAACTATACACATCTTTTTCGTTGGGTATAGTTGTTGGTTCTGAAAGCTGGGTAGGACAAAAAAGTTCGTTCGAATCATTTTTGCTGAGAGGTTCTCAAATATTTTTATCTCTATCTCTATTATTATTAATTGTGGTCAGCAGAAGAGATCTATTTAGTCAACATACGAGGATGTTTGCAATTTTTTTAATTGTAATATTTTTGATGTTTAATGTGCTTGTCGAGACATCAAAAGGTGCGCTGCTTTCAATGATGCTTTTCTATATGATCATACTTAATTATTCTAGAAATAGAGTGTCAAAAAAAGTTATGTTATATTCAATTGTAATTTTTTTGCTGACGCTATTTTTTTTCTCAATATTCATGATTTGGTACAGAAACATTTTCATCGCATATCTAGGTGGAGACTCTGGATATCTATTTGAATATGATTTTAATAGGGCAATACTTACTTTTTCGAAAAGGCTTGGTGGGTTTGATTGGTTGACTGGAATCATGGCATATCAAGGAAATGAATTTAATTACCCTGGGAGTATTTATCATCAAATAGTACAATTAATAAATTACTTTGCTCCAGGTAAAGTTATTCATGAACAGAATTATATGCCTATAAGTCAGGGCATGGGCGTTTTGCTAAGTAATAAACCAGAGTCTGATCCAACAAGGCATTTGCCTGGGGGCTTGGCAATGTCTTATCTTGCCTTTGGTTGGTGGTCATTCTTATATTACGGATGTATAGTATTTTTTCTGAGATATATATCAAAATTTAGTGAACAGTTTTTTTTAAAAGTTATACTTGTTTACTTTTTCGCTGTTCATCATTTTGTTGCAGGTACAGGTCTTTTACTTTTGTTAAGCAATATGTTTGTAGGGTTAATAATTACGGTATTTTTTGTCAGATTTTTAAGGACTCTTACAATAACTAACCGCAAAGTAATTGTCAAATAATGATAAGAAGAAGATCTTATTTCAAAGTTAGGTTTTGTTTGCTTGTTATTTTTCATCGAAAAGTACGTTTTTTAAAATGAACACAATATTAGATTTACGTAAGAAGAGTATACTTTCGGTTGAAGATGCTGTGCTGATTAATAATATCGAACCAGCTGTCAGGGTTGAATATAACAATGCTATTGAGAAACTTATTCTTGATAATAAATTGTCATCTCTATCACTTCTTCTTCCAGTTACATGTAGAAACACCATTACTTCACCTATACTAGACACACTCTGCAGAGTAGCTTTAGTAGAAGAGAAATTAAAAAATAAAGATATTCCTTCTGTTATATATGTTGAAAATCGAGCTGTCGCAGATTTGATTCACAATGTGTTGATTAGGTTTAAGTTGGCTGATTCTGTTGATTTAAAAATATCTAAATCTGGTTTTGTTTTAAAATATATTTTGATGAATGCAGTAAAGTCTCTCTATTTAGTAATGAATGATTGGTTCTGGTTTAAATTAATGTTTTTAAAAAAACGGCCTGCAGAATCAATTGTGTATATAGATAATTTTTTGTTTACTCATAGTTTTGACGATGGCAAACCATTTTATGATAGGTATTACACTGGTCATGATAAGTTCCTTAGTGAGTCAGAGAAACGTAAGGAATGGTTTGCGCCAACTATAGTAGGAATGAAAAGCCCATTAGACTACTATAAGCTTGGAAAAGGAATACGAAATAGTGAAACTAATTTTCTTTTGCAAGAGGCATGGCTAAAAACTTCTGATTTTTTGTATTCTTTTTTCGCTTCATTTTTTTTGCCTCTAAAGATTCGAAAATATCCAAAGTTTAGAGAGTTGAATTTAAAGCCATTGTTGTTAAGTGAGCTTAAAAAAAATACAGCTTCACCATCTTTAATGAGGGCTATATACCGTTACAGGTTTATCAGGCGTCTGTCAAAAGAGAAAGTGAAAATAAACGGTGTAATTGATTGGAGTGAAAATAACATAAATGACCGAGCAATGAATTTAGGTTTTAAAAATTTTTATCCCGGTGTCTTAGTTCATGGCTACCAAGGTTTCCCAGTATTAGAGCAATTCGCGTCTTTACAGCCAACATGTTACGAGCACGCCCTTGGTACAATTCCTGATACCCTATATGTTGTTAGTGAGTTTTCTAAAGAAAGAATGTTAACTGTTTGCAATAAGTTGGATGTAAAAGTTGCGCCTGCATTTAGATTTTCACATCTTTTTGTGATACAAGATCGTCGAGAGGAATCAACAAAAATAGTATTGCTAGCATTACCGATTGTTATTGATGAGGTGAAATCTATCGTGAAAGCAGTTATTAATTTAGCAACGGTCCTGCCGAAAAACGTAAAATTCTTGCTAAAATCTCACCCTAGTTATACTAAAGAAAAATTAGAAATGGAAGTGCCTCAGGTTGCAGATCCTATTTTTGAATATACGAATAAAATTATGCCAATACTTCTCGAGAGTGCATCTGTCGTAATATCTTCTGCATCGAGTGTTGCTGTGGAAGCTATCTCAGTTGGAATTCCAGTAGCAATACATGGTAATAGATCTGGAATTTCTTTTTATACAATACCTTCATGCGTCCCTGAAGATATGTGGTCAGTATTTTATACCTTAGAACAGCTCGAAAATTTTGTTACAGACGCTCTAACTAAAAAAGAACGTAACTGTATAGCTGAAAAATTATTTCAACCTGTGGATAAAATTGGAACCAAAACATTATTTAATTTTTCATAGAGAGTCAATATGGATAATCTACATACAAAAATACATAAAGGTAAGTTGACGATAGGTTCATGGATTACGCTTGCACATCCCACAATTGCAGAGATAATGGCAAATTCTGGTTTCGATTGGCTTGCAGTTGATCTTGAACACAGTGTTATTACTATTCGTGAAGCTGAAGAGCTTATTCGGGTAATAGAATTAGCTGGTGTAGTGCCTCTTGTAAGATTGACGTCAAATAATCCTGATCAAATTAAACGAGTTATGGATTCAGGCAGTCATGGTGTTATTGTTCCAATGGTAAACTCAGCTGAAGAAGCTGAACAAGCTGTGCAAGCAGTTAAATACCCAGTGCGAGGCAAGCGAGGTATTGGATTAGCTCGTGCTCAAGGATATGGGATGAAATTTAAAGAATATCTCGAGTGGCAGGAAAAGCATTCAGTTGTCATCGTTCAGGTTGAACACATTGATGCTGTAAATAACCTGGAGTCTATTTTATCAGTCGACGGTGTGGATGGTTATATCATTGGACCTTATGATTTGTCTGGTTCTATGGGAATTCCAGGACAGTTTGATCATCCTAAATTGTTGCAAGCCTTGGAGAGGATTAAAACTGTTGCAACTAAACTTAATGTAACGGGGGGCATACATGTGGTGGAACCAGATGTACTTCAGTTGCAACAAAAAATTATTGAGGGGCAAAAGTTTATTGCCTATAGTGTTGATATTCGTATGCTCGACAGAGCATGCAGAGATGGTCTAAGTAAAGTGAAGGAGTTAATTTAATGAAGATAGTTGCAATCATTCCAGCTCGAATGGGCTCATCACGTTTTCCAGGAAAGCCAATGGCATTAATTCATGATATTCCAATGATTGGCCATTGTTATCTACGAACTAGTTTGTGTGAAGATTTACTCGATACATATGTTGCAACATGTGATCAAGAAATTTTTGATTATATTGAGTCGATTGGTGGCAAAGCAATTATGACTTCTGACTCACATGAGCGAGCATCAGATCGAACTGCTGAGGCAATGTTAAAAATAGAACATAATATTGGAGAAAAAGTAGATATTGTTGTGATGGTGCAAGGTGATGAACCTATGGTAACTCCTGCAATGATCAGTGAATCTCTAGTTCCTTTTTCTAATGAAAGTAGTATCAATGTAGTTAACTTGATGGCAAAAATGGAAACCGTTACTGAATTTGAAGATCCTAACGAAGTCAAAGTTGTTGTAGATAAAAATAGTGATGCAATCTACTTCTCTAGAGAGCCTATCCCTTCGAGGAAAAAAGGTTATGATAAAGTTAAAATGTTAAAACAAGTTTGTATAATCCCATTTAAAAGAAATTATCTTCTTAAGTTTAATGAAACCCCGGAGACAGAATTAGAACAAATTGAATCTGTAGATATGATGCGTATTATTGAAATTGGTGAAAAAGTCAGAATGGTAATGACTGATGGTTTTTCTTTTAGTGTAGACACTGAAGAAGATAGAGTTAATGTTGAAAGGAAAATGGATGGAGATAAATTAATGGGTAAGTATTAATAGATATGAAAGAAGAAGATATCCGTCCTGCTAAGATATTTGAAGAGTATCTTTGTTTGTCTGCTAATGACGCAGAGTTATGTTTTAGTAAGACTGATAAAAAAGACATTTGTTGTCCTGCTTGTGGCTCACTAAAGAATAAATTTGAGTTTGAAAAACATGGTTTTGAGTACTCAACATGTGATGAATGTGGAAGCTTATATCAAACACCACGTCCACCTATAACAGCTTTTGAACAATTTTATAATAATTCAATTTCATCAAAATATTGGGCTGAACAATTTTTTCCTGCTGTAGCAGAAGCAAGACGAGATCGTATATTTAAACCCAGAGTAAAAAAGCTTATCGAATTGTGTAAAGAAAAAAATTTATCACCTGATATTGTTATGGATGTGGGTGCTGGATACGGCATCTTTTTGGAAGAATGGAAAGCACTATATCCACAATCAAGAACAATCGCCATCGAACCATCGAACCATCTTTCTGAGATTTGTCGAAATAAAGGTTTAGAAGTAGTTGAAAATATTGCTGAAAAGGTCAAAGGTTATGAAAATGTAGCTGATTTGGTTATTTGTTTTGAAGTGTTGGAACATGTCTATGACCCACTTTCATTTATAGAGACACTTTCTACATTCGTTAAGCCTAGTGGATACCTTATGGTGAGCACATTGGGTGTTGATGGTTTTGATATACAAACATTATGGGAAAAATCCAATAGTATTTCTCCCCCACATCATATTAATTTCATTTCCATTGATGGATTTAAGATACTTTTTGAACGTGCAGATTTATCACAAGTTGATGTTTTAACTCCTGGAGTTTTAGATGTCGATATTGTGAGAAATGCTTATAAGAAAGATCCATCTGTTCTGGAACAGAATCGTTTTGTGAAAAAAATTATCGAAAATGATTCGCTATCGTTATCTTTTCAAAAGTATTTGGTTGAAGAAAAGTTGAGTTCACATACTTGGGTCTTTGCAAAGAAATGCGAAAATTAAGTCTTAATAGGAAAATAATATGAAAGCTTTGATTACAACTGTGCCATTTGGTGATAAGAATCGTCTGCCTCTTGAGTTGCTTGAAGAGACAGGAATTGAATACTTAATAAACCCATTGGGAAAAAAGTTAACAGAAGATGAGTTAGCTGAAATGATTAAAGATTTTGATGTAATCATTGCAGGCACAGAACAAATTACAGATAAAGTTATGGAAAAGGGTAAGAATCTAAAAATGATCTCACGGGTTGGGATTGGTTTAGATAGTGTGGATTTATTAGCAGCTGAACGAAGAGGAATAAAGGTTTCTTATACACCAGATGCACCAGCGCCTGCAGTAGCTGAATTAACTCTTGGTTTAATGTTAACAATGTTGCGCTCTGTTCAGTTATCCAATTTACAAATGCATGATGGTCATTGGAATCGTTATTTTGGCAAACGTATTCCGGAAGTTACAATTGGTATAATTGGGTTGGGCCGAATTGGTACCCGTGTCTTAAACCGTTTACGTAGCTTTGGTACACCAAGATTGCTACTAAATGATACTTTACCTGATTCTGAGATTGATCGGCAATTTAAAGTAGAATGGGTTACAAAAGAAGAAATTTATAAACAAGCTGATGTAATTAGTTTTCATCTTCCACTTACTTCACATACAAAGAATATGGTTCGTAAAGAACATTTAGAAATGATGAAGCCTGATGCTATCGTTATAAATACAGCAAGAGGCGGAATTATTAATGAAGATGACCTTTATGAGGTAATGAAAGCAGGACATTTATCTGGGGCTTCAATTGATGTGTTTGTTCAAGAACCTTATTCAGGGAAACTTCGAGAAATCGAAAGGTGTATTTTGACAGCACACATGGGCTCTATGTCAGTAGATTGTCGAACTAGGATGGAAAGAGAGGCAACTGAAGAAGCTGTGCGTTTTTTAACAGGAAAGCCTTTAGAGGGTTTGGTGCCGGAGGATGAATATGCAGTTCAACGAGAAGGCCTGTAGAGGTAATAATGGATAAAGTAGTTGTTATTGGCGGTGCTGGATTTATGGGGAGTCATACGGCTGATATTCTCAGTGATCGAGGATTTAAAGTCACAATTTTTGATAATAAACCATCGCTATGGCTTAGAGATGATCAGGAAATGGTTGTAGGTGATATGCTAGATAGGGATGTGGTAACTAAGGTCGTAAGTGGCGCTCGATATCTTTATCATTTAGCTGGAGTTGCTGATATCGCAAAAGCTAAGTCGAACCCTTATGACACTGTAAATCTTAATGTAATGGGAACTACTGTTGCTGTGCAAGCTGCAGTTGATGCAAGGGTTGAGCGATTCATTTATGCATCAACCATGTACGTATATAGTCCATATGGTTCATTTTATCGAGCAAGTAAACAAGCAGCAGAGATAGTTATAGAAGCTTATCATGAAAGTCATGGACTTGGTTATTCCTTCTTGAGGTATGGCTCACTTTATGGACCTAGAGCACAAGATTGGAATGGTTTGAGGGGTTATGTTAATCAGATAGTAACAAATAGAAAGTTGGATTATTCTGGTACAGGAAAAGAACGCCGCGAATATATTCATGTTACAGATGCAGCTCGTTTAAGTGTTGATATTCTTGATGAACAGTATAAGAATCAGGCTATTACGGTTACAGGGCAACAAGTTTTAAATTCAAAGGAACTAACTAATATGATTTTTGAAATTGCTGGAATCGAGAGAAAAGTT
>Ga0233427_10002592_pt1 | contig 16859 bp, 21 predicted proteins | sample SI_118_April2016_5_FD_179885 | JGI IMG/M metagenome (GOLD analysis project Ga0233427, IMG submission 179885) | Seawater microbial communities from Saanich Inlet, British Columbia, Canada - SI_118_April2016_100_MG | ecosystem: Environmental > Aquatic > Marine > Inlet | place: Canada: British...
TCGGAAAAATCCCGAAAAATTCAGGAATGCACTTCTTTTTTCAGAGTCAAAAACCGTTCACTCAACTTCGGACTGAACGTAAATTGACCCTCGAAAAAAAAGTGCATTTCGGAAAAATCCCCTTCCGGCGCGGCCACTTCAGGACAGGCCGACCCTTTATGATGGCAGCGGCAAATCAGATGACGATCGACGATCGGCCTTTTCAGAAGATGGTCAAAAAGATGCTCGCCGACTTCGGCCCGCAACCCGAGAAGGTCGAGAAGATCGTGAACATCCTCGCGATGAAAGTCCTTGCGCGAACCGCGAACGATGTGGGCGTCGCTCAGCCGAAGGGGAAGTTCTCGAAGAAGATGTCGGTCGGGAAGTCTCACATCCGGCGCCGCTACACTTGGAACCGTCCGCCGAGTCGCGGAAGGAACGCCGGAAGGCAGCCGAATCAATACAAATATGTTGCGCGGGCGATCAAGGTCAACGGGCGGAAGTTCACGATTAACAAGTTCGAACACTACTCTCGCAGCGGCGCGGTCTCGCAAGTTGAGAACCGTCTCGCTGAAATCCGCAAAAGGGCGATGGCGCGAGTCGGGTCAGGGAAGGCGGCGTTCTATCACCTCGCGAAGACGGGGAAGCTCGAAGGGGCAACGACGCGCGAGTTTAAAGATCGCGGCGACCTCGAAGACGCCCTGAAGTCGTGCGGGATGACCTACAAAGCCGCCTCGAAAAGCTCCAAGGTCGCAAGAGGGGCCGAGTACACCCTGAAATTTTACAGCTCCGCGCATAATGCTTTGAATCCGTCCGTCCGTGGGAAAAAGGTTTTTCAAACGAAAGTAAACGGGATGAAGCGCGAGTTCGGCGTTCTCGTCCGGAAGGGCTACATCAAAAGCCTCGACGACATCGCCGAGCAGTACGGCGCGAACGTCGTCGGCCCGTGATCTGATCGGGACAGGCTGCCCTTTTGTGATGGCAGCGAATCTATCAGTCGCACAAATAACAACTCTCCGCGACAATCTGGTCACGGCCTACACCACTCTCTCGACGACCCCGACGACGCAGTATCAGCTCGGCGACCGGATGTTCACCTACCTCGACCGAGCGAAAATCTGGGCCGAAATCAAAACCCTGACGCGACTGCTCCTGCTCCGAGACACGACGACGAACTGTCGCGGCTATAACCGAATCGACTTGCGCCAATGGAATTAGCCACGAAGCCGAACATCTGGTCGCGCGTGAAGACGGCGGGGAAAATCCTCTTCGGCTACGACGCCGTGAAGAACACCCGCTTCCGAAAGACTCGCGGCCTTCAGCCTTTGCTCTCCGAAGAGCAGGAGCTTCCGAACTACGAACGCGACCGCCTGATCTCCACGCTGATGGATTTCAAACGGAACGATCCCGTCGTGAAAGCGATCAGCCGCCTCCGCAGGACGGACGTCGTCGGGACGGGGATCAGGCCGCAGCCCGCGACGACCGACGACGCCCTGAACGATCTGCTCATCGCCCGATGGGATTACTTTGCCAGCTCTCCGGAGGTCACGGGGTCGATGAATATGACGCTCGTCCAGCAGGAACTCGTCGACGCGCCGCTCTTCTTCGGCGACATCGGCGTTCTGCTGACTCGCAGCGGGAAGATTCAGCTCATCGAGGGCGACCGGATCGGCAACCCGACCGGCGGCGGATCTCTCTCCGACGATCCGGTGAAGAACGGCGTCATCGTCGGGCGATCCGGCAAGCCTCGCGGCTATATGGTCGGCCAGCGACTGAACGGGACGCTCCAAAATATCAAGCGAATCCCCGCGCGCGACTTCCTGCTCTATTTCAAACGGATGCGCCCGCAGCAATTTCGGGGAATCCCCGAGCTGGCGAGCTGCGTCGATTCATTGCAGGACGTGAGCGAATACGAAGAGACGGAGATGATGGCGGCGAAAGTCGCGGCCAGCCTTTCCGCCGTCGTGAAGAAAAACGACGCGGCACAATTCGAGCTGATCGACCGGCTGCCGGAGAGTGATCAGGACGAGGTCGGACGCCTTCAGCAGTTCGAGCCCGGCAATTTTCACTACCTAGAGCCGGGCGAAGACGTGTCGACAATCAGCGCGAACGGTCGCCCAAATGTCGATGGCATCGAGTTCGTGATGTACCACTTACGAAAGGTCGGGGCCGCGATCGGTATCCCCGTCGAGATGATTATGTCGACGATCGGGCAGTCGTCATTTTCGGCGTCGCAAGGTCTTCTTCTTCAGTATCAGGGCGCGCTCGAAGAGAATCAGCGGCAGCTCGTTTATTTTCTCGATAAAATTTACCGCTGGAAGGTTGCGCGCTGGATCGCGGACGGAGACATCTCGATTCCGTCGACCGTTCTCGATCCCTACGCGGCCCGCTGGCAGACGCCCGCGTTCCGATGGGTGAACAAAGCCGCGCAAGTGGCCGCCGATGTTCGCTACGTCCAACTCGGCGCGTTATCGCTCGACGACGTGGCGAGTCAGTTCGGCTACACCGCCGAAAGCGCGATGCGTCGGAAGGCCCAGAACATCCGCCAAGCTCAATCCCTCGCCGACGAGTACGGTCTCGACGATTGGAAGGAACTCTTCAACCCGTACACCGTCAGCGCGTCCGCGAACTTCACCGACCTTTTGAACCGAGACGACGACCTCGACTCGGGACAAACGCCCCCGAAGTAATGAGACAAAAAGTCATCGACTATCTCGAAAACCCAGACAAGAAAATCTGGGCGGATTTAACGAGCGAGGAACGCCGTTACATCGAGCGCGTGAAGGGCGTCGTCCCGAAAGCCGCCGCGAAGCCCGCGCCGAAGCCATCCGCGAAAAGCTAATGGCCGCCGCCCTCGACAGCCCTGCGAAACCTCTCCACGCCGACCCGCGTCGGTTCACTTTTCAAGCTACGATCGGCAAGGTCGATCGGGCTTCCGGAGTCCTTCGCGATGTCGTCATCATCGAGGCGGGCGAAGCTCGAGGCCATCGGATGATGATCAGCGAGCGATCGGTCGAGGCCGCGAACGAACTCCTGCGGGACGTTTCCCTTCCGGCTTACATCACACACGCCGGAGCGTATGGCGACCGACTCCTGAACGAGATCGGAGTCTTCTCCGATTTCTATCGGGACGGCGATCGGATTCGCGCGGCGCGCTTCGAGATTCTACCGAGCTACCGCGAAGACCAGCCGGAGCAATTCGCCCGCCTGTTCGATCTGGCCGAACGACTGCCGCAGACTTTTGGGATCTCGATCGTTTTCGAGGGGTCGATGTTTTGGGAAACCGAAGACGGCGTCGAAGAGTTTACCGGCTACGGCGAACGGCCCGAAGATGCGCTCTTCGGCTTTCCGACAATTACACCGACCCGCATCGAGTCCGCCGATTTCGTCGACACTCCGGCGGCGACTTCTTCGCTCTTCAGCGAGGGCGAACGGGACAAACCTTTTCAGGGTAAGGATATGGACGAAAACACAAACGACCAAACCGAAACGCTGACGACTCTCGCCGAGTCGGCCAGCGCAGAACTCGAGCGTCGCAAGGCGGAAGAGGCAGGGGGATCACCCGAGCCGGAAGCCGCCCCCGCCAAAACAAAGAAGGCCGCGAAGAAGAAGAAGCTCGAGGCCGCGACCGAGACAGCGCCCGATCCGGTCGCCGAAAAAGAAGCTGAACCGGAGACCGAAGACCTCGACGCGATCGAGGACGAGGACGATACCGACGACGCCGACGAGCCGACGAGCGAGGTCGAGCTTCGGGTCGCCGAGCGCGACGTTCTGATCGGTGAGCAGCAGAAGCAGATCGAAGAACTTCAGCAGCAGATCGAGACCCTGAAAAAAATCTTTAGCGGTCACGACGAGATCGACGACGACTTCGCCGTTCTCGCAGACGCGAAACCCGTCGACGCGAAAGCCGACGCGATCACCGACTACCTCCAAGCCAACCCGAGCCACTCGCGGATGACGGCAGTCCTGCAAGTCGCCAAAAAATCACCCGAACTTTTTCAACTCAACTAAACCAAAGCAAAAAAAATGGGAGCAACTACATTCCAATCAAGCGGGCGGACGTTTCAAGCGACCGCCGTCGCCATCGCAGCCTACTCGGTCGTGTCTTATGACTCGAGCGGGACGATCTCCGTCAGCGGAGACAACGCAACCGAGCAAGCAATCGGAGTCACGACCGAAGACATCGCCGCGAGCGGGTACGGGAACGTGCAGCTCTTCAACGCCGGAGGAACCGCGCAAGTCCTTTGCGGCGGCAACACGATCGCAATCGCCGACACAGTCTACCTCGACGGCTCCGGCAAGATCGGAACCGACAACACGAACACGAAGGTCGGCCTCGCGATGGCTGCCTCGTCCGCCGACGGCGACGTGATCGAAGTCTACCCACACCAAACCTTTTTAGCTTAACCCAAAGGAATTAAAAAATGAGCTTCTTCCAATCATCCGCCGCGAGCTTTCAGCCGGTAATCGCTGAAGCAGTCAACGAAGTCGATCGTCAGCAATTTGTTGGCGCGCGGATTCTACCGTTCCAAACCGTCGGCGCGAAGTCGGCGACCTACGCGAAGATCAAGGCCGCCGAGTTCGACAACGACATCAGCAAGCCGCGAGCCGCTGGGTCGAACTTCGCCCGCACGTCGAGCGAGTACGAGTCGGCGACCTACGAGTGCATCGAGTACGGCGTCGAGAACTCAATGGACGACCTCGACCTCGCCGCCGCTGAGACCGACGCGCAACTCGACATTGCAACCGTCGCCGCGAATCAACTCGCTGACGATCTGATGATCGGCCACGAGATTCGCACCGCGAACGCCATTTCCGGCGCGAGCTTTAACAGCACCGCCGCGACTGCCGCGATGTCCGTCGTCGCGTCGGCCACGCCGATCGCCGACATCACCAACGCCGTCCTGCGGCTGAACGCGAACGGCATCTTCAGCGGCATTCGCTTGATAATGGAAGCGAGCCTATACGCTGAGATGTTGCAGACTGACGATATGCGCAACCTGATCAACGGATCGGGGTCGATGTTTTACTCAGAAGATCAGGTCGCTCGCATCCTCGGAGTCGACAGCGTGATCGTCTGCAACACCCGCTACAACTCGGCCATTAAAGGCCAAACCGGATCGCGTTCTAAAGTGTTCAGCGACACGACCTACTACGTCGCGCAAGTCGCCGACGGCCCCCTCTCGAACGGTGGCATCGGTCGGACTCTTTACTACAACGCCCGACAGTCGTGGCAGTTCGTGACGGAGACTTTCCGGACAGAGATGCCGCCCGCAAGCGTCGTTCGTGTCCGGATGACGACCGACGAGCTGATCATCAACGACTTCGCTGGCGAGAAAATCACAGGGGCTTGAGTCTTGGCCCTCTGAGGGGACTGAAAGGGGCGAGGCTTTGGCGGCCTCGCCCTTTTTTCTTAAAATGGCAAGCATAACAACAGCGCAACTCTCGGGCGATCTGGATTTCGCGATCCTCGACTTCACCGTGACGCTGACGACCGTCCTGCCCACGTCGAGCGTCGACGTCGAGTTCACGGCGTCGGCGGCCACTCTGTCGCAAGACTTCTTACTCGAAGAGAACGGGCGCGAAGTTCAGCTCGACAGTTCCTACCATCTCAACACGAACGGACTGTCGACCCTTCCCTCGAAGGGCTGGGTCTTAAACGACGGGACGCGCGATCTGAAGGTCGCCAACACAACGACCGACGCCTCGGGTCTGCTGATGAAGCTCGACCTGATCGCCAGGCGGCAAAGGTAAAACGATGGCGGCGCCCAACATCGAAACGATCTACGACTTCGAAGTTCACTTCGAGACGCCCGCTGTCACGTTCCTCAACACCGCGACCGGCATCTCGGTCGTCCGCACGGTCGTCGAGACCGACCTCACGACGCCGCGAATCGAGATTCGCTTCGAGATGGCAGACGCGTTCGACCCAGCACCGCAAAGGGGGGGCGGGGCATCGCCAACCACGATCGACTACCGGGCTTTCAATGCGAATTTTTTTGCGACCGTCATCACCGACAACGCGACCGGACAGGCGGCAGATCACTCGGTCTACCGGCGACAAGTCCGCGAGGCGTTCGCCCTGTCCGGCACAAACTGGACGACGATCAACAACCCCTACTACGACCTCAAATACTGCCGCCCCGTCTCGACCGACTACGAGGCCGACGGCGACTTCAACCTCTCGACGATGAGCTACGCGATCGTCTTCGGCATTCGCGACGACGCGTGGCCCGCCTGATCCCGTTCCGTTCGGGACAAACGCGCAAAGGGTAAGAGCCGTCGGCAATGTGCAACAACCACGCCGACTTTTTAACCACTAGAAAAAAGGAAAACTGATGGCAATCACTAGCGACGGAACCCAATCATTTGGAATCCAAGATTCACCCGTGACGATCAACTCGATCGCCTACATCCTCGAAGGTGCATCTTTCACATACGGAGGCAACCGCGTCGACATCGACGACAGCAACGGCGAGCCACTTGGCTCGACGATCGTCCCGCAGCGAGTCGAGGGATCGGCCACTCTGCAATACTCGACCGACTCCGCAGTCACGGCCCCGAACCCGTCGATCGGGCAGGAGATGGTCACGGCGACGACGAACGGGCGAAACAATGCGACCTATATTCTGACCGAAGTCGGCGACGCGCAATCGCAGGGCGACTACGCGAAATGCTCGATCTCGTTCTATAAAAAATTGAACTAGGCCGCGCCGATGACAGTCGCGGAGCTTTGGGAGGTCTATCAGCCCAGAATCGCCGCCGCGAAGGATCAGGACAGACGCGAAGCCGACGAGGTTCTTCTGCCCTATCCGGAACTCGTCGGCGGCATCTGGGTCGAGCCGATCACGATCGAACGCCTTCTTCTTTTGGAGGCGGTCGAGCATCCTGTTTTGCGTGGCGGCGACCTCACTCGGAACGACGTCCTTAACTTTTTCTGGATTTGCTCACCCGACTTCGTGGCGGGCGAGCCGAAGAAGGCGAAAAAATACTTCCGCAAGTTCTGGCGCGTCGATCTGAACAGGGTCGGCGAAGAGCTGGGCGATCATCTGAAGGCCGAGTTCGAGGCCAGCACGGGCAGCGACTCGCCGCCTCCGGCGAATTGGATCATCACCCTGATCGACGCGCTCGCCAGCGAGTACGGCTGGGCCGAAGACCGCATTCTCGCGCTGCCGCTTCGCCGCGCCTTTGCATACGCTCACGCTATGATGTCGCGCAAGGGCAGCAAAGAGATCCCGATCGCGAAACACGCCGACAAAGTCCGCCACGAATACCTTCACAAGATCGACGAGATCCGTCAGTCCAAGGCCGACGCCAACCCTGAACCCGAGCCGGAGGTCGCCTGATGTCGAAGTTCTCGATCACCGCTTACCTCGGCCTGAAGTCCGACCAGTTCACAAAGGGACTAAAGGACGCTCGGAAGAAGCAAAAGCCGATTATGGAAAAGATCGGCGGGGCTTTTTCAAAAGTCGGCCCGATGCTGGGTGCTGCCGTCATTGCTGGGGCAGCCGTGGCGACCGCCGCCGTCATTAAGTTCGGCAAAGATTCGCTGATGGCGTTCGCGAGTTTCGAGAAGGGGATGAAAGAAGTCTTCACTCTGATGCCGGGGATCAGCGAAAAGGCGATGGGGAAGATGGAAGATGACGTTTTGAGTCTCGCGAAAGAGATGGGCAAGCTGCCCGAAGAAGTCGTTCCGGCACTCTATCAAGCGATCAGCGCGGGCGTCCCGAAAGAGAACGTGATGACGTTCCTCGAGGTCGCATCGAAGGCATCGATCGGCGGAGTGACCTCGCTCGAGACTGCGGTCGATGGTTTGACGGGCGTCATCAACGCCTACGGCAAAGAGAATATGTCGGCGGCGAGAGCGTCCGACATAATGTTCACCGCCGTGAAGCTGGGCAAAACTACCTTTGAAGAAATGTCTAACTCGCTGGGCGACGCGACGCCGCTCGCTAAAGCTCTCGGCGTTTCATTCGAGGAACTGTCTGCGGCCCTCGCCACTTCGACGGGCATCACGGGCAACACCGCGAAGTCGGTCACGGGCCTGAAGAATATGATGGCCGAGCTGGGCAAGAAGGGACAAGTCGCGGCAAAGAATTTCGAGATGATTTCTGGCAAGTCTTTTCCGGATTTTATCAAAGGCGGCGGAAGTATGAAGGAAGCTCTCGATCTGATGTCGGCCCACGCCGACAAGACTGGCGGCTCGATAATGGATCTTTTCGGCGGGATCGAGGCGGGGCAAGCCGCATTGCAATTAACGGGCGAAGGGGCGGCGACTTTTGCAGCTAATCTCGACGAGATGGCTAACAGCGCGGGGGCGTCAGAAGCGGCCTTCAACACAATGGATGGGGGGATCACGCGGAGCTTCGAGAAAATCAAGGCCAGCATCGCGGCGGCGATGATTAAGATCGGCGGCGCGATCGCGCCAATGGTCGACGCGATCACGCCCGCGATCCAACAAATCGCCGACGCGATCGGCGATCTGCCGTGGAAAGAGATCGGCGAAGAAGTCGCGAAGATGGCGGAAGAGTTCAAACCGACGTTTAAGGAAATGGTCAAAGCGTTGAAGGCGGCGTTCACGGCGGCGATGCCTTTGCTGAAAATCATCATTAGACTATTCGCAGAAACTCAAAAATCCCAAGCGGGAGGGTTCACGGTTTTGCTTCGAATCCTTACGAAGCTCTTGATCATCGCCGAGCCTTTGCTGAATTTCATTCTGAAAATGATGGGCGGAATGAATGGAATGGAAGACGCGACGAAGCCGGTGAACAAGACACTCAAAACGACGCTGAAACGTGTCAGCCTTTTGTCGATGCTTTTCAAGTGGCTGATCAAAGTGATTTCAGGCGTCGGGCGGATGTTCATCGACGTCGTGAAGTGGTCAGTCAAAACTGTGAAAAAGGGATTCACCACGGCGCGCGACTTCATCAAAAAAACTCTCTCGGATATATTGCAAAAATTCAAAGACCTGTTTCCGGGCGTCACAAAAGTGATCTCCGCGATCGTCGGATTCGTGAAGAAGGGCGTCACGATAATGATCGACAAGTTCAAAGACCTTTTCCCGAACGTCTCGAAGTCGATCGGCAAACTCGTCGGCGTCGTGAAGGGCGGCGTCGACAAGATCAAAGGCGCGTGGTCGAAGATGACGGGCAAGCTCGGCGGATGGTGGTCGAAGCTGAAGAACAAAGTCACGGGCGAAGCGGACGAGATGGAGAAGGGCATCACCGAGTCGATGGGCAACGCCGCAGGGGCAACCGAAGAAGCCTTTAAGAACTCATCAGAAGAATCCAGCAAGGCGATGAAGGGGTCGCTATCAGATCTGAAATCATTCGGCGCGAAGTTACTGAAGAGCGCGAAGGGCTTAGCGGAAGACCAGACCAAAGCTATGCAAGCGACGCTAATCAAGATGGGCGCGAACGCGGGGCACGTTATGAAGTTGAACGGGGAAGAGCTGCAAGAAATTTTCGAGAAGACCGGCGAGAAAGGAAAGGCCGTGATGGCCGAATATCAGGAGGCGAACGCAAAGCAGATCGATCATATGAAGAAAGCCCTCGAAGCTCTGGGCGTGAAGCAGTCCGAACTCGTCGGCAAATCGAACGAGGAAATCCGTCGGCTTTGGATCGGGACGGGCGAGAAGGGGCAAGAAGCCTATAACGGCGTGATCGAAAAAGAAAAACAACTTCAGGCCGAGCAAGCCGCCGGAGCGAAGTCGCAAGTCGAGAATCAACTCGCCGCAGCGAACGCGAACGTCGCGGCGTCGACGAAGCAAGCGGACGCGATGAAGCCCGTCGTCAATGCGGCCAAGTTATCAGCCGAAGCGGTGAAGAAGATCGGCCCAGCCATCGAGGCGGCCACGCCACCTACTGAAGCCTACGCGAAGGCCATCGTCGAGGCCGCTCACGCCGAAGACAAACTCGTCGCCCGTCTCGCCGTGCAGATTCAGCAGGGGACGATCCGAATGAAAAACGCGGCGATGTACAATATGATTACGACCGGCACGATGAAGGTGATGGGCGTCCACCTCGCGCAGCTCCGCTATGGCATCCTCTACGTTTCACGGATGTCGCAATTCGCCGAAGTCTACGCGAAAGCATTAAAGTCGGTCGGGCCGGAGCTGAAAGACCTCGCGAAGCTGGGCGACGTTTTGGAAAAGGGAAAATTCTCGATCGATCTGATCGCGAAGGGTCTAAAGTTCACCGGACTTCTGATCTCGATGGATACTTCTCTGAAGAGCATCGACAAAAGCCTGAAGGGCAAATTCATAAACCAGTAAAGGCAACCGATGGCAATCACTTACGACGCCCCCTCGACGAACTGGCAGACCGCCAGCGAGATCACCGCAGCGCCTCGCGTTGTTTATCCGATTTATCAGGAGCAGTCCGCCGTCGTCTACGAGGAAGACTACGTTCAAAACGAAGCCGACTTCGCCCCGCTCGCGCTCAATACTTCGATGCAAACGACAACTTGCGACGGCGCGACCGGAACCGGAACGGGCGCGCTGTCCGTCGCCAGCACGACGGGCTTTCCGGACGCGGGGAAGATCAAGATCGGGAGCGAGTGGATCACCTACACAGGCAAGACCGCCACGACCTTCACGGGCATCGCGCGCGGGCAGGGTGAGGGAACTCAAACGAGTTCGCCCGCCGACCACGCGGACGGGACGACGGTCTTCGCGGCGATTTGGCTGGTCGAAGAATCCGTTCCGCAACAACTCGGCGGCAGTCTGATTCGATGGACGCGACGCTTCGCAACCATTCCCGACACTTGGGTCGATTACGAAATGAGATCGACGAACTTTCCGGGCTATTATAATGACGTTTATGAAGCAAATTTTCGTTGCCCGCTCGTCGAAAATGTCGTCTGGAAAGTCACCAATCGTTACTACGGAAACGACGACCCGTACGCGAACATTGCGGTCGTCGCCCAGAAGTTCGCCTCGAAAGATGCCGACGGTTGCGTCGTCGACTATGTCGACGCAACGACCACGACGCCGACATATGCGACCTATATCGGCTGGGTCTCGGCGGCGACTCTGATCGATGTCAGCGACTGCACTCTCGAGAGATACGCGGGGAATATCTGGATACAAAAACAATTTGAAACGGCGGCGAAATAATGGCGGGAGTTAACTCATCGGGCACGTCGATCAATAAAAACGCGCCGTCGCCGCAAACCGGAACCGCTCTGGCCGAGGGCGACACGAAGCTCGTCATTCAGGCGTCGTCGTGGCCGACTCTTCCCCCCTTCCGGAAGGGTGAAGCCCCGACACTACTCGACGCGGCGGAAGCCCTGAAGGTGAAGATGTTCATCGAAAATTTTTTGCTGAACTTCACGGGCGTGATGCGAACCGGATCGCCGGAGCGGAACAAATTCGAGTGGGTCTTCAACCCGTGGGGGAACAACCTCGACCTGTGGATTCAGACCGACCTGATCCACGACCTGACGCCCCAGCTCGGCGGCGATCTCGACGTGAATCGGCGCGACATATTTTCGCGCGGCGCACCGCTCTACCTCGACGCGCGCAACGCCGAGCCGGTCTTCATTGTCGGCTCAACAGGCTCGCACGGCGAACTTCGCTTCGGCGGCTCGAACCGGAACGACTATGTCGGATTCAAAGCCGGATCAGCCCCGACGAAAATCGTTTGGGAACTTCCGAATGCGGACGGCTCATCTGGGCAAGTCCTATCGACGAACGGTTCTGCGGTTCTCTCGTGGGTGACAAATGGCGGAGGCGGGGGCGGGGGAATGACCTCGTGGGACATCGAAGCGGATTCAGGCGGATCGAGAACGATCACGAACGGGGACAAGGTCACGGTCGAAGGTCTTTCGAATGTCACCGCAACAATGTTCGGAGTCTCGACCCTGCGGCTCGACGTCCCAGCTCTGGGCGCCGCGAATGAGTTAATGAAACACGCTTCGGCTGGGAATGGCGACTTCGGGTCGGCTGGCGTTTACTCCACGGCGGCGGGTCTGCTGTCTCTCGGCAGCGCATCAGGGACGGAAGCCATCAACCTAAATACGGGCGATTCGATCATCGCTTTCGGAAGTTATCCTTCAAGCGATTTTTCGCAAGGCATTCAATTTTACTATGGTTATAGAATCTGCGAATCCAGCTCTGCGACCGGAAGGGGTTTGAGTTTTATCAATGACGCCAGCGGCACTGATCGTCTGATAATGGACGTATTTTCTGGCGTCCCGTTCGTGGGCGGCGACATTCGGTCGGTTTCTTTTGGTCACGCGACACACACCGAGAATGGAAATATGGGAGGGGGCGCGGTAGATGTTTGGCCCACGCTTATGCTTCGCGGAGACGACCCCGCTGTGAACGATAATTCGTGGGTACAAATCAAGGCGCAATCGGGCACGGCGAACTACACGCTCGGCCTTCCGGACAACGCCCTCGGCGGCGTTTCATATCGTGAAAATATGGGGATCGTGATTGACAGCCACGCCCTTTCGACTCAATCGACAAGCTGGAAAAGCTGTCTGATCGCAAACAATAACGGGCAAGCGGTGATGGGTACGTCGAGCGGGTCGGGTCTTTTCCTGATGGGGACGACTGCCCTCGGCGTCGATGAAACTCGCGCAATCAACAACGGCGACAAGGTGTCCTTTCAAGGGAACGTGACCTATCAATGGAACGGCCTCGGCGGGGGGGCGTCCGGACATCATCAATTTAACTTTCCGACGCCGAAGTCGGCGATCGTAAAGTCAGCGGCGCCTGATCCCGATGCGTTCGTCGCCGTCTACTGCACCGAGTCGCCCGAGGTTCGCTTCGAGGACGTGATCACCATCGACGTCGACGGTCGCCGTGATTTCGAAGCGGACATCTGCGGCGAGTTCGTCTTCACTTGCGAGCCTGATTCGATTCAGGCGATCGGTCACACGACGAGCGAACCGGCCTTCGTCGGGCTGAAGGTGATGGGCGGCAAGCTGGCCGTTACTTTTTCGGAATTGACCGATCCGCCCGCGCAGCTCGTCGTTCACCTGTCCGGCATTCGCTCGGGCGCGGTCGGCATTCGGCACGGAAAGAAAACCCGCGATCAGGCAAATTGGAATAATTCATTTTGGCAGATCGCCAGTCACCGGCCCGAAATATGCCCGCCCCTCGGCTAAACGTAAACGGCGATCACGTCGGGCTTCGCGAGTCAGGGAAAGCCACCTTTACTATCGAGAACCCGAGCGACTTCGAGCGACTGATCGGCAGCGCGGCGGTCGGTCGGTTCGGCATCGTCATCGCCCTGACCACCTTCAACGTCGAGGCGCGGATTCTTGGCGACCTCGATCGATTGCGCGGCCAACTCGCGGGCGTTCGCGCCTCGATCATTTTCGCCGACAACGGCAGCACCGACAGCACCCGCGAACGTGTCAGAAGCTGGGCCGAGTCGGGCAGCATCGATCACATTTTTGTCGACTTCGAGCGCGAGCCAAATGAACAGGCTGCCCTCGGGCGCGCCGTGCAGCTTGCTCGGATATTCTCTACCCAAAACGCGATGACCGTGGCCCTCGCGATCCAAACGCCGGAGACCTTCAGAACGATCAGCTCGTTCGCGATCGTCGCGACCGAAGAAGTCGCCGACGAGGCCGCCATCCTGATCGCCGCCCTGCGGACGTTTCACGCCGAGCCGGTCTTCTTAACGTGTGACAAGGCGACGAAGGCCAGTCTCGAGCGGCACGACTTCCGCGACGTGCAGTTTCGTCTCGATGCTGAACCGGCCAAACTCGCCAAGGCCGAGAAGAAGATCCGCGCGAAGGTCGCCGTGAAAAACGACTTCCATCGCGTCGATTGCATCTTCGCAAAAATGGACGCGTGGCGATGGGCGATCGATGAAGCGGGCGACAGTCTTTTTCTCGATGCCGACATTCTGCCCGTCGCGAATCTGAACGAGGGCTTCGCCTCCGAGCTAGTCCTCTCGCCTCACCATCACGGCGGGGGCGGTCTCGAGGCCGTCCGGAAGTTCGGGATCTTCAACGCGGGCTACTGCTGGACGAGCAACGCCGCCGCGCCTGACTTCTGGCGCGAAGTATATCTAGGCCGGTCGGACTTTTTCGAGCAGGAGGGTATGAATCTGTTCGTCGAGAAGTTCGACGTCTCAACTTTTCCCCGATCGCATAACGTCGGATTCTGGCGCGAGCCGGTCTTCGAGACCGACAGCCTGAAAAGTTGGCACGTTCATTTGACCGACGCCCTCGACGCGAAGGCGAACTCGGGTCTCCGTTCAAAGTACATCGAACACCGCGCCCGCGTCTTCGATCATCTCGAACGCATCGGGCGCCGCGACCTTTTGGAGTTCATCAAATGCCTCGAAAAATAATCTTCTGCCATTTCGGAAAAGCGGCGGGCGTCTGGGTCAACGAATACCTGAAGGCGATGCTCCGGCGGCGCGGCTACGTCATCCGCGACTCGTGGGAACTCGGTTTAGAACGCGACTGGTCTCCGCTCGAGTTGTCTCAAATTCGGCGGCTGGATCTCGATCTTCTTTACGTCCACCAGCATCACATCAATCTGAAGCAGCAGGACATCGCCGCCTTCCGAAATGCCGGATTTTACACGATGACTTTCCTGCGGCATCCCGGCGACATCATCTGCTCGCTCTACTTCTGGGCGAGGCGACTCGTCGACGAAGGAAAGGGCAACCCGTTCGCCGGTCACTTCGACATCACGAACGCGACCCTCGACGAGTGGGCGCAGCATTGTCTCGGCCCAGCTCGCCAGCTTTGGGCCTTGCCGGTCTGGACGGACGACCTCCATCACGCGGAGGAATACTGCGAGGCGAACTTCGCGGCCTTCATCGATCGACATTTCGGGCAAGCCTACGACCCGACCGCGTTGCCGTTCGAGCGACGCAACTCGAGCGCAAACAAAGGCTGGGCGAATCACGTCGCTTCGGGCGAGATTTGCGAAACGACTCGGCGCGAGATCGTGAATGACATCGACTTTCGGAAGTATGCGGGGAGGGTGAAAATGTGACGGCCACACTCGCAAAAATTTGGGCCGATCTGAAAGCTGACCCCGACGAATATTTCCGGCGCGGCTTTCGGAGATTTTACAACACGATCGAAACGCTCGCGGGCGAATGTGAAGAAGGTCAAACCGTTCTCGATCTCGGCGGCGACCGGCGCGATTTTGCAAAATATCCCAACGCGGCGACAAACGGCTTCGGCCACTATTTCCGCCGACTGGGTCTCGACTACACGGGGATCAGCTACCACGACCTCGACCTTCGCTTCGACCGGCTACCGTTCGCCGATGATTCTTTTGACATCGTCACGAGCTGGGAAACGATCGAGCATCTCTTCACCTACCCGCCCGGCGGAATGCTGTCCTTCGATGGCGTCCTTCATCATTGGCGTGAAGCGCATCGCGTTCTAAAGCCGGAAGGTCTTTTTCTTGTCGCCACGCGAAACCGATTTTGCCCGCTGACCTTCCAACGGATGCAACAGGGGATCATTCCGCAATGCTACATCCACGGAGTGAAGGACGGGCAGCTCGTCGGCGGTCACGCTCGCGAGTTCACGGCCTCGGAGTTGCTCGCGATCGCTCGGATCACGGAAACATATCCACACGCTTCGACCCTTTGCCGGTCGTCGCTCGATCCGTCGATGGAACGAAGACTTCTCGCGCTCCGGCCAACGATCGAGACGTTCCTCGGGCGCGAGTTATCCGCCGACGAGCTGGGCGATTCGATTTACCTGATGGGCCGGAAGGCGGGACAAACTGCCCTCGGGTAGAGATGGAAGTGGAAACAATTTTTCAAGCGATGCTCGCCTTCGCTGTCGCCATTGGCGGCTACTTTTTCAAACGCATTCAGGCAACCCTCGACCGGACGAGCGAGCGGATCGCCGACGTCGAGATCGAACTCGCTCGGCAGAAGCAAGAAGCCCACGACGTTCGCGGGAGACTTCACCGGATCGAAGAAAAACTCGATCGCCTTCTCGCGAGGGGGGGCGAGCTTTGACAATCGCCGCCGCCGCCGCGATCGGCTTCATCGCGGGCGTCGCCTTGTCAGCCCTGCTCTATCTCGTCGTCGGGATGCTGGCCTATCACCACGAGGCGAGCGAAAAAGTCGATTTGATTTACAACGAAATGAAAGAGGACATCGCCGATGACTCCGAGACAATACAAAGAGAGGCAAAAGAAAATGGCAGCACCTAAAAAAACAAAACCGGAAGCCGCGCACAAACGTCGCGGACTGAAGAGCAGCGAGTTTTGGCTCGCCGCCGTCACGTCGATCATCACCCTCGCCATTCTCGGCGGCTGGATCGACATCGCCGAAGGAACTTCGACCCTCGATCGCGCTTGTGCAATCATCGCGATGGGACTCTCGTCGCTCGGCTACACCGTCGGGCGCTCGTGGATCAAAACAAAATCCGCCGAGGTCGAAGAGTGAAAGCAATCTTCGCGGCACTCTTTGAAACGATCGCGCAGATCATCAAAGAATTGATTCGCGAAGACCCGGTCGCCTCCGATGCAGACACACCAAAAAAACTCCGCGAGCGGTGGAACCGTTCCGTCCGCGACCGCCTCGATCCTGATCGCCACGATCGCGATCCTGATCGGGATGACGTTGGCGGGCTGCGGGACGACTAGAGTCGTCTTTGTTGACACGCAAGCCGACCTCGTCCGGCTCGGGCCGGACGTGCGCGGCTCGGTCTACGTCCACAAGGGCGGCGAGTGGATAAAATCAAAAAACAAAGTGACCCTTCCCGAAGGCTGGATCGCTGGCCCATTGCCGAAAGACTAAAAAAATGACAAAACTCTTAATCAAGTTGTTCGCGTGGACGCTCGTCTTCGCCATCCCCTCCGCATTCACCGCAGGACTGATCGCCGCCGCAATTCTTCTTTGGCGCGCAGTCCTTTAACCTCGCCAACCTGTTCA
>Ga0233427_10002594_pt1 | contig 16857 bp, 14 predicted proteins | sample SI_118_April2016_5_FD_179885 | JGI IMG/M metagenome (GOLD analysis project Ga0233427, IMG submission 179885) | Seawater microbial communities from Saanich Inlet, British Columbia, Canada - SI_118_April2016_100_MG | ecosystem: Environmental > Aquatic > Marine > Inlet | place: Canada: British...
TGTTGTGTTCAACAACGTACTTGAGTCGAATGGTTGGGTACGAGCAATTAACGTGCCAGGCGGCGCTTCTTTGTCGCGTAAGCAAATAGATAATGTAGAGCGCTTGGCCAAAGAGTCAGGTGCCGGCGGGGCAGCATGGTGTAAGATTGGGGCCGAGGGTCCTACTGGCCCATTGTCACGTTTCTTGAAATCAGATGCCGGCAAGATCTTTATAGATAAGGTCGGTGCCGCCGAAGGCGATTTAATATTTACCATTGCCGACGCCCCGCGTCGTGCGCTTGTAGCACTCGATGTGGTGCGTCGAGAATCTGCTACTGCGATGAATTTGGTGGCAAGCGAAGACCGCATTGTCTGGATTACAGAGTTTCCGTTGTTCGAGCAGAACGACGATGGCTCATTCCACCCTGCTCATCATCCTTTCACTTGTCCAGTGGCAGACGATTTGCCATTACTGCGCGATGGACAGAAAGAAGGTATTCGCTCGCGTGCCTATGATTTGGTGCTGAATGGCGTCGAGTTGGGTTCGGGTTCTATTCGTATTCACGACAAGGCATTACAAAGCGAAATTTTTGATGCGATAGGGTTGCCCCCAGAAGTGGCTGCCGAGCGCTTCGAGTTTTTACTCAAGGCCTTTAGTTACGGCGCGCCACCGCATGCTGGCTTTGCGATTGGTCTCGATCGCTTGTATAGTATTATGTTTGGCGTTGAGTCAATTCGTGACGTCATCGCTTTCCCGAAGACAGCAACTTCGGCATGTCCACTGACCGCGGCTCCGTCGGCAGTAGATTCTCAACAACTGAATGAATTGGGCATTAAACAACAAATTGAAACTGAAAAAGAGGTAAAGTCATAGCTGGTCGCTCAAGAAAAAAATACGCTCCACGAGAGCGAGAATTATATAAAGTTAATCGCCGTATTCGTGCGCGCGAAGTGTTTCTCATTGATGAAAAGGGCACCCAAATTGGCCCAACTCCTACTAAGAAGGCATTGCAGATGGCGCAAGTCGCTGGCTTAGACTTGGTCGAGGTGGCACCGCAGTCACGCCCTCCGGTTGCTAAAATCCTTGACTATGGTCGTTTTAAGTACGAGCAAAAGAAGAAGGTTAAAGGGAAGCCAAAATCCAATTCGATGATCACCAAAGAAGTGCGTGTTCGTCCAAAAATAGATGTTAATGACCTTAACATTAAGTCGCGTAAGGCTCGCGAGTTTCTTGAAGCCGGCAACAAGGTTCAGGTTACTTGTATGTTCCGTGGCCGCGAAATGGCTTATAAAGACATTGGTCGCGAGGTGATGATGCGTCTCGCCGAGTCTCTCGAAGACATCGCCAAGGTCGAACGCATGCCAAAAATGGAAGGTCGCCGTATGCACTTAGTGATGTCTAAGCTTCCTCCAGGTAGTAAGCCAAAGCCTCGCGCTGAGGCCGACAATGAAAAGTCCGATGCTGAAAGCGGCTCTGGCGGTTCTAAATTAATGACAGATCACCTTAAAGTCACTAATAACGACGATTTCGCTGACCTACCATCTGTTCCAGCTAAGCCTATTGAGCCGGTAGAGCCGGTAGAACCGTCTGACAGCGAAAATGATGAATAGTGGGCTAGACGTGGGCGGGTGTTTCACTATAATATTCGACCACTTTCTCTCCCTTGGCCCTAAGACACAGGAGGCTCCCGTGCCCAAGATGAAAACAAAAAAAGCCGTTGCAAAGCGGTTCAAACTAACGAAAAACGGCAAAGTAATTCGCCGTAACCAATTAACAGGCCACTTTATGTGTGCCAAATCTTCGAAGCGTCGTCGTAACTTACGCCGTGCTTCTGTCATGACTGGTGGTTCTGCAAAGAACATCGCCAAGCTTCTTCAAGGATAGCAGGTAAAGTACAATGACAAGAGCAAGAAATGTAGTTCCACGTCTTCGTCGCCGTAAGCGTTTAATGCGTCGTGCCAAAGGTTTTTGGGGCGGACGTCATCGCCTACTGCGCACTGTAAAAGAAAGCTTATTGCGTTCCGGTAACTTTGCTTACCGTGACCGTCGCAACAAGAAGCGTACCTTCCGTAAACTCTGGATTCAACGTATCAACGCTGCATCTCGCGTGAACGGTTTGTCGTACAGTAAGTTTATGCACGGCCTCAAGAAGGCTGATGTTCAGATTGATCGTAAGACTCTTTCTGAATTGGCATTTAATGATCCTGCAGCCTTCGCTGCTGTAGTTGATGCAGCTAAAAAAGCACTAGCTGCTTAAGCGCACTATGCGTGAACGTCTTGAAGCGTTGTGCAACGATGGCCTTGAGGCTATTGTCGCAGCTCAGACTATCACGCAATTAGTGGGGCTAGAATCTAGCTGCCTTGGGCGCACTGGCTCACTTACCGCTGAGCTGAAAGGGCTTGGCAAACTCGATGCTGACGAGCGTCCGGCTATTGGCAAATTAGCCAATGATGTTAAGCAACGCTTGCAGAACGCATTTTCTCAAAAACGTGTAGAGCTCGAGCAACAGCAACTAGCTGACGATTTGGCGTCAGTCGGAGTTGATATTAGTCTTCCAGGCCCCAAAGTTTCATTGGGCTCAGTGCATCCGGTAATGTCTATTGCCCGTGAGCTAGAAGACATTTTTCAGTCGATGGGCTATGTTGTATGGGACGGCCCTGAGTTAGAGTCTGAGACGAATAATTTCGATGCGCTCAATATCCCTAGTGATCACCCGGCACGAGAATCGCATGACACTATATGGATGAAATCATCTTCTGCAGAAGAGCGCAGTTGTTTGCGCACTCATACTTCGCCAGTTCAGGTTCGCGCATTGCGAGAGTTTGGGGCACCGTTGCGCGTTATTGCTCCTGGTCGCGTCTTCCGCCAAGAGGCGCAAGATGCCACTCACGAGCACACCTTTCATCAAATGGAAGGGTTGGTAGTTGGAGAAGGAATAGGTGTGCCGCATATGCTGCACGCAATGAACAGCATGCTAGAAGGGGTTTTTAAGCGTAAACTTGAAACACGATTGCGCCCTGGGTTCTTTCCCTTCGTTGAACCAGGTTTCGAGTTAGACGCGCGTTGTCTATTCTGCAAAAACGGATGCAAAGTGTGTAAAGGCTCAACATGGATTGAGCTCATGCCTGGCGGCTTAGTGCATCCTAACGTTTTGAAAGCAGCGGGAGTAGACCCTGATAAGTATTCAGGCTTTGCATTTGGCCTCGGCCTTTCTCGAATGGCGATGCTGCGTTATGCAATAAATGATATTCGCTATATGTGCAGCGGAGACTTACGGTTTCTTCAACAATTCCAGGCATGAAAATTTCACTCAATTGGGTCGGAGATTTTGTTGACATAAGTGATGTCAGCGCCGAAGAAATCAGTCGTTTGCTTTCGGCTCATACTGCTGAAGTAGAAGACATTGAATACTGCGGCGAAAACATTTCAGGCGTCGTGGTCGCTGAGGTGCTAACTTGCGAGCAACACCCTGATGCTGACAAGCTATCGGTTACGACTCTAAACTTCGGCGCCGATGAGCCAGTGCAAGTGGTGTGTGGCGCTGCCAACGTTCGTGCCGGATTGAAGGTCGCGTTGGCGCCGGTAGGCTGCGTGTTGCCAGGAGACTTCAAAATCAAAAAGGCAAAGTTGCGCGGGCAACTGTCGCAAGGAATGATTTGCTCTGATTCTGAGATTGAATTGGGTGATGCTTCCGACGGCATTAAAGAGTTACCAAGCGATGCGCCTGTTGGCACGCGTTTGATTGATTACTTGTGTTTGTCAGACGCTGTCCTTGAATTAGACAACAAATCGTTAACTCACCGGCCAGACCTATGGGGACACTATGGCTTTGCTCGAGAGTTGGCAACAATTTTAAAGCGTCCTCTTAAAGACTATCCAAGTGAGTTTGAATGGCCAACAAATGCCTCTAAGTACTCGGTGGCCATCGACGATAGTGACATGACGACGTGTTATCAGTTGGCAGAGTTGTCTATTGGCGATGGTCCACAAGCTTCGCCCGATTGGTTGCAGCAACGACTATTGGCAGTAGGTCAACGCCCTGTTAACGATATTGTTGACGCATCTAATTATGTGATGCTCGAATTGGGCCAACCAACCCATGCTTTTGATGCTGCTAAGGTGATTGGTGATTGCGTTTCAGTTCGTCCTGCTTTAGACAGCGAGCACTTTGTTGCGCTTGACGGTAATGAATGTTCTTTACGCACCAGCGACCACGTAATCAGCGATGGTGAAAAGCCGTTGGCGCTTGCTGGTGTTATCGGTGGTGAAAACAGCGACGTTTCTTCTGCCACTAAAAAGATACTTCTTGAAAGCGCAGCTTTTGATGCAACTGCGGTTCGCCGCAGCGCACTGCACCATAATCAGCGTTCCGAGGCATCATCGCGTTTCGAGAAGTCATTGGATCCAGGATTTTCACAGCTTGCAAGTTCACGCGTTTGTCAATTGCTATGTTCAATGCGTGATGATATTAAAGTACTAGCAGCGCCAGTGTTTGTTGGCAGTGCAAAAATAGAGCCTGTAGAGCTAGAGCTTAACACTTCAGACGCAAGAACTTTGCTAGGCATCGACATCTCTAATGAGGATGTCGCAAAAAATCTACAGGGCCTTGGCTTTACTGTTACTACTGATGGCGATAGGTTGAATGTTGTTGTTCCTAGCTATCGTGCAACAAAAGATATCCAGTCAGCTATTGATTTGGTAGAAGAGATAGGGCGTATTGCAGGCTATGACAAAATAGTGCCACAGGCGCTTACTGCGCCAATCGAGGCGCCTCGCCAATTGCCATATCGCCAATTGGCAAACCGCTTGCTAATGCGTATGGTCAACGCTCACCAGGCACACGAAACGCAGTCATACTCTTTTATCTCTGACGAGTGGGCAGCCTTACAGGGTATGACGACAGAAGATTTTATTCGGGTTGAAAACCCTGTACAAGATTCAGTTAGCTTGCTGCGCCAAGATCCTGCTTTATCATTGTTGTCTCAAGTGGCTGATAATGAACATGAGTTTTCTTCAGGAAGACTTTGCGAGTTCACCAAAGGCTACCAAGCGAATCCTAATGGCGGCGAGGCCTTAGAATCGCGCTATCTAGCAATGTTGGTATGGGGGCCTAAAGATTTAGACAAGGCTGGTCAGCACTCTTTGCTTGGTCAACTACAGGCGGTGTCTGCAGACTTGTGTTCGGTATTAAATGTTGCCGTGCAATATCAGGGAAACCCCACTGACTTGTCTTCACGTTTTGGTTTTGTCCACCCTAAGCAATGCTTAGAACTTTCATTTGCTCGTCAAAGTATTGGCGTTGTTGCACGTATTCACCCTAATATTACTTCAGCATTGGGCGTCACTCAGAGTGACTCAGCCGTTTTACTACTTGATGTCGATGCCCTTGTTGAGGCTCAAGCCAAGACCAAATTTAAGTTTAAGTCTCCGCCAAAGTTCCCCGCCGTAAAAGTTGATGTGGCCTTGGCGTTACCTCTTGCTGTCGATTACACCGCAGCCTATGAATCTGTGGCATCCGCTGCAGGTAACTTGCTAGACAGTTTAGAGCTGTTTGACATCTATACAGGCCCTGGTCTAGAGGATGGGCAGCATAGTTTGGCCTTTAGCGTGCTTCTGCGCGCAGAAGACCGCACTCTCGGTGACAAAGAAGAGCAAAAATTCATCAATAAGGTGTCAAAGGCCGCTGAGCAATTAGGCGGGAATCTTCGTAGCTAAACAGCCTTCGGTAGGGTATTTTTATAGTATTCGTAATGGTAGTCCCATGCTGAAGAAGTACATTCATAAAAACTTTGACGTTCTCTACACCGTGCTGCAGGTGTGGTTAGATGGTTTTGTTGTGCTAATTGCGTGCCTTTGTGGCTTTTATTCTTACAATTATTTGTTTCCGATTGAGGTTAAGGCGCGCCTCTCAGACTACCGCCAGCTATTTGTTGTAATAACTGGTATTGTTTTGGCATCGTCATGGCTACTTGGTTTGTACTACAGCCGTAAGTCAATTCTTAACGTCGAAGAATATCGAGCGATATATAAATCAATATTGATATCTTTTTTGTTGACATCAACATGCATGTACTTGCTGCGTTCAATTGATACGATTTTGCCTGCAGACAGTACTGCCTTGCAGTACTTGCAGTACTTGTACCAGCCATTCGAGATACAGGGCTCCAGTAAATTCTCTAGGGTAATGTATTTGTCTATTTTCGCTTTCGCCTACTTGTTCATGACCATGGAGCGCGCATTCATGTTTGGTATGCTCAAGAAACTTCATACCAAAGGTGTCGGCAATATCAGCATTGCAGTGATAGGTACTTCCGAGACAGCAGTGCGGCTTTACAAGAAAATGGAAATTTTTCCAACTCTAGGCTACCAACTTTCGGGCTATATTTCGCACTCATCAGATACTGAATCTAATCAGTCAGCCGTCCCTGTAATCGGTAGCTTTGATCGCTTGCTTACAACTACGCGCCGCCACCGCATTGAACGCGTTGTTATAGTTTGCCCAGAAGTTAGTGAAGCAGAGCTCGAACACATGTGTCGTACTATCGAGCGTTATCACATTGATTATCAAGTGCTACCTAGATTGTCGCACTTCCTTTCACGGCGCTTTACTGTAGAGACTTTCGATAATATGCCATTGATTGCCCCAGCAGAATTGAGTGAACGTCCAATTTATAAGTTTGTTAAACGAAGCATTGATATTGGTTGGTCGATACTCGGCTTGGCGATAGGCGCTGTATTATTGCCACTAATTGCTCTTGCAATTAAACTCGAATCTCGCGGGCCTATATTTTTTAGTCAATTCCGTATGGGTAGTGGCCAATCAACATTCAGAATGATTAAGTTTCGCACGATGTACGCCGATAAGTGTGGTGATGAAATCACCCCTCAAGGCAAATCAGATTCGCGCATCACACTAGTAGGAAGAATTTTGCGAAAAACATCCTTAGACGAGCTCCCGCAATTGTTGAATGTCCTGCGAGGCGAAATGTCTCTCATCGGACCTCGTCCAGAAATGCCTTTCATTGTAGACCACTACGATGAGATGCAGCAACAGCGCCTAGATGCGCGCCCTGGCATTACAGGCATGTGGCAAGTGTCTGATAAGCGCAAGTCGCCGATTCATGAAAACCTCGACTATGATTTGTACTACATTCAAAACCAGTCGTTGTTTTTAGACCTCACGATTGGTGTTTTGACTATTGCTACTATGTTTAACATGTCAAGTACAGATTAATGACTGAGTATTCCGGTCCAGATCGTAGGCAAAGACCTACACCTTTTTTATCTCGCTATTCTTTTTTGGGCGGTCAAAGAGGAGGTGGTGGTGAAGCAGGAAACTCATACTACGACCGTTACCCGCTTGCGACTTGGGTTGTTCTCACGGGCTTTTTAGTGCTTAATTTGTTAGATGCTCACTTCACCCTAGTCTATCTTCAGCGCGGAGGCGAAGAGGCAAACCCAATTGCAGTGCAATTGTTGGCGTCAGGAATGTGGTCTTTTATTGGCGTAAAGTCGTTCGGTGTAGGTGTCGGCGCCGTGATTTTCTGCCTTTTGAATGACTTCAAGAATGCACGAATAGGCGTTTTTGCAGCTTTGGCTTTCTATCAACTGCTATTACTTTATCACCTTAGCCTCTACTTTGGCTGGGTCGGAAACGTTAGCTACTAAAAAGTAGTCCGACGCGGTGAGGAACCACCTCTATGAGCTTTTCAATCACTGGCTCAGCTTGTGCCTTTTGAGCCAAGCGCGAAATAAGCTCTTCTAAATAAGGCGGTGGGGCAAGATTATCAGCCGCAAGCTCAGCGCTTGCTTGCTGTTGCCAAACAAGGCTGCCACCCTTTTTGTGTTTATTTGCTACTAGTTCTATTGCGCTGTCAAGCCCGAAACGATGGAGCAACAGGAACCCAGATTTCAATGCAGCGCATGCGAAGTTCGGCTCGGAGTATACAGAGATGCCTTTTTTGATTTTTATTTCAGGCTCATAACCAAGTTTCGCAAGGTCTTTTTTAAGACTAAGAGCGCAGTCGGCAAGGTCGAATGTGTCAAAGTGTGGTGTGACGTCAGTTGCAGCCAATTCAATGTACTGTAACTGTTCGCTGATTTGTAGTGCTGCCCGCATGGCCGGATCAACAAATTCAACGGCGCCATCGCCACCCATACGCATCATTTGTAATCCACCAGAGATACAAGTCATTGGGTCGCGCAGGCCCTCAACTAGACCGCTCAGGAACAAATCATTGGTTGAACCTGCATTAAGATGCTTGCTATCCGTTGAAAAGCTCGCCAGGCTAGCTTGCAGTCCTTGTGGCGTCCATGGTTTAGGCAATATGCTAATGTTATTTGCTTTAAGCAAGTTCTCAAATCCAGCAATGCCCCTGTCGCCAACTAGCATTAAACACCACGTTTGCGGGCGTAGTTTTAAGGTTGCACCAACCGTGCGTAAATCACCGAGCCCCATAGAGTCGGTATCAATCACAACGCCAGCAACGTCTGACTCAGCGCCCAGGTGCTGCAGCCAATCGTCAAGCGTGAAGCGGGTGCAACGAATACTAGCGTCACCAAAAAGTGACTCAATGGACTCACGCAACCCAGGATCCAATTCTGGGGCGTAAAGCACAATGCTTCCAGTCGATGCTAGGCTCTCAGTCACGCCATAATCTTAGCAACTTCTTAACATGACGTTAAGTGTTAAGAGATTATCATTTATTAGGAGTGCAGCGTCGAAGAACCCACGGGATAGCCTCGGCGAGATGGGCACAATATAAGTCGGGCTCTTTGCCCATTTCTGCCAATTTTTGACGCATCGCTCTGCCTTTCCCTGTGCCCACTAACACAGACGCCATGTCTTTGGCGGCGAAGGCCTGCAAGTCTCGGACGTCATCTCCTATCCCGACACTATGCTGCCAGTCAATTTCGAAATCCTGTGCAGCCACATCTAGCATTCCGCCGTGAGGCTTGCGGCAGCGGCAGCGGCGTCGTTCAGGAGCAACACCGACCTCTGGATGATGAGGGCAGTGATAGTATCCGTCGATGCGCGTTTGGTATGGTTCAAGAAGCTCATCAATCTTATGCTGGATTGCAACGAGGTCTCCCTCGTCTAGCAACCCGCGTGTAATCCCTGATTGGTTGGACACAACAATTAATTGCAAGCCATGCTCTTGAAATGCAGATAGAGCTTGAGCAACCCCGGGAAGTAACTCGGTTTGAGAGGCATCGGCTAAATAGGACACCTCTTTTAGGATGGTGCCATCACGATCTAGAAAAACAGTAGGACGGGCTGTCATTGGCTTGCAATACAACACAATATAGATTATCCTAAGCACAATGAAAACATCAAAAAACTACAAAAAACTACTAGAAGAACTGTCGCACGACAGTGGCGACCCATGGATGGTCTTCAAAATCATGGGCGAGTTCGTCGAAGGCTTCGACGCAATGAAAAATGTTGGCCCTTGTGTCTCAATCTTTGGCTCTGCGCGAACTAAGCCGAACAACCCTCACTATAAGATGGGTGTAAACGTTGCAAAAGAATTAGGCAAACGCGGCTTCAGCATAATCACCGGCGGAGGCCCTGGTGCCATGGAAGCAGGAAACGAAGGCGCGCAGAAAATAGGTACTCAGTCAATTGGATTGAACATTGTTTTGCCTATGGAGCAAGACCCAAATCCGTACCAAGACATTGAATTGCACTTTAAATACTTCTTTACCCGTAAAGTTTGCTTTGCTAAATATGCGCTAGCCTACGTCGTTCTTCCAGGAGGCTTTGGCACGATGGACGAATTCTTTGAAGCTCTAACCCTCATTCAAACAGGAAAGATGCGCAACTTTCCAATTATATTAATGGGTAAGGATTACTGGGGCGGCCTAGTGCGTTGGATTAAAAAATCAATGGTTGAAGAAGGAACGATTTCTAAATCAGATCTTGACTTGTTTTATATGACCGATGACCCTTCAGAAGCTGCTGAGGTAATTCAGCGTGCTCTTGAGGAAGGCTCACATGCGCGCCCAGAATGGAAGTTACAAATTGCGCGCGCGCGCCGTCAAGCTTCGCGATTGAATGCGTCGAAGCGTATTGACTCAAGAAAAAACAAGGCGAAGAAGACGTCGCGCAAAAAGAAGAAAGGTTAAATGTCTTCCTCTTTCGCTCTCGACACGAACTCACCAGTTTCAGTCGAAACCTTGATGTATTCTCCGGCATCGACAAATGGGGGGACGCGTACTTCGAGACCAGTTTCGCAAACAGCGCGTTTCTTGTCTTGGGTTACAGTGTTGCCCTTGGCGGCCATTTCGGCCTCTGTCACCAATAAAATAACTGCTACTGGCAAGTCAATGGCGACCGGAGCTGACTCAAAGAATGTCAGAAAAATTTCTTGGTTATCACGTACGAACTTCATCGTGTCACCGACCATATCAGCTTCTAAGAAGTATTGTTCGTAGCTTTCAGCATCCATGAAAACGAAGGACTCTCCTTCCATGTAAGAGAAAGTACAAGCGCGTTTGTCAAGGTGAGCGCGCTCTAAGGTTTCGTCAGAACTCATTCGCATCGACTTTTGTTGGCCCGTACCGTGCTTTTTGAGCTTGATTTGGTTGAAGCTAGAGCCCTTGCCGGGTTTTCTAAATTCGTAATCAGTTACGACCCAGAGTTCGCCTTCGATTACAAGGATTTGCCCCTTACGGCACTGATTTGCTTTGATGGTTACCATGATTTGTTATGGTAGCTATTTTACAGAATGCCCGGCATTAATGTTGCCGGCGGATGCTGCTTGCCGGAATATTTAGAAGTTTTCGGTATTTAGTAATGGTGCGCCTCGCAACACTAGTGCCGTCTCTATCTCGCAATATACGCAAAATTTCTTCATCGCTTAGTGGATGTGACTTGTCTTCGGCGGCAATAATATTTTCAATGCGATCTTGAATTGAAGACCTAGTGCGGGCCGCGCCCTTGGTGGTTTTTTGCCCGCCAGAGAAAAGTGACTTTAGCGTAATAACACCTTGCGGCGTGTGTGCAGATTTCCCGCGAATTGCGCGAGACACCGTCGAAATGTGCACGCCTACTTCATCCGCCACATTTTGCATAGTTAAAGGGCTAAGATACTGTTTGCCGAGCTTGAGATACATTAACTGCTTGTTAGCGAGAACTTTCGATATTTCTAATACAGTGCGTCGCCGCTGACCGATTGCATCAATGCACCCGCGCGCTTTGTCAATCTTGCGTAGAAGGTGGGCGTGCAACTTCTTATTTGCTTTCGTATCCTGCAGAGCCTGGTGAGCAGCTAGTGATAGGCTAATGTCTGGCAAGTAGTCTGTCACCAAGGTAACAGTCGGCTCTTTAGTAGAGTCGTCATCGAGCTCAATTTTTACGTCGGGGGTAATTACTCCATTGTTGTCAGGAGCAAATGCTGCGAAAGGACGCAAGTCGAATAGGGCTAACACTTCAATGCCATGCCGAACATCTTCGATACTCATATTTTCTGCTTTGGCTATTTGCGGAATACGATTCGCAAGAAGGTCATCGAAATGGTTGCAAATAATCGTGCGTGCGTCAACGTGTTCTTCCTCTAGTGCATCGAGTTGTAGCAAAAAACATTCACGCAAGTCGGCAGCACCTAGAGCAGGGTGCGAAATTTCTCTTATTAATTCAAGGCTCGTTTCAAATATCGAAAATTCAATTCCGGTAATTTCAGCCAACTCACTAATGTCTTCAATCAGAAAACCACGATCATCAAGAAATGTTAGAAGGATTTCAGCGGCACGGATGCAGTTAGCGTCTACTTCACGAGTGCGCAGTTCGGAAAGTATTTCGTCGGTGCTCGGTTGGTCGGGGGCTGCAGTGTTTTGGATAAAATCATAGTCATTGCTTTCTCGCTGACCTTTCTCGCGAGTATTTGGAGCAGACTCTAATAGGTTGCCGGCGGTGTCGTATTCGCTAAGATCGGTGTCGTCATGAGAATCAGCATCAGCATCAGCATCACCACTAGGTTGCTCAGCATCAACATCCAAGAAGGGGTTGTCTTCAATTTCTGCAGTGAGGAAATCTAAAAGTTCAGTAGAATTCAACTGCAAGATATGCATCGCTTGAATCATCAGCGGCGACTGTGTTAGGCGCTGCTCCAGGTTCAAGCTTTGGTTGTATTCCATCCGCATAAACCTATTTTAGCATAGCACTGTGTCGCGGTTACAATAGCAGAGTCCAATCATGCGCATCCTACTTGTCGAAGACGAAGCTACTTTAGCTATCCCACTAAGCGACGCCCTGCAAGAGCAAGGGCACGAGATAACTCACATCGCTGACGGCGCAGCCGCGTTGGCATGGCTTAGCAGCAATTTGGTGGATATAGTGGTTAGCGACATCCGCTTGCCACACGGCGACGGAATGCAGGTTTTGCGTCGCGCCCGCCAGCTTCAACCTCCAGCAGAAGTTCTAATAATGACTGGTTTCGCATCAGTCGAGCAGGCAGTGGATGCTCTTAAGCTGGGCGCCTATAACTATTTGCAAAAGCCTTTTACCACCGATGCATTTCTTGGCCACATTGGCAAAATTTGTGAGTTGTGCGAGTTACATAACGAGCTAAACACAATGCGAATGGCTGCCCTTGACGACGTTCTTTTGAGTGGTAAAAGTCTTGAAATAAGTTCTGTAAATAACCGCCTTCAAGAGTGGGCAGACAAAGATTTGACTGTGCTTATCACTGGGCAGAGCGGCACCGGTAAAGAACGTTCCGCGCGTGCACTGCATCAACTTTCATCGCGTTCCGATTTGCCTTTTGTTGCAGTCTCATGTGCTGCCATACCCGAGGCGTTGTTCGAAGGCGAATTGTTCGGTTATAGGAAGGGTGCATTTTCCGGAGCTGATGCAGACCATCCGGGGTTGTTGAAGAGTGTTATGGGCGGAGTATTGTTTTTAGACGACATCGATGATATTCCGTTAAACCTCCAGCCAAAACTATTGCGTGTGTTGCAAGAGTCAGAATATACTCGGCTTGGCGACACCTCGACACAAAAATTCCGCGGCCGTGTGGTCGCAGCAAGCAAGCAATCTCTCCGTGCGATGGCCGACAGCGGAGACTTTCGCGAAGACTTATTCCACCGCTTAAATGTTCTTAATATAGAATTACCTAAATTGAACTCGCGTGTTGACGATATCCCACACTTACTTGCCGACCTGCTTAAAAGATGGGATGCAGAGGGGTGTTATTCTGTCTCCAGTAGCGCAATGAAGCAGCTTGCCACCTATGGCTGGCCAGGTAATGTTAGAGAACTAGAAAATTCGTTACGTCGTGCAATGGTGCTTTCGGGGCGTGCGCGCGTATTGCGCATAGAACATTTTATGCCTGAGACCTTGCAAGATGGTGTTGCCGTAGATGGCGACCTTATTGGTTTGCGCGAAATCACGGCGCGTGCAGAAACAGAGGCTATCCTTAATGCTCTTGAAATTACTACTGGGCGAAAGGCCAAGGCGGCCGAGTTGCTGGGCATCACGCGAAAAGTTTTATGGAGTAAGATGAATGAGTTGGGGCTCGATCAAAGCAAATGAGTAGCGACACCGTAGAGCTCGGTCAGCAGGTTGTTAAACTGCGCGACGAAAATATTTATTGTGTCGCTGATTTACATTTGTGCACAAGCCGCCCTCAAGAAATTGTTGCCTTTGCTAATGAGGTTGACGATTGCTGCGGCAATTATTCTGTGTTGGTTATACTCGGCGACTTGTTCGATGTATATGTGGGGCCTGAAAATTTACGCGCGATTGAATTTGCTCCGATGTTTGCAGCTTTCGACCAGTTTGCCGCTACCGGTAGAGTAATTCTTGTGCGAGGAAACCGTGATGTCTTACTCGAAACTTTTCATGCCGAGAAGTACTCTTTCGAGGTGTGCGATGCTGCCGTGGCAGTTGATGTTAATCAGCGCACTTTATATGTTCATGGCGATGCGTTTTGTACAACTGACGCTGCGTATCAACGGCTGCGCAGAGTGTTACGTAACCGAGTCTTTAGGTTATTGGTGCGCATGTTGCCAGCACGGCTCCGGGCTTACCTCGGCAGCAAGATGCGGAAGGCGTCTACGGCTGAAATTGCGCGTAAAGAAATGAGCGAAATGCAGCTTAATATGAGCGCTATTTCGGCCAGTGCTAGGCAGTTTGAGTGCGGTGTGGTGCGTGTGGGGCACCTGCATCTGGCGCAAATTCAGCAAATCGACCCAAATTGTTCGCTAGAAGTGATTTCTGCGTGGCAGCCACGGTTGACTAGAAGCTAGAAGAGGGTAGAATATTCGACCCAATGGCACAGGTTACACCTTTGGATAGAGTCGCAGTGATTACCCTTGATGGGCACAGTGGCTCTGGCAAAAGTACTCTTGCTAAGCAGCTCGCTGTAGAACTTCAATGGTCTTACATCGATTCAGGTGCTTGGTACCGAGCGCTAACTTGGGCTGTCTTGCAGCGTGGGCATGCTGTCGATGATTCGGCGCAGGTGTTGCAAGTGCTCTCTCAAATAGAATTGACATCAGACAGTAACGGAATCGTTAGCGTTGACACGAGGGTTTTGCGTGATGAATTACGCACTCCTCTTATTGACAAAAAAGTTTCTTCAGTTGCTGATCACTTTGACGTTCGCGACGCATTAAATGAAAAAATGCGCGCGTCACTTTCTTCTGAAAATGTTAAAGGTGTTGTTGCTGACGGGCGCGATGCAGGCACAATAATCTTTGCCGACGCCCCGATGAAAGTGTTTGTTGAAGTCCCTCTTGAGGTTCGCGCTCAACGGCGCTACCAACAGCAACGGCTCTTAAAGTCAGATGTCACCCTTTCCCAGGTGCAGGACGCAATGTCTCAACGAGACTGTCGCGACGCGCACCGTGGAAACGCAGCTCCTCATCCTACTGATGAGAGCTTCATTCTTGATAATTCAAATCAATCAGTCGAGCAAGCGGTCGGACGCCTGTTGACTTGGCATAAGCAAATTTTTGCTACCAAGTAAGTGACTTTTTCTCCGAAACCCAAAATCCAATTTAAATCATGGTCTCAAAAGACCTCATCAGACGTTACGACCTCACTGACGAAGAACTAGATCGTCAGTTATCAGAAGCCCTCGGCACAATCGAGACTTCAGCCATCAGCGAAATGATTGGCGACAAAGTAGGCGACGTAGAACGTGACCAAATCGTCACAGCAACCGTACTAAGTGTTGAAGAAGATCACGGCGTTGTTCGTGTTGACATCGGCGGCAAGGCAGAAGCTCCATTGCGCTTCGCTGAGTTTGAAGGCGAACTTCCCAGTATAGGTGAAACACTCGAAGTGTATTACCGCGGCGATGACCGCCAAACGAATGTACCTGTAGTTTCTAAGCGCGACGCTGACCGCGAGCGTGCCTGGGCAAAAATCGTTGGTGTATACAGCCCTGGCGATGTTATTGATGGTCACGTGCAGAAGCTCATCAAAGGTGGCTTGATTGTGGCAATCGATGGTGTAGAAGTGTTTATGCCAGCCTCGCAAATCGACATCCGTCGTGTTGCTGACCCATCAGAGTTTGTTGACACCATCATCCAAGCTAAAGTAGTTAAGATAGACGAAGAGCGTCGCAACATTGTGATATCGCGTCGCCAACTACTCGAAGAAGAGCGTATCGAAAAGCGTGTTGCTCTACTCGAAGAAATCGAAGAAGGCCAAACACGTGTTGGCGAAGTCAAGAACATTGCCGATTTCGGCGCGTTCGTCGACCTCGGCGGCATGGACGGCTTGCTTCACGTTACCGACATGTCATACGGGCGCATCAAGCATCCGCGTGAAATGGTTAAGATTGGCGATAAAATTGAAGTGCTTGTCCAGTCAATCGACCGTGACCGCAATCGCGTTGCTCTCTCATTGAAAGCTCTTACTAAAGACCCATGGGAAAATATCGATAACGTGTTCCCTGCCAAGTCTGTCCACAAAGGACGCATCGCCAACATCGTGCCTTACGGCTTGTTCGTTGAGCTGCAGTCTGGTGTCGAAGGTTTGGTTCACGTTACTGAACTTTCATGGACTCAGAAAAATCCAAACCCTGAAGCTGAATACACGAAGGGTGACGAGATAGATGTTTATGTTAAGGCAATTGATTTTGAGAAGAAAGAAATGTCTCTATCAATACGCGAAGTTGAGTGTAACCCTTGGCAGCGCATTGCTGACCACTACGCTCCAGGTACTGTTATCGAAGCTACAATCAAAAACCTTGCTACCTATGGTGCATTTGTTGAGATTGAAGAGGGTATTGACGGCTTGTTGCACAACACCGACTTCCACTGGACTCGCAAGATTCAGCATCCATCAGAAATCGTCAAGAAGGGCGACCGTCTGCAGTGTGTAGTTCTTAACGTAGATCTTGATAAGCAGCGCATCTCTCTAGGCATGAAGCAGCTTACTAAGAATCCATGGGAAGACTACATCCCTACTAACTACCACGTTGGCGATATGTTGTCTGGCGAAGTTACTAAACACATCGCTGCTGGTTGCTTTATCAAGCTCGAAGATGATCTTGAGGCATTCTTGCATTACAGCACGCTTCCACAAGAGTGGCATGAGTCACCTGCAACTAATTGCCTAGTTGGCCTGAAGGTTGAGGTGCGTATTGTTCGCGTTGACTGTGGCGAAGAGCGTATTGGCCTAAGCTTTATTCACGCAGAGTTCGGTGAGAACGATGACGTGCGTAAAAATTGGGCTGAAGCGCAAGAGGCTAAAGCCGTGAAGAAGGCTGCTAAGAAGGCTGCTAAGGAAGCCGCCAAGGCTGCTGCTGAAGAAGAGGCACCTGCTGCTGAAGAAGAGGCACCTGCTGCTGAAGAAGATGCACCTGCTGCTGAAGAAGAGGCACCTGCTGCTGAAGAAGATGCACCTGCTGCTGAAGAAGAT
>Ga0233427_10002595_pt1 | contig 16857 bp, 18 predicted proteins | sample SI_118_April2016_5_FD_179885 | JGI IMG/M metagenome (GOLD analysis project Ga0233427, IMG submission 179885) | Seawater microbial communities from Saanich Inlet, British Columbia, Canada - SI_118_April2016_100_MG | ecosystem: Environmental > Aquatic > Marine > Inlet | place: Canada: British...
AAAAGGATCTCCAGTAATTAATCGTGGACCATACAACAGTTGCCGGAGTTACATGTTTTAAATCATCATTGTACGTTCCAATATGAGCCATGGACAAAGTTGTCAAATCAACAATTTCATCACCGACCATTGTTTTCGGATCCCAGGATTCATGGTCAACAATAGGTGTTCCTTGCAAAATTGCATGATCATGCATTACTGCTTCAATTAATTTATCGGGATTTTCAGTTGTTAGGTATTCCTCTAAACAGTCAAGAGCAATTAGCTTAAAAGGGTTATGGCTATGGTAGGCCTCTCCTTTATCGTTCATAAGCTGGACATTACCTCTAGCTTGAGGCCTAAATAAAACTTTTTCTCTTAAGCCTTCAGGAAAAACCAATGCCAAAGTAGTTTCTTGTGCTTTTTGTTCTCTAAAATCTATACCTTGCATCCCTTTATATTACTCAACTTTTTGATTATAGCAATCATTAATTAATAAAAATTTCTTATATCTCGTTTTTCATTTATAATTAGTGGGATGTCTAGTCCTAAAGAGAAATTATTTTTTGCTTTGTTGTTCCTCACAATTTTTTTAATTATGGCTTATTCTTTATTTAAAATAACTGAAACTTCAGGGAAAATTTAGCTTTTTCCGTCCCAAAAATCTTTACATTTAGTCCACAACTCAGATCTAGACTTCTTTCTTGTGGCCTTATCATTTAAATTCAGACATCCCAATATTAGACCAAACAAATTAATAGTGAATCTATAATATACTAATAGTTTCTGCCTACCCTCAGGATATGTCATTAAAAATAATCCATATACTAAAAGAAGTGGGGAAAGAACTACGAATGCAAAAGGAAGCGAAAGAATAAAAAGTATAATCCTATTAATTGTTTTTCTCAGCTTAGTTGACATTAAATTATATTTCAAACTCTAATTGTTTATTTTGCCTAGAAACATCTTCTTTCTTCTTGGAGTCTCGGCTATCTGTTAAAAAAGGCCCGGTATCATTCTTTAGAATACTGAGTATATGATCATAGTCTTTTAGGGAATTTTCATATCTTAGGTAATCAGGCATCATCTGTTCAACTTTAAGCCAATAATCAGATGAATGATTCCTAATATCCATATGTGCCAATTCATGTACAACCAAATAAGCAATTACTTCAGGTGGAACAAGTACAACTCTCCAACTAAAGTTTAAATTGCCATCTCCCGAACAAGATGCCCATTGAGAAAACGAGTCTTTTATTATCACCTTTTTATATGGAACCTTATAGAGACTAGAAAACCTATCTGCTACCTCCGATATATAATCTCTAGCTCTATCTTTGTACCAATCAATAAAGAACTTGTTAGCGAACTTTAGATAATTTTTTGACAAATAAAATGTTCCATCTCTATAAGACAGTGGTACTGGATCATTATCAATGGTTTTTAATTTTCTCTCAATTCCGAGATATAAGAATTTCTCACCATCTTCATACTTTTTGTGAAGATCATTAAGATATTTAGCTTTTGCTATTTGCTGTGTCCTAAGAAGCCAAAATTTCTTGGATTCAATTATTTCCTCAATCCTTTCTATGGATTCTTCCAATGGGGCGCGAACAATTATATGGCCTTCTACGGAAACTTGAATTTCGGTGCTCTTTCTCTCGGTTCTTATAATTTGGTCTACTTTAACAGACATTTGAGCTCACTATAACAAAAATAAAGTAAAAACTCTACTCTTTTTTAGTAAAAAGATTAAAGAAGGACTATGGTAATAACGGTCAATAAGAGTCCGAACACAACACCAACTACAGTTCCCTTTAAAGTTTCACTTTCTGCCTTACTAAGTTTTGGTGGTATTGGGAGCTTGTCAGTATCCAATATTTCAAACAACGGAACATGAGAAAGAATAATGAAAGTTGGTATTCCTATTGCTACGGCCATTATTACAAACTTTCCTATTAAAGGAACAGTCTCATAGAAAACTATATTCTCAGCCCCAGCATTTACAGCTAAAAGAAAAAAGAAGAATAGAATTTTTGAGTTATATAATCTCATATATTTAGATTGAATTATAATTCTAAATATAGGAAAATCAACTTATGCCATCTTGTTGTTTACAAATATATCAAAAACTTTCACATTTCAAGGCAGACAAGGATTACTGGGTTGAATACACAGATTTTTATGAGCGCTTTTGGGGTGGTCCAACCTCACCTTATGGTTTGTGGTTTGGTAATGAATATGGAACGTTCCAGAATGCGTTATGCGAACAATTGAATATCAAAGAAAACGAAATCAAAGAATGTCTCTTTATTAAAGAGGATCATGAGAACTTCATTTGTCCAAATAACGAACCAGACGATACTCCTTTCTCTTTCCTGGTCGACAACCTTATACCAATCCACTGGTTCTTCATGTTTAAAATCAGTCAGAAAAAAGTATTTAAAACACATTGGGGTTTTGGTGCAATCCACTATAAAAGCAGCCTTATAGCGGCTATAGAATCAATCAATTATTTCGACTCTATTGTAAAGAAAGTACAAGTTGAAGACTTAGAACTTAGAAAGTATGTTGATGTCATCCAACAAGATCTAAAAGACTTAAACAAATGGGCACACAAGTTTCCCTCTGATAGTATTATTATTTTAAACTATGGAGACTTACTTGCCTCCTTTCCTATGACCAGTCTCGATAAAGAAGATTCTGTCAAAATAGTATCAGATTTTAAATCAGAGCTAACAAATTCAGAGTTTAAAAATGCAAAAGACTTGTTTAAATTCTTATTAGAGCGTTGGACAAAGATAGAGTTCGCTAACCAGAAAGACTTGAGTAAGTCATCAAATTAGTTCTTTTATTTTACTCATGGGTATTAATTTAGGGGGCACCAAGAGCTCGTTTTCATTCTTAACAAAATCATTTTTATACTCTAGGCTCCACTTGTAGCTCAAAAAATACTGGGTAATAATTAAAGCCAAATCTTTTGTATTCTTAATCCTTGACCATTCAGAAATCTTACTTTCTAAAGGAATTATTTTAGCCTTAGCGGGGTTAAATAGAACTCTTAATGAAAAATTCCGCTCCTCTACAGATTGTGGCTTAAGTTCTTTCTTAGCTGTCCTTAACATTTTATATATATACTTAAAAGTTCCAGCAATATGTTCTTTGTTGAACGGTATGGAATTCTTTGACTTTTTATAAGAGTTGTAGTCGCCTAGACCTAAAGCAAACTCTTTAAGACTTAACTTGTCTTCAACACTTGGATATTTAGATTGCAACATCCAAGCAATCACTTGATATCTAACAACTGGATGGTCTAATATGCACGGCTGCTCTTTGATGGCAAGAGCAAGATAAAGAGGTTTCTTTGTTTCCTGAAAATCACTAAAATATTTACAGAAGAAAAGCCAGGACAAAATCCCTGTCTTTCCAACATGGACCTGCTCAACGAACTCCTTTAAAGCAACAAAAAAACTATCGCTTAAAATCTCAGAATCAATCCAAATATCTTTTTTATTTTTTCCGGCCATTATTTTAGAATTATACCATCTATAAAAAAGTAACGCTCAGATATTTAAATCATCTTCATTCTCATAGAAATTGACTGAAATGTAGTCCTATATTTGTTGGCAAGAATGTGAAGAACTATTTTATCAATTGAATCTACTTCATAAAATTCCTTAGTGGCTATAGAACCTGAATATGGAGCATAAGATTTGTGATATCTAGTGGCAAAAATCCCTAAAGCCTCATCAATAATAAGAGTATTAATATATTTGGACAGCATAATTGGGGATGACTTTTTTCTTTTCTTTGAATCCAACATGAACGGATAGAATCTTATAAAAAATTTATCAATTTTACTTCTTAATGAAAGAAACTCGGACAAAAGCTTGGAATCAGTAGGAAAGTTCTCTGCGTCTGGACCAAAATATACAAGTTTAGACAATGAGCCTGAGGATGCAGCTGTAAATATAGCCTTTAACCAGTTCTTAGCCTCTGTCCATCTATCAAAATTTTTCTTAGAAGACAGTAAAGTGTTCGAATTTTCCAAATCATTCAGAACAGACTGTAATAGATTTATAATAATTTTTACTTTTGACTCTCTTTCTAAAGTTAGTTCATCCTTCCAACCTTTTACATAACTCTCATCATATAGTATTCGTGGTTCAAGTTTAATCTGGTCAATTATTGACTCTAAGAGCTCCGTCTCTTTGAGTATATCGGGATAGTATTTCTCTTTATAATATTCAACACTTACAGAAATATCCTCTAAATTCGAAACCTTTGTTAACAACTTTTTCTTCATTTTCTAAAGACTTGGCTTTATCATTGTTTTAGGATCTAAGATCCTAGACGCTTCCTTCTTTTTTAGAATTTTATTCTCATCAACTACTTCTCTAACTGTCTTATTTTCATTAAAAGCTTTTTTTGCAACTGCGGCAGCTTTATCATAGCCAATAACAGGTGCTAAGCTGGTGCACATAGCTAAACTTTTTTCAATAGTGCCCTCACATTGTTCTTTATTAGCCTCTATTCCAGATATGCAATCTTTAGCAAAGGCCAGTGAAGCGTTAGATAAAATCTCTACAGATTCAATCATATTATGAGCCATTACCGGCATCATGACATTAAGTTCAAAGTTTCCTGATTGACCAGCTATTGAAATAGTTGAATCGTTCCCTATAACTTGCGCGCACACTTGAGTTACTGACTCTGCAAGTACAGGATTAACCTTGCCTGGCATAATTGATGAACCAGGCTGAATTGCAGGAACAGAAATCTCACCAAAGCCACATCTAGGTCCACTACCAAGCCATCTAATATCATTTGCAATCTTCATTAAAGAAGTTGCTAATGTTTTTAATGCTCCGCTAGTCAGGACTAAAGCATCTTTAGATGCTTGAGCCTCGAAATGATTAGAGGCTTCCTTGAATTTAATTCCTACTTTTTTAGAAATCTCTAATGCAACCTTCTTTCCAAACTTGGGGTGGGAGTTGATACCTGTTCCGACAGCGGTTCCTCCTTGCGCTAATTCTGACAGATTGACAGAAGCTTCTTTAATAAAGCCTATAGATCTAGAAATCATACTGGAGTAACCTCCAAATTCCTGGCCCAACGTTATGGGTGTAGCATCCTGAAGATGAGTCCTGCCAATTTTAAAAATTTTGTCAAATTTTCTTGCTTTCGATGCTAGCTCTTTCTCAAGCGTCTTAAGATTGGGAATAAGAGAATTTAGAATTAGGCTATAAACGGATATATACATCGCAGTAGGTATTACATCGTTGCTAGACTGGCATAAATTTACATGATCATTTGGGTGAACTTTCGTTTTACCTTTGATAAACTTGTTAGCCAAAGTTGCTATAACTTCATTAGCATTCATATTGGAAGATGTTCCCGACCCTGTTTGAAAAATATCTACAACAAACTCGGTATCATGCTTACCACAAATCACTTCATTTGCGGCCTTCATAATAGAATTCCCAACATCAGCAGAAATTAATTTTAGACTTAAATTGGTTTTAGCAGCTGAGAACTTAATAACACCTAACGCTTCAATAAAAGATCTATTAAATCTAAGTTTACTTATTGGAAAATTTTCAACTGCCCTTGCAGTCTGAGCCCCATATAATGCATCTTTCGGTACGCTCATTTGCCCCATTGAATCAGATTCTTTTCTAAATTTTTTTTTAATCATAAATAGACTTCCTTTTATTTGATAATGTGATAATTTTAACTTATTGTTAGCGACATTAATATTAATTTTAAATTATTATTGATAAAAGTTAAAAAAAACAATTGGAGAATTAGAATGAGTAATGTAAAAGAAGGAAATGATGGAAATTTTAAAAGTATGGTCTTAGATTCTGAACTACCTGTACTTGTAGATTTTTGGGCTCCATGGTGCGGTCCATGCAAAATGCTTGCACCAACTTTAGAAGAAATTTTAAATGAAAACCATGACAAATTATCCATAGTGAAGATTAATATTGACGAAAATCAAGAAATGGCAGCGAAGTATGGAATCAAGAGCATTCCAACTATGCTAATCTTTAATAAAGGTGAATTGAAGAATCAACTCATTGGCTCAATGCCAAAAAAAGATATTGAAGATGTACTTTTGAAGGAGCTGTAAATGCCAAAGTATATAATGCTTAGCAATTTGACCGACGAAGGACGAAAAACAGTTAAGATGCGTCCAGAGAGAATAAAAGAAGTAAATGACGAAATAGAAAAAATGGGTGCGAAAGTATTAGAACAATACGCAGTGCTCGGAGAATATGATTTTATCAACATACTAGACGCCCCTGACAACGAAACAATTTCTAGGATCTCTATCGAATTAGGGTCAAGAGGTACCATTCAACTAATTACACTTGCTGCTATACCTATTGATGAACTAGAAGTTTCTCTCCTTCATGAATAAAATTAAGATAATGGTAGCTTTAAATTTACAAATAGTCCGTTGTAAATATATTTATCTATATCTCCACAAAAAGGCTCAAGGTATTCGACGCTAAAATCTAAATTTTCTACTATTCTGAATTTAATCGATGTAACTCCATCGATATTTGATTGTTCTTCAGTCTTCTTATCTAAGAATTTTAAATCAAAATCTAAATTATATTTTTTATTTACAGACTTAAATAAACTGATTTTGGTATCATAGACAAGAAAAAGCTCTTGAGAATCATTACTATATTCTTCAGAGTTAAAGAAGACTTCAGAGCTAAAGCTAAAGCTAATTAGATTGTTACCGATATAAAATTTAGGCGTCAATATAGTTGAATCATGCAACACTTCTTTGAGTATTAATGAGTTGGAATGCGACTTCTCTAGCCTATTCTTCTTATCGCCCCACACGCTAGCTGTAGGAAGATTCAGACCAATATCATAACCAAAATATATATTATCATCTTCAATTAAAACCTTGTTTAAACCAATTTCAGCATTACCTATCTCGAAACCATTATCGACAACATTGTACTCTTTATCATTTCCATCATAGGCACCTGACCAAGGAAATCTAAATCTCAAACTCAAATCTCTTTCAGTATTTATAAAATCAGCACTTAAAGCATAGATTATATCAACCCCACCTCCACGATACTGCTTGACGTTGAAAATATTTGAATTAACGCTAACTCCACTTAAAGAAAGCAATGTGCTGTGACCACCATGGTCTCTATACTTGAAAGGTTTATATATCATAAATGTTCCCGATAACGGATTGATAAAACCAAGACTTCCTTCATCGAGGAACAACCTTGTTGGATTTATAAGATATGAAAGGGTCTTTTTTAATTTAGAGTCTGAGCCTGATAGCTTTTTATTTATTTTCTCGAAATAAAGACCTAATGGTATCCCTAAACCTGGCGTTACTATCAGGTCTACGACTGATGGTTTTTCTACTGTGCCTTCAATTGTGAATTCCCATAAGGTACTTTGAATAATTGTCCCCAAAAAGGCATCATTCTTATCGTATCCCAAGTCACGGTAAACTTGATAATAAAGAGCACCAAAGTATGGATGATATATATAGTTTGTAGCAAAACTATCACCATCATTTATTTCTGGATTAAGAATATTCTTACCCCATTTCTTAGCATTTGTATCAAAAATTTTAGAGTCCTTGTTTCGAACGTAAAGGATTCTACCTCCCCATAGGAAAGAATTAATTGCTACTGTATCTTTCAAGAAAACTCTTTCATTCTTCTTTATAGTAGAATCAGTGCCTGAGAAAGATTGAGAAGTTAAGAAGAAGAGAAAAATAAGAAAAAATAAATTCTTCATCACTGTATTCTCTTTATCATCATAATGGCTCTATTGAGCCAGGTGAACTCTTTTGATAGGTCCAAGCAATTTTGAGATAAGTCTTTAGATAGCTTTTCATTATTAATTACTAAATTTAAAGCATTATTCAAAGCCTCTGTTGAGCTAGGGTCAACTAATATTGAATTTATATTATGAGATAAAATTCGCGATATAGAAGGTAAATCCGAAGCTATAATAGGTTTGCCAGAAGCTAAATACTCAAATAATTTTATAGGTGATGAATAATCAAATGCCATTGAACCACCCTTAATTGTGAAATCAGAAGAATAAGGTATTAAAAGAACATCTGATACTGCAAGATAATTTGGAATATCTACATTCTTGACATGTCCTGTAAGGAGTACATTTTCCTGATTTGGCTCAACCAGGTCAGCATAAGTATTATTATCTGAGTCCTCTCCACCAACAACTAGAAAGAAAATGTCTTTGTTAATTCTGGAGAGCTCAATAATTTTCTCAATACCCCTGCCCTTGTAGGTATTTCCCACATAAGAAGCAACGATGCTATCCTTAGGAATATGCAAATCTTTTTTAAATTCACTTATATCCCTATTTGGTTTAAATGTTTTGAGATTTACCCCATTATGTAAGACTTGAAGTTTTTTTGTAAAACCAAAATTTTCCTCTAGATTTCTTTTTGTTCCCTCTGAATTGCAAGAAATCTTTACTATATTTGTTGCTTTAATAAACCTTTTAATAGCAATCTTAGATAAATAATTTACCGCAGGATGGTGAATATCTACAATGATATTAGGCTTAAAAAAAGATGCAAAATATGCGAAAGTAATATTTCTAGTAATTATCAAGTCATAATTATCTACTGAAAACATTTTAAAGAAGGACAAAAGCCCATGAAGCATATGCCTAAGTGGTCCTCTCTTTAGACCAAAAGTTCTGTTGATTTTAAACTTATTGCTAACATTATAATAACTAAAAAAATAATCGACTTCTTCAATCTCTATAGGCAAAACAAGCTCAACATCATGGCCTAATTCTGCAAAAGCTTCACACATTCTGGCAACATGTATTGAACTAGCGCCTTCCCCAAATAGTTGAGGACTACCTATATAAAAAATATTCATTACTAATATATTATTGATTAATTGATTAATAAACAATACTTATTTAAGATTTGGTTTATATAGTTATGAAAATTGTTAAAGGCTTTAGGGACATACTTCCTTATGGAAGTACTAATTCTGACTCATCATACACTTGGACTTCTATAACTAATCAATTAAGAGATGTAATGTCGTCCTACAATTTTCAAGAAATAATAACCCCAGTTGCCGAATATGATTCAACCTTCAAGACAGGAATTGGAGAAGATACTGACATAGTCTCGAAAGAAATGTATGAATTTACTTTAGATAAAGACAACAAAGAAACCTCAAAGAATCAAATCTTAAAATATTGCTTAAGACCTGAAGGGACTGCTCCTGTCGTTAGGAGCTTGATTGAGAACTCACTAGATAAAATAAGAAGTGTTAATAAGCTCTACTATTTGGGCCCAATGTTTCGTTATGAAAGATCTCAAAAAGGCAGATACAGGATGTTTCATCAGATTGGTGCAGAGTTGATAGGATCAAATGAGATATTGTATGAAGTTGAAATACTCAGCCTAGCTGAAAAATTAATAAAAACACTAGAGATTAAAAATTTTACTTTTCAAATCAACTCTATTGGAAACAAAGAAAGTTTAGATAATATTCGAAGTGCTATTTTAGCTTTTGGAAAGAAGAATAAAAATTCAATAGATGAAAAAGACTATAAAATCCTAGAAAAAAATCCATTGAGATTCCTCGATAAGGCTATTCATAAATATGCCTTTAAAGATATACCGAAGACAATAGACTACATAGACAAAGAATCTATGAATAGATTCAAGCTCTTAACCAAACTCTTAGATGATATAAAGTTTAATTACAAAATCAACAATCAACTTGTAAGAGGGATTGATTACTACAATGATCTAGTATTTGAAGCAACCTCTTCCGATTTAGGCGCGCAAGACGCACTACTTGCAGGTGGACGGTATGACACACTTATTCAGAAATTTGGCGGGAAATCTAATGAATCAATTGGTTTTGCAGCTGGAATTGAAAGATTAATATTAGCTATGAATAGGAAAAATAAATACGAAAGCTCAATTGACTTCTTCATCATATACAAAGAAGAAGAAACAATAGAAGAATCATTGAAGCTTGCTTTGAAACTTAGGAATCTTGGTATAAAGGTTGAGATTGATTTAGAAAGAAGGAGCTTCACCAAGCAAATTAAACTAGCTGATAAATCTAGGTCAAAAAAAACTATAATTATATCAAAAAATAACTTAGATAAAGCCTTAGTTGTTGTTAAAGATATGAACTCAGGTGAAGAAGACTCTGTAAATATAGAGAATAATCTTGAATTCCTAATAAATCAGCTTAAAGTATAAGCCAATGCTAAAAAATAAATTTTTTTATGGCTGGGTAATTGTCTTTGCAGCTATTTGTCTGGTCTTCTTAGACGGACTACTTCTTTACTCTTTTGGTGTTCTACTACCTTCGATTCAAGCAAAATTTGAAATGTCTAAAGCTGCAGTGAATTCTATATTTGCAATAAGATGTATTGTCTTTGCATTTTCTATGATTTTATTTGGCAAACTAATTGACAAACATAGGCCCGAGAAAGTAATTTTTCTTGGTGGGCTAATTACTGCAATTGGATTGTTCTTCACAGCTTATTCAGATACTAAACTTACTCTTTTTTTAAACTACGGAGTTCTCACAGGTCTAGGTGATGGGGCCTTTTATATCCCAGCTGTAGCTATTGTTCAAAGATGGTTCAACAAGAGAAGGGATTTTGCTGTAGGTCTTGTTACAGCAGGTGTTCCCATTAGCGGTTTAATGATTAATCCTTTATCAGCCTGGATATTAAGTGTGTCAACATTGGAGACAACCTTAATGTCATTAGCAGGAATTACCTTAATATGTTTACTTCCAGCATTCCTAATGAAACAAGACCCAGGAGAAATGGGACTTACGCCATATGGGGGCCCTTTTCCAAAATCTGATGATGATGAATCTAACAATTGGGAAACCAAAGAAGCTACAAAGACAAGTGCCTTTGTAATACTTTACGTTCTACTCTTTCTTGGAATGCTATCTTTTCTTATTGTTGTAACACTTCAATTTGATTATGCCATCAGTAATAATTTGAATCTTCTTGCTTCATCAATAGCGCCAGCTTCAATTGCGGCGGGTAGTTTTTGCGGTCGTCTTGTAACGGGATATTTAGCAGACTCTATAAATAGAAATAAAATCCTGTTTTCTGTTTTTCTTGGTCAAGGTCTTTCAGTCTTAATACTGCTAAATGGAAACTCTCTTTTGCATTATTCTCTGTTTGGTTTTTTCTTTGGTTTTTCATATGGTGGCTGGATTCCTATATTTCCAAGCCTGCTAAAAGATTTTTTTGGAAAGAAACATGTGGGTCAGATTTTTGGTGTTTTTGGAACTGGTTTCTCAATATCTGCTATCATAGGTCCACCTTTAGCTGGTTATCTAGTGGATGAATTTAATACATACAACTATGGCTTCTATGTATGCATAGTCGCATGCATAATTGCTGCAATGATGGCCTTATTGATTAAAAAACCAATAAAAGGCTAAATTTACTATATAATATTCTAATGTTCGGATTAGGTTTTACAGAAATAGTATTCGTTTTTCTTGTCTTTATTTTGCTGTTTGGTCCTGACGAGATACCTAACATTGCTAAGAAATGCGGTAAATTTTATAGAAATATAACCAATATGAAAGATGAAATTAATGATACTGTAAACAAAGAGATTAACGATATAAAAGAAATAACAAAGAAGTGATTATATATCCAAATTAGAAACATAAAGTGCATTGTCTTCTATAATCTTCTTTCTAGGCTCTACCTGGTCACCCATTAAATCTTCAAATAAGTTTCTTTCCTTTGTATCCTGCTCAATATCTTCAATTTCCGCAATTGTAACTTCTCTTAATACTCTCAACGAAGGATCAAGGGTGGTCTCCCAGAGTTGCTCTGGATTCATTTCACCTAAGCCTTTATATCTCTGAATAGAATAACCTTTTTTACCTATTTCACTTAGCTTATCTAAAAGTAAGTCTAAATTTATGAATTCATATTTTTCTCCAGACTTAGATTCTAATATTAATGGGAAATTAAGCTTATCAATACTAATAGAGTACTCTTTTACTGCTTTCTGGAGAAGTTGTGACTCTAAAGATTTTGAAGTAATTATCGTATCTTTAATTCTACCTTGATTTTTAACTGAGAAAGTCAGTGAACCACTTGAGTCTTTACGACATATATAATCGTCTAAGGGCTTTTCTGTCTTCAATCTTTTTATTTCTTTTATAGATGCTTTTTCAAGCTTTGAAATATTTAAATCCTCTAATTCTCCTAAGATTGGTATAATAATATTTAGGATTCTTATATCCATCCCTGATCTTTCTAGATTATCTAAATAGACCTTATGTCTCCTAAAATGAGCAATACTTTTCAGTAAATCATCTTTGGTAATCTTATTCTTGCTAAAACTTTCATCAGTAATAAGTTCGTTAATTGAATTCTCCAAGAGAAAGTCGTTCAAGCTATCCTCATCCTGCAAATAAATATCCTTACTGCCCTTCTTAAGCTTAAAGAGAGGAGGTTGTGCAATAAATAATTTTTTCTTTCTAATTAGTTCTTTATAATGGTTATAGAAAAAAGTTAGCAGCAAAGTTCTTATATGCGAACCATCAATATCTGCATCAGTCATCAAAATAATTTTACCGTACCTAAGTTTTTCAATATCTATACCGTTATCCTCATCGCTGTCCGCTGTAACGACTGGTGCTCCCACTCCCATTGCTGTAATCAAAGTGCCAATCTCATCATTACTTAAAACTTTATCTAGTCTAGCTTTTTGAACATTTATAACTTTTCCTTTTAATGGAAGAACTGCTTGAGTTTTTCTATCTCTTCCCTGCTTTGCCGAACCTCCAGCTGATTCTCCTTCAACAATAAAGAGCTCTGATTTTTCAGGATCTTTTTCTTGGCAATCAGCTAATTTCCCAGGCAATGAACCTAAGTCTAGAGCACTTTTTCTTCTTGTTAAATCTCTTGCTTTTTTTGCTGCTTCTCTTGCTTTCGCCGCATCAATAGATTTGCCAACTATTTTCTTTGCTTGTGAAGGATTTTTTTCAAAAAAATCTCCTAAAAAGTCGTTCATTAGTGACTCTACAATTCCTGAAGTCTCTGAATTTCCAAGTTTGGTTTTAGTCTGTCCCTCGAATTTAGGCTCTGGTACCTTGATACTCACTACAGCACCCAGGCCTTCTCTTGTATCATCCCCTGTTATTTGAATACTTTGATTCTTGAAGAGATTCTGATCTTTTGCATACTTATTAATGGACCTAGTTAAAGCACTTCTAAATCCACTGAGATGAGTACCACCTTCAATAGTATTGATATTATTAACATAAGAGTAAACATTTTCTGAGTATCCTTCATTGTATTGAATTGCTATTTCTACAACGGTGCCGTCCTTAGCTCCTTTAATAAAAATTGGTTTGGAATTTACTGTTTTTTTACCTTTATTAAGGTGCTCTACAAAGGAATTAATTCCACCCTTGTATAAAAACATTTCGGACTTATCAACTCTTTTATCGTTAATTTCTAACTTTAATCCCCCATTTAAAAAAGCTAATTCTCTAATCCTGTTACACAAGTAATCAAAATCAAATTTAGGCTCAAAATCATATCTTCCATTAGTATTAATAACAGGTTCGAATATCTTACTATCAGGTTTAAATGTAATTTTTGAACCAGTCTTCGATGATTTTTTTATAGACTTAAGTTTTGAGGCAACTTTTCCAAACTCATACCTTTGATGCCAAACAGCACCATCACGAGAAATCTCTACTTCTAGAAACTCGGACAAAAAATTTACAACTGTGACGCCAACTCCATGAAGTCCGCCTGAAACAGCATAAGTCTTAGAATCAAATTTACCCCCAGCATGTAACGTGGTTAAAATAACTTCGACAGCAGGTTTCTTTTTTTGTGGATGGATATCAACAGGAATCCCTCGTCCATTATCTTCTAGTGAGATACTTTCATCTTCGTTGATAATAATATCTATTTTGTCACAAAATCCTGCCAAAGCTTCATCTACACAATTATCAATAACTTCAAAAACTAAATGATGAAAGCCTCTTTTTACTACATCTCCAATATACATCCCGGGTCTCTTCCTAACGGCTTGGAGACCTTCCAGAGCTTGAATAGATTTAGCATTATAGTTGTTTTTAGTAACGATTTTTTTTTCAGGTGCCATAATTGTTATTTGAATTTTAACATGCAGTTAGCTTAATAAAAGCCCTAATCTTTCATTCTTGGCAAGGTAATCCCTGTTTGATTCTGGTACTTGCCTTTTTTATCTGCGTAGGAAATATCACACTCCTCATCCCCTTCAAAAAATAGTACTTGAGCTATACCCTCATTCGCATATATTCTCGCAGGGAGCGGTGTAGTATTGGAAATCTCTAGAGTGACATGGCCTTCCCATTCAGGTTCGAAGGGAGTAACATTCACGATGATGCCGCATCTTGCATATGTAGATTTTCCCACACAAACTGTCACAGTACTTCTAGGTATTCTAAAATATTCCACAGTCCTTGCTAAAGCAAAAGAATTTGGAGGAATTATGCATTCATCACCAACGATTGTTACAAAAGATTTCTCATCAAAGCTTTTAGGGTCAACTACAGTATTGTATACATCAGTAAATACTTTAAATTCATTACTTACTCTAATATCATAACCATATGACGAAACACCATAGGAAATTGCGCCATTAGTAGTTTGTTTTTCAACAAAAGGTTCAATCATCTTGTTTTCAAGTGACATTTTTCTTATCCAGTGATCAGGTTTAATTCCCATTTAATAATCCTCCAAGATTTAAACTAAAATTGTTTTAAAAACTTTAAATCATTTTGATAGAAATATCTAATATCTGTAATACCAAACTTTATCATAGCTAACCTTTCGATACCCATCCCAAAAGCTAGGCCGGCATACTCTTTCGAGTTATAGTTTACTGATTCAAAGACTTTGGGGTTCACCATTCCACATCCAAGAACTTCCATCCAAACTTTGGAGCCATTCTTATCTTTCCATTCAATATCGAGTTCTGCACTAGGTTCTGTAAAAGGAAAATAGCTAGGTCTGAACCTAGTCTTGATACTATTGCCAAAAAACCTGGAAATGAATTCATTAAGAACTCCTTTTAAATTAGCAAAGGTGATAGATTTGTCAACCAAAAGCCCTTCTATTTGATGAAACATTGGCGTGTGAGTTACATCGCTATCACATCTATAAACTTTTCCGGGAGAAATTATCTTAATTGGTGGATTATTACACTCCATAATTCTAACCTGCATTGGGGAGGTATGTGTTCTAAGCAAATTACCTTCGCCCAAATAAAAAGTGTCTTGCATATCTCTTGCAGGGTGATCCTCGGGGATATTTAAAGCCTCAAAATTATAATGATCTGATTCAATTTCGGGACCCTCAAAGACCTCAAAACCAAACTGAGTAAATATCTTTACAATTTCTTCTGAAACTAAAGAGAGAGGATGGATAGATCCATTCGAACTACCTTTAGATGGCAAGCTAATATCAATTTTCTCCTCAGCAAGCTTTTTGTCAATTGCCAATCTTTTTAAACTCTTAAATTTGTCTGCAATAATGGACTCAATTTCTTTTTTTATAGAGTTAATTATTGGACCTTGTTTCTTCTTTTCTTCAATTGATAAATCTTTTAATGAATTTGTAAAGATTGTGAATTCTCCCTTCTTACCCAGATACTTAGACTTTAAGTTCATCAACTCATTTTCAGTGTTTATTTTAGCAATTTCATTAATAATTTTTGGTACAAATTGGTTAATCATTCTTATTCCTTTTATTAAACATATACATTAAGTAAGGTGCATAGAAAATTGACGAATATGTTCCTATGCCGACACCTAAAATCATTATAAGCGCTAAATCCTTAATTTCTACGCCCCCTAGAAGATAAAGAGGGATTAAAACAATGAGAACTGTCAAAACTGTTAGTATTGTTCTTGATAAAGTCTGAACGATGCTAATTTCAATTGTATCTTCTAATGTCTCAGAGAGATTCCTAATATTTTCTCTCACTCTATCAAAGATAACAATTGTATCATTTACAGAATAGCCAATTACAGTAAGAATTGCAGCAATGGAAGAAAGAGTAATCTCAATGCTTAGTAGATTAATTAAAAAAGCGGTTAAAATAAAGTCATGAAATAGGGCACATATTGAAGCAATCCCGAAACTAAAACTAAACCTAAAAAAGACGTAAATTAATATTGCCAAAGAACCAAAAATAATTGAGTAAATCCCATTCCTGACTAGCTCTTTGCCAACCTTTGGACCTATAAAGTCTATCCTCTTAATAGAATATCCTTCGGCGGAAAACTCCGCATCAAGAACATTCTTCAAATTTCTTTTGTATTTTTGAACATTAACCACTTCGCTTGTTTCTTCAATTGGAAGCCTTAACAAGAATTCGTTGTTGGACTTATCTCCATAATTTTGAATTGTCAATGTCTTATAATCAGCCTTCATAAAGTCAGCTCTAAGGTCCTCTACTTTGACATCGTCTTGGAAAGATACAACTAGCTCTGTTCCGCCCATGAATTCTATTCCGTAATTGAGTCCAGTTTTATTGATGCTATACAAAGAAAAGACAATCAACAAAGTTGAGATTATAAAAGTTGCCTTCATATTTTTAAAAAAATTAAACCTCATTTTTGCCCTCAAAAGATACTAATGATTTAACTAAATACTTTGTCAAAACTCTCGCAACAACTATATTAGAAAAGATTGTAGAGAAAAGACCAATAGAGAGAGTTACAGCAAAACCCTTGATTGGACCATCCCCCAAGAAGAACATACAGATTGCCGCAATAAGGGTGGTGAAATTAGCATCCAGGATAGTAG